>Ga0326511_10001203_pt1 | contig 21791 bp, 23 predicted proteins | sample 0_2496_0518_D_FD_203701 | JGI IMG/M metagenome (GOLD analysis project Ga0326511, IMG submission 203701) | Bovine rumen microbial communities from UC Davis, California, United States - 0_2496_0518 | ecosystem: Host-associated > Mammals > Digestive system > Stomach > Rumen | place: USA... | reverse complement strand
CTTTGATTTTTCTCCGGGGGTTATTTTTTATATTCAAATCCTATATTTAACCCCATTGAAGTGCCTATAAGTGAGGTGTAAGTATGGCAAAGACTAACAAAAGTAGTAGAATCGGTCCAACAACTAGCGCCTCTGTTGAGCAGGAGCTCATTAGTTTGGCAGTTAAGCAGGCTAGGCAACAGCTTATCGACGGTACTGCCCCTGCTTCGACCGTGAATTATTTTTTAAAGCTAGCTGGAACACGAGAAGTTATAGAAAGAGAGATGCTTGAGAAGCAAGTTGCGCTTCTCGAGGCTAAAGCGGATAGCATTAAGCGCTCTGAAGTTGAGACGCAGGCATATTTGGATGCCATCGATGCTATTAAACACTATGGAGACAACGCAAACTTCAACTAAGTCGTATCATGAGTTATCCAAGATAGATGGCTACTACGAGAGGTTGGAGTATCTCCGTTTATATTCCAATAACCCGGGCAACGTCGACAGATCTCTAATGAATGATTTTTACAAGTCGAAAGAATGGTTGCGATGTAGGAAGAAAGTCATAGTTAGAGATTGCGGTTGTGACTTGGGTGTCACTGGATTAGAGATTCCTGAGGGTGAAACTATATTTGTCCATCACATTAATCCAATAACTGAGAAGGATGTTATAGAGCATTCTCTTCTTTTATTTGACATGGACAATCTCATAACTGTACGAGCAGAAACCCACAACGCAATCCACTACCGACAGTCTTCAAATGAAGTTTTAGTCGAGAGGCGCCCGGGAGATACGAAGCTATGGTAGAGAGGAGGTTGTGAGATTGGACGAAGTCGTTTTAGAGAGTGTTAAACAATTTTTGGGTCCTATGGTTGCTTCAACGAATGCTTTCGATCAAGAGATATTGGGGCACATTCGAGTTGTGCTATTGTCTTTGTCTCAAGTCGGTTGTTTGAGCCAGACGGCGAGCCTACTGAACGAGCAAACTACTTGGAGCGATATTCTTCTTGAGCCACCGAACAACGACCTATCAGCTATTGAGGCTGCAAGAACGATTGTGTGTTTACGAGTGAAGATATTTTTCGACCCACCGGTATCTACTGTCACAACAATGATGAATGAAGAGATTGATGAATTATTATGGCGAGTTAATGTCGCATACAGTGAGGTGAAAGTATGAAACAATTAGTATTACTATCCAAAGAAGAATACGAAGGCTTAATGCATTACGGTGTCCCCGGAATGAAGTGGGGTGTTCGTAAAGAACCAGAAACTAAAGGTGGTAGTAAGGGCGGTGGCTCGAACACAAAAGGCAGTGAGAAAAGACGTTCTATGAAGGATAGAGTGACTGCCGCAGCTCCGTATGTTAAGCGTCTATTGGTTGGCGGTTTGCTTGCGTACGCCGGGTATAAACTTGGTGTTGATGCTGAGAAAGGTCGAGCAAAAGAAGCAGCTGCAAGAAAACAGGCCGAGGAAGATAAGGGAACAAAATTCGCTATTCATATGCGTAATGTAAGACGTCAGGGTATTCGTAACAATATCGCCGACCATGTTAGAACAAAAAAGATGAGCGAAGAAGACGCTATAGATCAGATCAAGCTTCTTGAAGATTATGCAACCGGCCGTAAGCCAAGTTCCTACGGCGATCTTAATTATTTACTTAAAGGTTTAGACGATTGGGATGCCACAAAATATAAATACGGAATTGATGCGTAGTAACCATAGTGAGGTGAATGCATGAAACAATTAGTATTACTATCCAAAGAAGAATACGAAGGTCTTAGGCATTACGGCGTTCCCGGTATGAAGTGGGGTGTTCGTAAGGCTATAGATAACCCATTCCTTAGAAGCATGGTGATGCGTGAAGCAAGCAAAATTGCGTATGGTCCAAAGTATGCTGGGCATACTAATAAAAGTGGAGAACGAGGAATGGTTTTAGCTAAACGATCCGCTCGAAATGACTATGCTAATTCTGAGCACTTACGAAGAACCATCATGCGAAAAGCTAGTAATAGTGACGCATACGCAAAAGGTGTAGCTGGTCAAAAGATGGATACGAAGAATCCATTCAAATGGTATCAGAACCGCAGAGGTATGTCTGATGCTAACAGTAAGCGTTTAACGGATAAAGGCATTGAGCGTCGAAGCAAGTACAACAAAGAGTATCGTAACGAGATTGTGAAACAGAGAGAACGAACTGCAAAAGGGAACGGCCAAACTAGACAAACGATTCGCCGATTAATTAACCAACATAGTGATGTTGCGTTCACAGTCGATTTCGCATCTGGTTTAGCTAACTCATTACTCTACGACCTGTAGTGAGGTGAACACATGAAACAATTAGTATTACTATCAAAGCAAGAATACGAAGGCCTCAAGCATCACGGAGTTATCGGAATGAAGTGGGGTGTTCGTAATGATGATAAGCCATCTGGCGGTACGTCTCGTTTTAGTAAGAAAAGTCAAAATGGTGAAAAAAAGAAGGCATCTGAGATGTCAACGGCAGAATTACGAAGAGCAAACGAGCGCATGAGATTAGAGAACGAATACAAACGACTGCTTCGAGAGAGCAAAGCAAAACCACCTAAACAACGAAGTGACAACGTAGCGAAGAACGCAATCGATGAGTCTGCAAAGAAGGTAATCACTCGATTGGCTACCGGGCTTGCGGTGTACGTATTCGGCAACGCAATTAACGAGCGTTTTGGAACACATATTAAATTCTAGGAGGAACTATGATTAAGCAAACAGTTAAGTATGTTGATTTTAATGGGGACGAGAGAGAAGAGAAGTTGTATTTCCATTTGAGTGATTTGGACAGGACAAGATTGGAAGCGAAGTATATTACTGGTGGATACCGGTCGTTAGAAGAGTATTTGAATGGGCTAGTTGCGGAAGGATCGCCAGCGCCGATTATGGAATTCTTAGAAGATTTCATCTTGAGTGCTTATGGTGTACGTTCTGCTGACGGACGTAAGTTCGAGAAGACTAAAAAGATTCGAGAAGATTTCGAATACTCAATCGCATATGCAGAATTATTCGCAGATATTTTTACCAACCAAGAAAAGATGGAAGCATTCGTTAAGGGTGTAATCCAACCGCCAACGGCACAACCTTCAGACAAGAAAGCACCAGTATCGGTCATTTCCTAACATCGAGGTAAACTATGCTATCTAATAGGGCTGTTCCTAGAGAGTATGGCAAGTTCAGAAGAGCGGTCCTAGCTGGCAAGATTCCAGTGAACAAACAAGTGTCGTTGGAGATGAACAGGATTGACGCTCTTATAGAAGACCCACAGTACTACTACGACGACAGAGCTATCGAAGGGTTTGTGTCATTCTGTGAGAATGAACTGACGCAAACCAATGGTGATGCGGTTCGGTTATTACCATCGTTTAAACTGTGGGCAGAATGTTTATTGGCGTGGTTTTACTATGCTGATGAAAAAGTCTATAACGAGAAGAAGCATCGCTATGAGACACGAAAAGTACTTCGCCGATTGGTTAACATCCAATACCTAATAGTTGGACGAGGCGCCGCTAAGACTATGTATGCATCATTCTTGCATGCATATTTTTTATATGTAGACACTTCAACAACAAAGCAGGTTGCAACTGCTCCTACTGTTAGACAAGCAGAGGAGACTTTGGATCCAATCAAGACGGCGATTGTTAGACATCGTGGACCGTTATTAACATTTTTAACAAAAGGTAACAAGCTATCAAACAATGAAGTTACAAAAGTGAAGACGGCATCAACGAAGAAAGGTATTCAGAACTTCTTAACAAATTCACTGCTTGAGATTGTACCGATGAAAATCGACAAACTTCAGGGTTCCAGAGCGAAGATCAATACTGTCGATGAATGGCTTTCCGGAGATATTAAAGAAGACCCTATTGAGGCTATGGCGCAATCGGCACAGAAAGGCGAATGTGTAGATGGCTGGGTTGTACTGGCTATATCTTCTGAAGGAACGATTCGTAACGGTGTGGGCGACACGATTAAGATGCAGCTTGAACGTATATTACGTGGAGAGATTGTCGACCCTCACGTATCCATTTGGTACTACCGACTGGATAGTGTTGCAGAGGTTGGCAAACCTGAGATGTGGCTTAAGGCTAATCCAAACATTGGGGCGACCGTTCCATATGAAGCTTACATTCGTGCTGTGCATACGGCGGAAACTGACCCGTCAAAGCGCAATGATATTTTGGCAAAACGTTTTGGAATACCAATCGAGGGATTCACATATTTCTTCACTTACGAGGAAACGTTACTTCATCCGCCAAAGTCGTTTGATGGATTTGAATGCTCTATGGGCGCAGACTTATCCCAAGGTGACGACTTCTGTGCATTCACATTCTTATTTCCTCTGGATGGTGAACGATTCGGAGTTAAAACAAGAGCTTACGTGGCTGAGAACAAATACCTAAAACTGCGAGAAGCTACAAGGATGAAGTATGACGAATTCATCAAGGAAGGTAGTCTTGTTGTTATGCCCGGGGGAATTCTTAGACTCCCAGACGTGTACGATGACTTAGATGAGTACATAGATAAGCATCGATACATAGTATTAACATTCGGTTTCGACCCGTATCAAGCCGAGTACTTTGTTGATAGATGGATTAAGGAAAACGGTTCGTTTGGTGTCGAAAAAGTTATACAAGGTGCTAAGACAGAATCTGTTCCTATGGGCGAACTTAAGCATTTAGCTGAAGATCGGTCGTTAATCTTTGACCAAGAACTTATGAAGTTTACGATGGGTAATGCGATAGCTATAGAAGATAACAACGGCAATAGGAAACTATCCAAAAAGAGAGCCGATGAAAAAATTGATAGCGTTTCAGCTTTAATCGACGCTTGGGTTGCGTTCAGAAGGAATCAGGAGGTGTATTAGATGAAATGAATTTTCTAGATAGAGTTAAGAATGCTTGGAATGCATTTAGCAATAAGTACCAAGACGAGATACGAATACTAGATAGAAGAAATGGTGGCTCAAATCTTCAGTACAGACCGTACCGATACAGTAAGGGTTCCATCATTGACACTATCATCAATCGTATCGCTGTCGACGTTTCGATGGTAGAGTTCAAACACGTCAAAATAGATGGGGATCCTGAAACTGAGCAAGAACAGAAGACTGGACTCGACAGATGTCTAACGCTAGAAGCAAACGTTGACCAGTCGTACATTGACTTCATTCAGGACATCGTATTTTCTATGATGGACGAAGGTGTCGTTGTGGTGGTACCAGTTGATACGAAGTTTAATCCAAACCTAACCAACTCTTACGATATTTTAACCATGAGAGTTGGGAAGATTAAGGATTGGTATCCTAGAGCTGTCAGAGTATCTTTATACAACGATAGAAGCGGAGATTACGAAGATGTTGTGGTTTTCAAGAAGAACTGCGCCATCATCGAGAATCCGCTTTTTTCTATTGTCAACGCTGACAACTCAACATTGAAAAGACTTGTTAGAAAGCTGTCCTTGCTCGACCAGTTCGACGAAGGCCTTGCGAGTAACAAGTTGGATTTAATTCTACAGCTTCCGTATGTGGTTAAAGGCGACACAAAACGTCAGCAGGCGGAAGCACGATTGAATGATATTACGGAACAGCTGCGTTCGAATGAATACGGTATTACATACATCGACGGTACGGAGAAGATTACCCAGTTAAACCGACCTGTGGAGAATAGTTTATTGAAAGAGATAGAGTACCTTTCAAATGAGTTGTTTAACCAGCTAGGCTTAACGAAGTCTATCTTTGACGGCACCGCATCTGAGCAGGAGATTCGTTCATACTACGACCGAACAATCAATCCTATCGCTAAGAAGATTTCTTTAGAGTTTTCTAGAAAGTTCTTATCCGATACAGCCAGAACTCAAGGCCATACTATTACGTACCATTCAAATGCTTTCCAGCTAGTTCCTATTAGCACTTTAGCGTCTGTTGCAGACACTCTAAGACGAAACGCAATAGTCTCAACAAATGAAATACGTAAGATTATTGGCTTCCCTCCATCCGACGATCCGAGAGCCGATGAATTGTTCAATCCGAATATTGCGGATGTCAATCAAGACCCGGGAATGGGTACACCAATGGCTGGATTGGAAGGAGCGCCTGAAGAGACGGTTCCGCCAGAAGACGATGCAGTGTATGACGAAGGTATGTTGTAAAGGAGATACGTGAAATGAAAGATAAATTTGATTTCGCTGGATGGGTCACAAAGAACGATATTCGTTGCTCGGATGGAGTAGTGATTCGCCACAACGCATTCCATTCCAATGATTCTAAGAAGGTTCCATTGGTATGGGAACACAATCATACCAGTCCGGACAATGTTCTTGGATACGTCCAATTGAGTAACAGAGATTCCGGTGTGTATGGTTATGGATATTTTAATGATAGTGAACAAGCTAACAATGCTAAAGAATTGGTTCGTCATGGGGATGTTATGTCTATGTCAATCGGAGCAAATAAGATTGTCAGAGAAGGCAACAACAATGTCGTTAGCGGCAATATTTACGAAGTTAGTTTGGTGCTTGCTGGGGCAAATCCGGGAGCTGTTATCGATTCGGTTATTACGCACTCGGCAGATGGCGTAGATGAAGAGAAAGCAATCATCATTACCGACCAGTTACTTCATTCGGCAGAGAACCCAGACGATGAAGAGGACGACGCACCGAAGAAGAAACAGGAAGATAGCGGAGCAGGGGACGATGCTAAGGCATTAATGAAAGATATTTTAACTGAGCTAACACCTGAAGAGTCTGAAGATGTAAAGAAGTATATCAGAAGTCTTGTTGGCGATGTTAAAACCCCAGAAGATTTACAATCTAAAATTACACCAGAAATCGCTCAGAAGATTATGGACCACATTATGGATATTTTGGGCGAAGGTGCAGAAGATGAGGAAAACGAGGAGGACGACGAAGTGAAACAAAACATTTTTGCAGGAAACAGTCAGGATGATTACTTAGAACATTCTCAGTTATGTGCGGATATTTTAGCTGACGCACAGGCAACAGGTTCTTTGAAGACTGCCATGATTCAGCATGGTATCAACAACATTGACCAGTTGCTGACTGTAGAAGTAACAACTGGCGCACCAGAATTTATTCGACCTGAAGAACCGTCCATGGTGGACAAGATTCTTTCTTCAGTTAAGTCAACACCGAAGCATTCAATCCGTGGTCGTTGGGCAGATATCACCAATAAAGAGGCAAGAGCTAAAGGTTATGTTAAGGGTAACGAAAAGTTTGAAGAAAGCTTCGGTCATTGGAATCGTGAGACGTTCCCACAGACAATCTATAAGAAACAGTCTTTAGATAACGATGACATCATCGACATCACAGACTTCGACGTTGTAGCATGGTTACGTAGTGAAATGCGTGACATGTGGAGATACGAGCTTGCTCGTGCAATCTTCATTCCAGATGGACGTGGACCGACAGATCAGGACAAGATTAAGGAAGACAAGATTCGTCCAATCACCACTGACGTAGCGGCGTTTGTTACTCAGGTTCAGGGCGTAACTGCTAAGACCTTTATCGAGGACATCTTAACCAACAAGGTTAACAACTATAAAGGAACAGGAAGACCGGACATGTATATGGACGAATCACTGTTGGTTCAGGTGCAGTTGCTGAAGGACGATACTGGTAAGTATCTGTTCGGTGACATCTTAAGCCGTGAGTCATTAGCATCTAAGATTGGTGTCGGTGAAATCATCACTCCAGACTTCTTAGATGGAACTGGTATGGCCGTTATGGTAAACCTGAACGACTACGAACTTGCAGCACCAGAGAAAGGACGTTCTCAGACTTATGAAGATTTCGACATCGACTTCAACAAGCATAAGTATCTGATTGAAGGTCGTGTTGCTGGAGCGTTGAATAGACCGAAGTCTGCAATTGTGTTTAAGACAGGCGAATAATTCAAAATGGCTAAATTTGTAGGTACTCTAGCCGTTGTTACTGGTTATACAGACGATACTGGCATTTGGCGAAGGGTTGTTAAGAAGATACCGGTTGCTGGGGACCTACTTAACGACAATGAAGTTGATATTGGTTCGGGAGATAAGGTTAATGACGACCTTACCTTCTCGAACCGTTTTTCGATTCTTGCATCGCCGGATATTTTAACCACGCTGTCCCAAAATTCTGAAGCGATAACGCCAATCTACATTGAATATTTTGGGATCAAGCTGAAAGTAACGTCGATAAGCATTAAATTACCGAGAATCGAGTTGTCGGTTGGAGGTGTTTGGTTAGATGAGCAGGATTGATATTCATACCAAGTTGCTGCAATTTGGTAAGGATAACGGCATTAAGCAAGTTTATTTTTGCCCACCAGACAATGCGCACATTAAGTACCCGTGTATTGTCTATAACGTAAAGGACAATAGATTATTCTCTGCCGACAATAAGGCTGGTTATTTCAACTTTGTTCAGTACGAGGCTACGATTATTACCGAGGATGTTGATTCTGACTTACATTATAAATTGGCTGATTCTTTTAAATACGGATCGGTACGAAATACATTTATACAAGATAACTTAATGCATTATGTCGTTTCTATATACGACCACAAGTAGAAGGGAGAATACTACATGTCTAAATTAAAATTTGATAAAATTGGTGAACGTTTCTTTGAGACCGGCGTTAGCCAAGGTGTTTTATTCCCGGGTGCTCCAGCGAATACGATTAAAGGCGTACCATGGAATGGTTTAACTGCATCTAACGTTACTCCTGATGGTGGAGATGCCAATGATCAATACGCTGATAATATTAAATACTTAGCATTGCGTGCAGCTGAAAACATTGGTGGTACAATTGAGTGCTTTATGTATCCTGATGAATTTAGTGACTGTCTTGGCTATAAGACCCCAGCGGCTGGAGGTTACTTTGCTCAGCAGAAGAAGTCTCCATTCTCGTTCTGCTGGATTTCACAGTATGGCAACGACGTTGATGGAACTGACTTTAGTGAGAAACTTCACATTGTTTGGAACGCAACATCAAATCCGGCAGAAAAGAACTACGAGACTATTAACGAGTCTCCAGAAGCTGGTACAATGTCATTTGAGTACTCAACAATTCCTATGGAAGTTAGCGAGCCGGGATACAAACCGACTTCATACTTTGAAATCACAAAGACTGAAGAAAACAAGGCGAAGTATCAAAAATTAATTGACGCTTTATACGGAACTGATGGCACTAGCTCTTCCGAGTCTCACCTGTTATTACCAGATGAAGTTATCGCAATGTTAAAAGCAAATTAAGGAATTCAAAATGGTTAAAAAAAGGAGCCTATTCGCTTTTAGGCTCCTTTAATGTTTTTTGGAGGAACGTAATGATAAAAGTTAAAGTCGAACCGGTTGAGGCTTACGATTCTGTCTCTGAGCAGTTTTTGGAATTACCCGGCGGTATATTTCGCTTCGAGAATTCATTACGAGCTATAGCGAAGTGGGAGTCGAAGTATCAAAAGTCTTGGTTTGAGACTTGCAAAAAGAAAAGCGTTACTGAAGATCAATTACTCGATTTTATGTGCTGTATGTGTATCGACGGAAACTTTCACAAAGAGTATATTACGCCTCAACTAAGGGATATTCTATTCGATTATATTAATACAAAACATTCAGCTACGAGTGTTAGTTCAAAAGGCAAACGAAGCAGGCAAGTTATGACTAGCGAGCTTATTTACGCTAGCATGGCTATTGCAAGAGTTCCTTTTGAATGCGATAAATGGGAGATTAATAGGCTTGTTATGACATTAGAATGCGTAACAGTTCTACAAAACCCGAAGAAGAACAAAAGTAGAGTACCACGTCAAGAGGTTCTCAAAGAGTACGACCAAATTAATAAACGAAACCGTGCTAGGTTTAATTCGAAAGGATAGCTTATATGAAGGTTCATTACAAAACAAAGAAAGACTTCAAGCGATTGAGGAAAATCTTAAGAGGCTATTCGCATCTATCACCAGAAAAGAGAATGGACAAAGTTGGCCAAATCGTAACGGAAGCATTGGCTGAGAACACTCCTGTAAGCACGGGGGAGTTAGCTAGTGGCTGGGACTACAAGCTTGAAAAAGAGAAAGGCGGTTGTACCGTCAGTGTGTATAACACAGCGCACAGTGAAACTGGTGATAACAGCTTGGTTAAGATGCTTGAGTATGGTCATGGAACGGGAACAGGCGGTTATGTTCGTCCTAGACCATTTGTTGAGCGAACCGTAGATAGTTTAAACCCAATTATTATGGAAGAAGTTGGGGGTGTTTTAAAAGATGTCGAGTAGACCAATAGATGAAAAGATTGTCGAATTAGAACTCGATAACGAAAATTTTGAGAGAAATGCGAAACAGTCTGTAAGAACGTTCAATGAAATGAACAAAACGTTCGACCATAAAGGTAGTAACGTGTTTGAAACCATGACGGGCTCACTTTCTAGCTTGACGGACAAGATGTCATTGTTTGGATTGATGGGATTTCACATTATGGACGATTTAGCCCAAAGTGCAGTACGTTTGGGCGAGAGGATTGTTAGTGCATTAAGTATAGATGGCATGAAGGATGGTTTTATGGAGTACGAGCTCAAAATGGATAATGTTAAGACATTAATGAACCAAACCGGAAGAGGTATTGGTGATGTCAATAGCGCATTAGATGAGTTGAACGAATACTCAGACAAAACCATTTACAATTTTGCACAGATGACTTCTAACGCAGCGTTATTTGCTGGTGCGACCGGTGACTTGGACATGTCTACAAAGATGGTTCGAGGTATGGCAAACTTGGCAGCGTATAACGGTGTAAGTAATGAGAAAGCTCAGCGTGGAATGTACATGATGTCGCAGGCAATGAACGCCGGTAAGATTCAGCTGTATCAATGGCGATCAATGCAGAGCTCAAGCATGGCGAATAAGAAGACTGAGCAAGATATTATTGAGACGGCAAGGCAGATGGGTATCGCAATTGACGATATTATTGCCAAACGAGGAAGCTTTAGAGAATCATTGCAGGACGGTTGGTTTACATCAAAAGTTTGGTTGGCTCAGATGGAGAAGTATACTTCTGCCGAAAAGACTCAGGCGGAAGTCATCGCTGATATGGCAAAGTATGGAATCACAATTGGAGAGGAACAAGCCACTGCAATCATCAAGCAAGCTCAAGCTATGGAGAAAGCAGCCACAGAAGTAACTACATTCTCTAAGCTTATGGATACAACAACGGAAGCAATTGGTTCAGGATGGGCTCAGACATTCCAGTTAATCATCGGTGACTATGAGCAGGCAAAGAAACTTTGGACTTCCATTTCAAACGTGTTGAGTGGCGCTATTAACAATATTTCTGAGCACCGTAATAAGTTGCTTGAGATGTGGCAAAAAGCTGGCGGTAGAGACATGTTAATCAGTGCTCTTGGGCGATGGGCACAGAACGTTTATAGCGTTTTAGAACCGATTGGTGAAGCATTTCGAAAGTTTTGGCCACAGATGGACGACCATAGTTCGTGGGATTTGATGAACTTAACTAGAGGATTTTCTAAATTAGTTGATGCTGCAAAACCGTCTGAGGCGCTGATAAATCAAATATCTGGAGCTTTCGAAAATTTCTTTGGAATTATTCATGGTGTGCAAGATGCACTGTTGAAGTTATTCCAGTTCGATGATATTTCAGGACCATTTACGGTGTTGGATGATATTTTAGTAATTGTTATTGGAACATTTAGAGAGCTGTTGGGTATTATTCGTGGTGTTGTTGAGTCAATTGCTGACATGGGTCCAAAAGGACAGCAATTACACGACTCGTTCAAACCATTTTTCGAGGCATTGCATCGAGTGGCGGAAGGTTTCAGGAAGGGACAAGGCCTACAAGCTTTTAAGAATTTCTTTGGAGAATTCGATAAGATTAACATGTGGGCTCCTAAGATGGAGAAAGTTGAGACAGTTATCAAGAACATTTCTAAAGTATTTTCGACTTTGAAGCCATTACTTATATCTTTGAGCGCTTTGGGTGGAATCAACTTAATTAAGAACTTCGGAGAAGTGATGTCAAAAGGCTTCGGTAAGTTTTTTGGATGGCTCGATCCATTAGGTAGAGCGAATAAGACGATTACTGAAACCAAGGACGCTATCGTCAACTCATCAAAGGACATTTCAAAGAATGTCAAAGCGTCAATGTTTGTGGGCTTAGGTGTGTTCGCAGCTGGTTTGGGTTTGCTCATGTGGGGTGTTGGTCAGTTAGCTCAAGGAAAGAATGTAGTTAAGGCTGGACTCACGACGATTGGACTGTTAATTAGCTTTATTGCAATTGCGAAGAGTTTAAAGAAGAGTGATTTTGTTCAGGTAACGGCGTTTGCTACGTTCGCCGCTGCAATGGGTAAAGGCATCAACAACTTAGGTAAAGGGTTGAAGACTATCAGCGAAATTCCGGAAGAGGACGTATTCAGAGCATTTGAAGTTGTCGCTTTATTGATGGCCTCACTTGCTGCGACATCCAGAATCATGCAGGGTGGCGCTCTGAATAAAGAAGCTGGTCTTGCATTTATGGGAATGGCGTTTGCAATCCGAATCCTAACTAAGAGTCTTATCACATTATCCGTTTTAGATCCAGCAGGATTAGGCGTAGCAATCGTTGCAATAGCTGCCGTGCTGTTTGAATTGGCCGCCGCTGCAAAAGCGCTTGAGAACGTCAAAATGGGTAAAACAGCAGGTTCTATGATTCTGTTTGGCGTTGCGCTAATTGAGATGGCAGCAGCATTGAAGCTATTATCAACCATCCCGTTAGAGAACATGGGGGTCGCCTTATTTGGATTGGCGGTAGCTTTAGGTGAAGTAGCAGCGTTCATGTTAGTAATGCAGTCTGCCGGAGCGTTTAAGACCATAGCGCAAGCTTTTGGTATTGTGATGCTTAGTGCGGCACTAATTGAGCTGTCATTGGCGTTGAAATTACTATCCTCAATACCTATCGAGAGTATGGGGGTTGCTTTATTTGGATTAGCTGTAGCTTTAGGTGAAGTTGCAGCATTTTCTTTAATCATGGGCGACGCAAAAATGCTCAAACTCGGTGGTTCAATGATACTGTTATCGACAGCTTTAATTGGATTGTCGGTAGCGTTGAAGATATTATCCACAATTAGTCTTGAAGACATGGGTACAGCATTAGTTGGACTTGGTGGAGCTTTGTTAGAGCTTTCTGTAGCAATGACAATTATGAGAGGGTCTCTTACACTACAAGCTGGAGCATCAATCCTGATGGTCGGTCTTGCTATGGTTACTTTGGCAGCGTCACTTAAAGTCTTGTCAACAATCAATCCAGAACGAGTTGGATCGTCATTGATTCTACTCGGTGGTGCTATGGCGATCTTGGTTGCATCAATGGTCGCTATGAGTGGAGTAACACCAGCATTGTTTGCATTCGCAGCATCCATGGCGACGTTAGCGTTTGTCATCGTGGCTGTTACTGCGTTGTTGTCAACATTAGCGACGAACTTCGACACTTTGCATAAGGCATTTGCCGATTTCGATTTCGCAGCGTGGGCTAAGAGTGTTGCTGAAGGTTTGCCAGAAGCTGTAAAAGGTTTCATGGGAATGATAGACGGAGTCCTGATGGGATTCGCCGAAAAGCTTCCAGAGTTTATCCATGCTGGAGCCAATGTTGTGGTTAATTTCCTTATTGGACTCACAGCAGAGCTACCTAGAGTTGTCGATGCTGGATTTAAGTTTATCATCACATTCATACAATCTATGGCTGATGGCTTGGATCAAAATGGTCCGCAACTGATAGCAGCACTAAACGGATTTGTTATGAGCTTGGCGAACTTCTTACTTATGTGGGTCGCTGATTTGTGCAGTCGACTCTGGGAGTGGATTAATTCGGAAGCATTTGGGCAAGCTATGGCAACAATTGGTCAGTTTATATCTGGAATCATATCTGGATTCTTCAACTGGCTTGGCGAGATGTTCGTAGCAGGAAGTGAGCTCATCAACCAAGTAATTTCTGGTATGGCTCAGCATATTTATGAGGCTTGGAGTAAAGGTGGAGAACTGGTACAGGGTGTACTAGACGGAATCAATAGTTTCTTTACTGACCTTTGGAATAAGGGTGGAGAAATTGTTCAGAAAATTCTTGATGGTATCAAAGAGAAGATTGACTCTGTTGGCAATTTCTTTGGAGACATCTTTGGCAACCTATTTGGTGGCAATCAAGACACTTCCGGTGCACAAGACTCCGGTGGACAGCAGGTAGAAGCAATGGCTCAAGGTATGGAGTCAAAGCAGGGCGATGTTGAGAAGGCATCAGAGACTGTTGTTAATAAGGGTGTCGAGAAAGCATCACAGATTGGTACTCAGGAAGCTCCAGAAGCAGGTGAGAACTTCTCTCACGGTATTGCAAATGGTATCGAATCTGGTTCTTCTATGGGCTGGATTGAAGCTGCGGCGAGAAGGGCTGCAAGAAGAGCAAAAGACGCTGCAAAACGTGAATTGGACGAACGTTCACCTTCTAAAGAGGGTGAAAAAATCGGTGCATTCTTTAGTGTTGGTATGGCAAACGGTGTTACAAACATGGCTAAGTCTGTATATGATGCTAGTGGACGCATGGCTGCTAAGCTTGTGTCTACAGCTCAGATGATTAGCGATAGAGCTAGTGAAGTCATCAACAATCAGAATCTTACGCCGAAAGTCACTCCAGTGCTAGATTTGTCTGAATACAAGAATGCTTCAGAATTTCAAAATGGAGTTTATTTACCTATTCAGGCAGATGTTAAGAGCTTAAATCTTGAGATTACATCACTGGCTGACAGAATCGTGGCAAGTAATAACAGTGTTAAAGCGTCTATTGATGGCTTGATGAATAAATTAGAATCGGTTGAGTTGAAGATTCAGCTTCAGCCTCAAGAACTTGACGGAGAAGCTATATCTAATGCGCTCGAAGAAGTCGCATCATTAAAGCAATTGCTTGATGATTTAGGAAAGGGGGTTGCTTAAGGTGACATATGCTATTAAATACACTCGTGCAAACGAGAGGGAAACTATCGATATCAATAAGTATATTAAAGTTTCTAATCGACCGTTGATACCTGTTGCAACTCGTGTAACCTATACGGCTGATTTGGGTGACGGCAACCGATACTACGAACAGCAAGATGCATATTATGACAGAACTATCACTATTTCTTGTGGGTTCTGTGCTAACGAGAAAGACGAGTGGCAAAGAGTAGCGGCTATTGTTCAGACATATTTTAATAAGGACAATGGCCGTCTTTATTTGCCTGATGACGACCCGGAGACGTTTTGGAAGGTTAAACATATCGCCGTTGAGATACCAAATCGAGTCCTCGGGCAAATGTCAAATTTTAACATTCAAGCGGTAGTGCATCCATTCCAGTACGTAACTAGATTTTATGATGATTCTCAAGATTTTACACTGAATGGAACAACTGAAGTGAATATTCACAACCCTTATGACGGCGCTAGTCCGTTGTATAAGATCTATAGTAAAACCTACAATGGCGATGTTACTTTTGCAAACGAACAGAATGACAGCTCATCAACTATAAAAACTATATTTACTTCTGTGATGTCTGGCAAGACAGTAGACTATGTCGAAATTGATCCAGAGGAATATACATTGAAGCAATTTTATACTGACGGCTCATATTCGTATTGCAACAAGTTACTACATGGAACGTTCGACTCGTTTAGGCTATATTCTGGGCACAACAAATTAACAGTCACAGTTAGTGGAAACGCCGGTATAAAACTCAGCGTTTTGAGGAGATTTAGTAAGCTATGATTAACTTATATTTGCAAAAGTACACGGTTGATCAGATGGTCGAACAAGCAGGGGATGTTATCATTCGAAGACCAATCAAAGCCAAATGTGTTGAGGAACGTAACAAGGTCTGGTATTTGGATATTGAGTTCCCAGAAGCCGATTTACTCGGGTATAAGATGATTGATGAAGCATTTGTTAAAGTCGATTTACCGCATGCGAAGAATCAGTTATTTTCTGTTGTTTACCACAAGTACAACAAAATCAAGAAAACGTACAAAATCAATGCTGTCGACATTTTCCACATGAGTCAACGAGAGGTACTTGTCACTGAGTCTAAGTTGAAGAACGTCTCCACTTGGGAAGAAGCTTTGACTACCCTTAATAAACTTATCGAGGATTCAAAGACCAAATTTGATTATATTCTTAAGGGTTCTCAAGGGTATGATAACACCTTGAGACCAGACCGTTTTCATTCATATTTGATGGTGCCGAAGTGGGATACCACAAAAGCGATTGATGTTTATAACCAAAGTATGGAACCTAGTGCCTATTTGGTTGCACACCCTATGAATAGAACGTTGGCACAAAGACTATATATTACGCCAGATGAAAATGGCATTTGGTATCAGATTTGGAACGAAAAGTCGATCCTATGCTTTGATGTTTTAAGTGGTGCTACAGAGGGTAGTCGTGTAACTCAAGCTGGGGATCATTCTGGTGTTAATCAGAGATGGAAAATAATTCCGTCGCCTTTTGTTGAAGGCTTTTGGTGTATTGTAAGTAAGCTTGATGACAATTATTGCCTAACTGTCGATACTGTTAATTCTCCTGTGGCTAATTTTAGAGGTATCATTTTATCAACAAAAGCAGATACTGCTGGCGATAAAGCAAATCGTCAAGCATTTCAGTTTGTTCGTTCAGAAGCAGTTTGTCTTGCTGAGTGGGAACAAATGAATTTAATCGAGATTTTATTTGGGACAAACGATAACGCTATTTGTAACAAGTGGCAGGAATGCGAACAATCACATGTGACGGCCATGTACAATAACTTAGTTTGTTATTTCGGTGGAGCATATTCTGAGGACTGGTGTAAACCAACAGAGTATTGGATTGTGTCGCCTAAGCTTGTAACAAATAACGAAAGAACTTCTGATATGGAGAAAGTGTATACCGGCATCATTCCAATCGGAGCTAACGACAGGATGTTACCGAAGAACTATCCAGGAACTGTGAATGGTGTTGTTATTTTAGGCAACAATGACGTTGTTCCAGACTTATTCGAAATGTATAGGTTTCATCGGATAATGTATGCAGACTATAACGAAATTGTATGGACTGAAGATCAGGCAGATGCAAATCTTGGAGAATTGGATGTGTACGATACAGAAGCTTATCTAAATAGAGCGTTATTTAATCGTGCCAAGAAAGACTTGAGAAAAGCTGAGAATCGATTACCGTCGGTAAATCTAGACATGAAGATTGCTTATATTTTAGATGACGAACATATGACATCAAACCTAAAGCTATGCGATACGATATATTTTGCCGGTAACGTATCTGACGAACCGGAAGGTTTTTATTTTGATAAGATTGAATACGACCTGATAACGAACCGTGTTACAAACGTTACGTTGTCGCAGATTAAGGAGGATATTTAATGGCGATACAAGTTTATAACCACATAAGTGTCGACCTTGTATTCGACTCAACGATTCCTTCGGTTGATGTCATGCAGGGCGATACTGCTCGTGGCTTGATTGTTACATATTTAACAGAAATTGATAACTTAGACAATTCAGACGTTAGCGCCGTCCTAAAAGTTCAGCGTGCTGATGGTATGGAAGGTTGGGCGCAAGGTGAAGTACTGAAGCTTGGTGCTGATATGGCTCAAGTTGTTATTGACCCAAGCCCAGACTATACCGCACTGATTGACGTTCCGGGTGTGGCTAAGGCCGTACTCGAAGTATATTCTGGAGACACGGTTGTTAGCACCTTCAAATTTCGCATAGACGTGAAGGAGAATCCGTTCTACGGTACCACCATCGGGAGTCTTACTCCCAAGCAGCTGGAAACTGTAGAACAGACAGCATATTCTTCGGCACAGGATTGGATGGACGATCATCCAGAGGCTAGCACCACAGTACAAGACCGTGCAATTAGTACAGCTAAATTGGCTGATAAAGCTGTAGCTACCGCTAAAATCGACAACGGGGCTGTTACGCCACTACAGATTGAAAACAATGCAGTGATGGATAACAAGGTTGCCGCCATAGGGGCTAAATACACTCGAGCTGACGGCCAAGAGTATACAAACCCGGGGATTGACGGCGCTAAGCTGAAACCAGCTTCTATTAAGAATGCGCAAATTGCCCCGGGGGTTATTTCTGAGGACAAGTTGGCGTTTAATCCATTTGCCGACTTGTCATTTTTAGGCAAGAAAGTTGGAGGGTCCGGGGAATCTGATTATGGTTCGGCTATTGATATTACTGGGTACAGAGCGCTATTACTAGTTGCTGGTGTTAGCACTGGTAATCGTATATTGACATCGACATTAATTCCAGTTAGCTGGGTTACCACAGATGGACCATATTCTTACGGTGCATCCGCTAATAACTTTCAAGCGCATTATAACGCTGGTGGCACTATGTATTACGGTTGCGTTATATTTGACAGGGCAACGTCTGTTAGAATCTCTGCTGGTAATAGTGGCTCGTTTGCGGCGCTGTATGGCATTAAATAGGAGGTATATTTATGGCTAATGAATTAAAGTATCACATGAATATGCTCAACTCTATTGATAAGAAAGTTGGCGGGCCGGGTAACTGGACGTATATTATCGACGCATTGAACAGTATCGACCAGAATTTGTCTAGTTATATTCCAGACCAGAAACAGGCAATAGCTGACTATGTTGAGCAAGTTATTGCATCGATACCTCCTGAATATTCTGCATTAAAAGAGCAAGCATATAATGCGTATCCGAATCTAACGGCAACTGGTAACCCTATATATTTTGATGACGGGGCAAAAGATATTCCAGTCAAGGAATTGATTGTCAATCTTGAACCAAAACAGAGTGGAAGTGGCAACCCTAGCCCGAGTAATGTAAGACCGATTAGTGGATTTGATGGGGTTAAGGTTAAGAGGACAGGGAAGAATTTACTTTTAAGTGGAGAATTGCGTATTTACAATGGCGGTACTACTCAAGTGGTTTTTGAATCAGATGGAATGCATATTAGCGGTGCAAAACCACAAGGTTATTGGGCGGACTATTTAGTGTTCTTTTCCACGCAGACCTTGAAAGCTAATCAATCCTATATTTTATCTTTGGATATAGAAAATTCGTCTTTAACGTGGGGATTGGTTTTATTGATGGGAAGTACCGAGTTGTATGTAGTGACATCATCAACCAAAAATATAACGATAACTCCGAATAGCGATATAAGTTATGACCGATTCAGAGTATCAATTAGAACGGATGATTCGGCAGATGTGAATGCTATTGCCAAACCAATGCTCCGATTAGCTTCAGCCAATGAAGAATACGAGTTAGGTACAACCGAACAAACTTACTCCATCACATTCCCATCAAGTGTAGGCACTGTATACAGTGGCACGCTGGACGTATTGACAGGTAAGTTGGTTGTGGATAGGTATAATCTGCACATCGACCCGGCAAAGATACCAGATGGCTATATACACTTCGATGTGTTAACAAACAACGCAAGAATTGGGAATCTGATATTATCCACACATTTCGGATTAACAAGTGCGTACTATGCGAAATATAGTTCTGAAGGAACGTTCCGAAACGGTGCGCTATCGAATTGGTCTGTTGAAAAAAATAAAGGATATTCGAGCGATACAAGTGGATTCTACTTTAGCGGAGCAGACAGGTTCTACTTATTTTGCCCAAAGAGCATTTTTGCAACACAGGATGCTGCGGGGTTCAAGCAGTATCTAACAAACAATCCGCTGTATATTTGCTACCAGCTCGCAAACCCAATCACATATCAGTTAGCCCCATCTGATGTAACAACATTGCTGATGGGCAATACAGTCTGGTCCGATAATGGAGAGATTAACCTTACATATCGAGCAGATACGACGACGGTTATTAATAAGCTTAAGGAGGCTTAGAATGCAACTACAAGATATTCAATTTACGGCAGGGTACTGGACGGTACTTCTGCCGCTTATTTTTATGTTAGGCGACTTTGTGACTGGGTTCCTAAATGCGTGGGTCCACAATGAAGTCAAAAGCTCCATGCTAAGAATTGGTGGAGTTCACAAAGGGTCTGAACTGTTAGCGTTAATGCTGGTCTGGTTTGTTCAGCAGGCGTTGGCGTTACCGGTAGACTTATCTGCTATCTATGCTCTATATTTGGTCTTCATGGAGGCTACGAGCATTATTGAAAACTTAGACAAGATGGGTGTTCCAGTTCCGAAGTGGCTGAAGAAGCGCATCAACAACGTAATCGAAGAAATCGATAAGGAGGAATAACATGGCTGATGAATTAGAAAATGTTGTAGGAGAAACTCCAGTATCTGAAATTCCATATCCAGAAGGTACTGCTCCACCGGTGCATGATCCTGTAGCATCGGTTGAACGCCAGCGAACTTTAGCAGAGGCGTTTTATAAAGCTATTGAGCAGGGAATGCCAGAAGCGGCTGTTCAATCCAAAGAGATGCACGACAAAGGTGCTACATTGTATGACTATTTAGCAGCTATTAATTCGAGTGTGAACAGTGAAATTGAATATGTACCTTCAGGTAGATTAGCTGATGAATTTTACATGTTCGCTGTTACAGCAATAAACTTATTCCGGGTGCATATGCAAGGAGGCTCCGGTAGCTAATGTCTAGTTTCACTGAATACCGTAACAGTCGCTTAGGTAGGAGCGTTGAAGTTGACGGTTTTTATCCGTTCCAGTGTTGGGACCAGTATGCCGACCAATGTAAATTCTATGGAGTACCATATGCTAACTGCACAGTCACTGGCTATGTCAGGGATATTTGGGAGCAGCGTCATAGCAACGGTATGCTGAAATATTTCGATGAAGTTCCATTTGACCAGTGTCAGCCGGGTGATATTATCGTCTTCCAGCCACGAAACATGACACCATATTCTCACATCGGTACATGCGCTAGTGGCAACCATGCTGGTCAAGTATTAGTGTTAGGACAGAATCAGGGTTCTTCTGTAATCAACGAAGTATGGTTACCGTTAACTGATTCATATCCCACAGTCTTCCGCCTCAAACCGAAGAAGCCTTCTCAGTTAGACGGAAACGTTAAACCAGTCAATGACATGAATCTGAAATACAGAGCTCATTGTCAGGATATTGGCTGGAGAGAAGAAGTCCATGATGGAATGATTGCTGGCTCTGTTGGAGCTGCGAAACGTCTTGAAGGACTTTATATTGACACCACCAAAGTTAAAGGTGGCAAACTACGACTCAATGCCAAAGCCCATATTTCCAATGTAGGCTGGGTATTATATAAAGACATCAGACCTGACACGCTGATTGGTACTGTTGGTAAGAAGCAAGCTATCGAGGCGATTGAATTAGACGTCATCGAAAACACTACGGGAAAGACCCTTAAGTACCAAGTCCATTTAGCGAATAAGGGATGGACGGGGGCAGTGCCTCATGACACAGCAACTGGAAGTACTGGGTTGAAGATCTCAATCGAAGCGATTAAGATTTGGCTTGAGTAATCCATAATTTTATTTCCCGCCGACTTATGATACAACGCATGCCTGTAACCCATAAGATTAAATCCCTACTCACTAACATTTTATGAAATGTAAGTAGCATAAGTCGCAATTAAAAGAGGCAGTTCCTATCCCCTTCTACTGCCTCTTTGTTTACTTTGGGATTTTTCCACGGCGGGTTGTTTAGGGGTCAAATCCAGATTGTATGTGTCATCGCCCATGAGCTTGTCCATATCCGCAAGTAATACACGTTCGATTATTTTTTTCGCAAAAATTACAAGTGTGATTATAGAAAAGGAGGTCATGTAAAATGGCA
>Ga0326511_10001202_pt1 | contig 21804 bp, 25 predicted proteins | sample 0_2496_0518_D_FD_203701 | JGI IMG/M metagenome (GOLD analysis project Ga0326511, IMG submission 203701) | Bovine rumen microbial communities from UC Davis, California, United States - 0_2496_0518 | ecosystem: Host-associated > Mammals > Digestive system > Stomach > Rumen | place: USA... | reverse complement strand
AATTATACAAAGAAACATCAGTGGTTCATTATTCGCCAATGGAACAAGCGTTGAAACAATGGATGGATGGTATCAAGGAAGCACAGGAAAATATACCAGAAGAAATTAAGGAATGAATAAATTGATCGTAGCAGAAACAATCTTATCGGGTATATTGGGATTAGTGTGTCTATCATCGATAATAATCATTATCTACATAATGAGAAATTATCGTTTGATAGAACAACAAAAGGAATCAACAGACGAATTTCAGAAACGTATTGAAGAAGCGTTAATGAAGATATTAGAAGAGGAGAAAAACAAAGGGGATGATTGATAATGATTGATTGGCAAGAAGTAATTGCAACGATACTTGCATTAGTATGTTCAATCTTGTTATACATTATCGATTCTTATATGAGAAAAAACAAAAAATAAACATTACAACATTCCCGCCCATATGGGCGGGAATGCATATATTGTTTTATATGTTTGACTTACTTGGATAACATTGGTATGATGTGGTCATTGACAACTGTGAGTGCCATGATACCACACGCTGTGAGTACAACCAGAGTCCATAATATGAACTCTATTTTTCCTTCATGTTCTCTTAATAAGTCGATCACCTTGTTTAATTTTTTCATAATCTGTTCCTCTTAATTAATCATCGCAATCAATCAATAGCATCAGTGCAAACGCAATGATGGCTCCCAATGAAATTGCACTTAATATTCCACGTACAGCAATATTCGGAATACAGATGATTCCAAACGTTACTAATGCAGATATAATAGTACCTCTCATCATGCCTTTTATCATACCCAGAGTATTGAATTTCAATAATGACTTCATGTAGTTATGGGTTTTGAGATAATGCAGTTCTTCCTTACCGCATAAAGGACAAGTTGCTTTGTAGTATGGAGATGGATGGGTCAATGTCTTTTCATCTTCATCCACATACACTACCTCAAACTCTGTATTCTTCCAAACGGTATGACAGTGAGGACACTCTGATGTGTACCACTTTTGTGCCCTCATACCGTTACCATACTTAACGATTTTCATATCACATCTACATGAGATCATCCATCAAATCAAGCAGATGTTTAAGGTGCTCACGTTTCTTCTTCTGTTTTTCCATGTCCATTTCGATAGACTGATTACTCTCTTCTTCATCATGATTTTCATCAATGATATCTTCTCCGTCTGAGAGAGCTTTAGACTGAAGATCTTTGATTTCCTTTTCAAGATTATCTACTTCACGTACATAAAAACGTACATTTCTGTCAGCTTCCTGTAGAAGATCACTGATATTCTTATTCTCTACTGAGAGTGCAGCATTATTCTTACTCAGCTGATTGATACGTTCATCTTTATCTTTGAGCGTTGTCTCAAGCTCATTGATTCTTGCAGTAAGCTCAGCGAACGTTTCCTTGGTGATTTTCTGCTGCATGTCATCATTATTCACAACAGATACACCCGAGTATGAATTTAACTGTACACGGAATTTATTAATCTCCTGGTTGAGTCGCTTATTGCGCTCAAGAAGATCATAATTTTTCTGAGCATATTCTGCAATCTTCTTCTTGAGATCATCTTCATCTTCCTTCTGATAGAGTTTCTGATTCAGATCAGCATTCTCTTTCTTGAGAATTGAATTATTCCATTCCAGAGACTTCATGCTATCGAACTGAACATGCATATCACCGCGTGTGAGTCTATATGCAAGAAGTTCAGCTTCTTCCTTTTCTTTCTTGAGGTAAGCATTGTTACTTTTGATCTTGTCGAGTTCTTCACTGAGAGACTCAATTTCTTTCTGAGCGCTTTCTAAGGAACTCGTCAAGAGTGCTACTTTGGTATGAAGCTCAAGATTATTCTGATGCATTATAGCCATTTCCATGTCCATCTTAACAGTTTCCTTTGAAGCTTCACAGTCTTCAATGATTTCGTTAGCCTGCTTAGAACCGAGTCTTTCCTGCTCACCAAACTTAGTTGGAACTCCACAGAACAGCTTCTTCTTCAAGCTTTCATTCTCATTTTCAAGTTCTGTAATTTTGTTGAGTAGCTCAAGTGTTCTCAGATGAAGATCTTCAGTTGGATCAGAAACCTTTTCAGCAGTATCAGGTCTGTTGGTCTTTTCGATTACAAGAGTCTTTACTCTTTCTGAAAGTCTCTTATTGTCTACCTCAAGCTTGTCAATTTCTTTCACGTACTCAGTGCACTTCTTATTTGCTTCTTTGAGAGCTTCATCCAAACCATTGGAGCGTTCACACTCATCCTTATAAAGTGTATCAAGCTGCATTACCAAAGAGAGCCACAGCATGTCATCATCATCTGATAATAATAGGTAGTTCTCTTCATCATATATGTCATCCGTAATAGCAACTGTTCCATCCGCAAACATAGTATCTGGTGTGTAGAACACTGGATATGTGTCACCACCAGCTTCAATTACGAGGTTATGACATCCTGTGCCTACAGCGATATCCTTATCTCTGAAAGGTGTTGATTCAAAGACACCTTTAGCTGTATGCATTAAAATCCTCATTGAGTTTAGTAATTTTTCTTTGTTTTCTTTTAATTCAACATTTGTTACTTTTTTGATCGAATCCATTGTGATTCCTCCTATTATTTTAATTTTTCTACTACCAATGGATGCATGTGAAGCCGAACTTCACGTTTCTTATACACGTACCAGTAGAATTCAGGTAATGACATTATACTCACACCAATGAACTCTGGTATTCTGTATTCCTCTTCAGGAAATATTTCAAGTATGTCAATCTCTTTACGAGTATCGACAAACTTAACTTTTTGCTTCCTGTTCTTCAGAAGCTGTTTCCACATCAGCTTCATTATTTTTTCTCTGGTCATTGTTTGTCCTCTTGGTATATCCCTTAAAGTTTCTTTTGACTGTGATATTTTTTACTTCTTTATATTCCTCATCTTCCAAACAAGCAATTACTTCATCATTGGTCATACCATCTAATGGGAGATTGGTTGTTTGATATACTCTCTCGGTCGTTTCATATACGATGACCTCATAGTGTTTATCACAGTATTTATCAAGCAGATACTTGGTCGATGGTTCTACAACCTCATACAGAAATGATTCTGCAATGAGTTTATTCTCAAAATACTCATCGTCCTCGTCATCATCGCAGTGAGGTGTGTAGAACCAAACCTTATCCTCGTCTTTCTGAGAGAATACTTCAAGCCAATAGCTTGATGCATCGGCTCTACGTGGATCACCGTCTTTTGCATTCTCTTTAATATGCTTTATAAACTTCAAACATACTGCATCTATCAATAACTGTAAACCATCATCGATGTAGTAAGTGATATCATTTTCACCTAGCGGATCGATTAAACAGTTACCAAGTAAAAACCTTACCTCTTTACTTAGCGCTATTCTTAAGACTGGAAGAAGTTTCTTGTTGTCCTTTGAAGAGATGATCTGATATGATAGATCCTTGAAAAGAAGTGGTAACGGTACCTCATCAATATCATACACGATATGTCCGTCAACTATCTGCATCGGTACTCACCTCCTCTGTAGTAATGTTTGTAACATCGGGTTCATCTTCATAGGGTGTACGATCCCACATACCACAGCATCTCGTACATAGTAATATTACGATTATGAATACTATGACAAATGGAAGAGCATCTTCTGTAGATTCACCCCATTCGTGGTCTTTATTCTTCTTCATCAGAAGCACCGGTTACTTTAGAATGATACTTGACCAGATTCTCATAGCTATCGCCTTCCATATCGATGGCATCAATGAGTGATGGAGCCATTTCTTCGGCTTCCATGTCATCGATCTGTACTCTGAGACGATTATTAATCCCTTCAAGTTCTTCGATCTGAGCTTTAAGTGTTTCATTCTCATGCTTAAGATCATGGATGATATCATCCAGATAACATGCTAATACATACCACTTGGCATCATTGCCATCTGTGAGACGAAGCACTTCATCTGGAGACAGTGTACTTTCGACGCCCATGAAGTCAAACCACATATGCACAACTTCACCATGCACAGTGAGATCTACTGTGTCTCCATCATAGTCTGGCATGACGGGCATACCTGTGAGATCGATCATATCACCGTCATAGTCTGACATGATCTTTTCCTTTTCGAGCATACCTTTGGCTTCGTTAATTCTTTTGCTTACTTCTTCTTTTGAGAACATAATAATTCCTCCTTAAAATATCTTATCATTCCAATCATACAACATATCCCAACGAATAAGCCACATGATAATCCGACTAAAATTATCGCTTTCTTCATATTTCCTGTTTCCTTCATTTCTTGAAATGACTCTTGAGCTTTTGAATGATTCCATTCAATTTGTTCAACTGATCAGATGAAAACTCTAACTGCTCTTCCTTAGTCTGTGAGAAACGTTTGTAGTTATCACGGATCTGACGATTCCTCTCATCAATAACTTTTTCTGGTGCAGATCCCTGGTACCAATGGTACTCTTTCTTCCTGATCTCATCATACAAATCTGACGTCAGCATCTGATTGTCAACATACAGAATGGAAGACTCGAAGTCATTTAACCCTTCGCAATTTTTCTTTTTGATGATGGCATATCTTTTCTCGAGTTCTACATCTGTGAAGTCGATATATATGTATGCGTCATTCTTGAACTTCTTGATTTGGCCTGAAGAAGTTACTGAGAGAAATGATTCTTTGTTTACCATTTTGCCAGATAGCAAACCGTCATAAATCTTCCATTTCTCTCCATTAATGAAGAATGATTTAGATGGTTTACTCTTGATTGAATCAACCTGGAGTGACTCCATCATCTGCTGAAGTTCTTCTTCTCTGTAGAATGAGTAAACACCTTTCTCATTCTTAGATATGAACACATAGCCGTTAATAGGTGTTTCTACATATTTCTTGAGATAACCATGTTCCTCTGAATCCTGATAGACTTTCGAAGTGAACCTACCGTTCTGGAATACTCTGATATCGAGTTTCCACGTGTGTTCGTTTCTTTCTTCGGTTTGAGAGATTGTTAATCTCCCTTCTTTGCCAATGGAAAACGAGTAACCATTGACATGCATCGTGGGTACCTGTAACGTCTGTCCATCGACATACCAGTATCCACTTTTGTTTTCAATATGAAACTTGTCTGTCATATTATGACCTCCTATAATAATAGATTATAATACATATGAATGTATTACATAATAAATATATAAATATACAAAAAAGAAAAAATAAGTGAGGGGATTGCTCCCCTCACTAAAATCATGAAACCTGAATTACTCTCTCACGAGTAGTTGAATCGTTCATAATCACTGTATGGTTATTCACCTTTACATTGTGATCTACGATTGATTCGAATCCGCTGTTATGAGATACAACGATGAGTGTTGATTTACACTCTTCATCGATGAGTTTGATTGCAAGCTTTCTTGTCTTTGTATCAAGATTGCTTGTAATCTCATCTAATAAAAAGACATATTCCGGATGATAGTGCATAGCCATCAGCGTACGGATAATATTCACTCTCTGCTTCTGACCTGATGAGAGGAGGTATCCTCTTTCCCCACAGTAAGTGTTCCATCCTTCTGGGAGTGAATCTATTAACTCTCGCATATCCAATCTATCAGCGTAGTAATTGATCCTTTCGAGTTTCTCTGCATACTCATTCTCATCAACTACATCCGGAATGATGTTGTTGATCAATGTGTCATTATACAGAGAAGTTTCCTGCCAAACGTAGTATGTCTTTATGTTTGGACATTCTCCTTTCGTTGTAATCAACATACCAGCTAACCATGCTAAGAACGATGACTTTCCCTCACCGGATTTGCCTTTGATGAGGTATCTATCATTTTTCCTTAATAAGAAGGATTTAACACTAAAGAGTGTTTCTTTAATTCCTTCCTTCTGATACTTGGTCTCTCTGATTGTTTTCACGTGTTTGAATTCACAACCTGAGAGATCAATATCATCTTCAAGAAGCTTTCTCTCTATTGTGTCATCACCCTTTAATTCAGATATAATCTTTTCTTTAGCTTTAATCTCAATTAAATTATCCACAATGTCTGAAATCTGTGACGACACGTTGTGAATAATATAGTCCGTCATAAAGATGTATGCAACCATCTCTATACTTTTACGACCTATCCAAACATTAATCAATGTCGGACTCCACATACATGCCAAACAGATTCCGAATACGAGCATACGTGATATATTAACCGTATACTTGAATGACTCGTTCTGTGCTTTAATGAGTCTCTTAATTGGAAAGAGTGTTTCATGTATAAACTTAAACGTTGTTAAGTTCATGAAGTTGTCTACGGTTACCGACTCAAGCTCAGCCTTTTTCTCAGATGCTGCCTTACTCCATCCGAATAATTTTTCATTAAATATGAGAATCAATGCTGAGATGAATACTCCGACAAATGTTATCACGCTCATTATCGGATTATAACCCCATTCTTTTATCAGTAGAGCCATGAATGGAATGATCGACGGAATAATATTAAACCAGTATGAAATATTATTCCATTTCAGCATACAAAGTGTGCGTGATGTATCAGTAATCTTTCCTGTGGTAACCTCATTGATTGCTGATACCTTTGAATTTATACACCTTTGTGATATAGATGCATAATCCATATTCAGTTTCCGCATGGAAAACGACTTCATTGAAATCATTTTACCACGATTCGTTACTAATAATCCTACGTTGTATATTATTAATAACGAAAATAATGTATTCGATACCCCAGTTGAAACGATCTTTGAGATAAGATCATTATACTTGGATATCAGATAACCATCCATGCCCATGAACATTAAAGCTATGATGCATATGAATGGCATTGGAATCTTTAATAACCTTTCTCCACACCAAGCAGAGAAACCGTTACCGATTCCCAGATTGTTCTTTGTTTTCATATTGAAAACCTCCTTTTATAATACTTCACAATCTAATGATTGCATATTAATTATATATGTATAGAAACAAGAAATACTAGGGATGGGGCATATAGCCCCATCCACATTAGATCTCATCGTCTGTTTTGTATTTGCCTCTGTATGCAATGAACTCTTTCTTGCTTTTAAGATTGAGCATTGATATATCGATATGTTTTGTTGTTGATGCCAGTTCGTCGATGTTTTCTTTAGTGAAAACAATCGGTGTTCTTTCCTTGTTCCATATATCCAGATGGTTTGTATAAGGTACCGTCCAGTAGAATCCATGTCCATGCTGATGTCCATGGATATTGATTATATCTGCATTGAGTCCACGAATGTTGATAGGACAATGCGTCAATAAATATTTATCATTTACCAGTAAAGCATCTACAACTGTAAAGCCATATTTCTCGTACAGAGATTTATACTTAACCGAATCATTGTTTCCAAGTATCATATACTTATTCTTATTCTTAATACCCGAGAACATTTCATCGAATATAGCTTCAGCTTCCTGTTTAGTAAACTGCTGATAGAATTCATCATCAACTAAATCTCCTAAGAAGATAAAGTTGTTTACCCCATCACTCTCATACTGTTTGAGTATTTCTTCACAGTTTTCTCTGCAATGTACTGGATGAAATCCATTTACAGTTGCTTTTCTGTCTTTTATCCATAAATGCCAGTCTGTAGTCAGATACCAACAGTCACTTGGAAAATGACTGGAGAGATCTATATATAAACATGTAAGTTTCATATCATCTCTCTGATATGTAGCAGATATACATGCTCCCAGTAAATTCTCTAACTGAACCAATTTATCAATTTTCATAATATACCTCCTTGGAGAAAAAATAAACCCTCTCTATATTTCAAGAGAGGGTTTGATGATGTTGTTTATTAATTATTACTGGATTAATGATTAATCTGAGATGTCTTCGTTATTGTCTTCACGAAGTTCGTCTACAGATTCTCTTGGTTCATATGGATCGAAGTGTGGATCACTTTCTCCCCATGTACCCCAAGACTTCTTATCGTTGTTGATGTCGCTTGGATACCATATGTTTGGTTGTCCTTCTTCAACCCAACTCTGCTTAACAAGATTGGATGCCTTTACGAAATCCTTTTCGCGTACAGCATTAACAATCTCGCCCATTATACCCATATCATTCTTGATGTGTCCTGTTGGGAGAAACTGCTTGATGGCATTAACGAAGTTAGTTGCATCTTCGATGTCGCTTTCTTCTTCGTCCATGCATTTAAACATATCATCAATTGATGACTGTGACTGCTGTGCACCATAAGGTGGCTGCTGTCTGTATGGGTTCTGTGGAACTGGTGAGGTTGAATCCCATGGTCTGTTCCAGTTTACCTGATTCGGTGTAGCTGAATTATATCCACCGTATGGATAGTAAAACGAAGGGAAGAGAGCTGTTTTCACTTTCTGATAGTCTCCGATCATAAGCATGATGAGACTGTTTGAGATACTTGATGTATCCAGTGGACCCATATCATCGAGAGACTTTGAGATCTCAACGATACAGTCTGCGATCTTGGTGAATCTTTTGTACTTGTTCATTTTAAAATTCCTCCTGTAATATGAATTGGAAATATACTAATAGAATGTAGAGGCATTCTATTATTTACATATTAATCATATAAATATAAAAAATAAGAAAAAAGGAAAGCTATGTGGGATGCATAACTTTCCTTTCTTTGTTATCAACGAATGAATGTTGACAGATCGCACATGGTGATTAACGGATCGAAATCCGCTTCGAAACTTTTTATGAGCTTACCTGTACCATTGCTACCGCCCGTCATGTCAAATAATGAGTAACGGAAGTCTGATCGCATTGGATCAATACTGTTTTCAACCGGAGCATCAATTAATCCAAGCAAAATATCACCTAAGATTTCAAACATATATACCTCTCCTTTCATATAGAAAGAGCAGTTTATTATACTGACATGCTTAGGTCAGTGGGGTTTATATTGAAGGATATAATGAATAACTTGGGGGAATTATTCATTACATATTAATTATATAAATATGGAAAATAAGTTTAATCGACAGAAGTATAATTTCCACACCTATACTATTATAATATGAAAAGAGGTTAATATATATGGCGAATGATCAAGTAACACAGACCTGTGTTGATAAAATATTAGAAAAGAAACCAGAAGAAATCACAAAGGGGTTTATAGAATCTCTGTTTGCATCTTATCATGATAAAACAACCAATGAGTTTAAAGAATCACCTTTCAAAGCAACAGATAGATTCGTTCTTACAAAAGACAAATATCCATATGTGAAAGATAAAGAAACCACTTCGTTAGGTTTATTAATCTTTAACAGATTCACTTTAGAAAGAACGGGAGTTATTCAACATCTGGGATACTGGAATAATACATTGGATGCTAAAGGGTTAAAGAAGTTAAGTTCTGTTGTTAATAATCTCTGTATCGAGGATAAGATAGATACTAAGATACTTGGTGCGTTTACAGATGCACGTGACCAAATCGGATTCTGGTGTGCTGGATTCTTATCATCTTCAATATCAGCATCGTTATTACGTCCAATGGAAGATGTTAATAAACGTAAGAAAGAACTGTTTGAAGAATACAGAGATAAGCTTCAGAATGGTACCCCAGTAGAACAGGTAATGATAGCCAATAAGATCGAGAAAGAACTCATGGGAATGGTACGTGAGAATCTTAAGGGTGACTATGGATATGATCTGTATGCATCTGGAGATGGTAATCTGGATAATAACTATAAGACGATTAACGTTATGAGAGGATCAGTATTCAATAACATCACAAAGAAATATGATGTTGTTGAATCTTCACTTATGGATGGTATCAATCAAAAGGATATTCCTGCATTTGGTAACTCTGTTGTTGCAGCTGCATATCCTTCTGCTGTTGGTACAGCCGAAGCTGGGTATATGAGTAAACAGCTACTTGCTGTATTACAGTCTGAGCATTTAGATCCAGATCCTGAATCAGATTGTGGTACTAACTCGACTATACCGTTTACTGTGTCTGAATCCAATAAGAAATATGTATTGTTTAGATACATAAATGACAATGGTAAGAAAGTATTACTTGATCTGAATAATATTGATAAGTATCTTGGTAAAACCATCAGACTGTATTCTCCACAGTGTTGTACCCATGATGCTATATGTGGTAAGTGTGGTGGCAGATTATTCCATAATCTTGGAGCAACACAGATTGGTTTACTTTCATCTATGATTACACAGAAACTGCTTAATCTCAAATTAAAGAGTAAGCATGACTTATCACAGAATGCAGGTACGATTAAGAAGACTCAACTCTTTAAGGATATGAATAATTACTTTGAGATTACAGAGGGTGGTATCCTTAAGAATAAGATTACAATGAGACTCTATATCCCAAAAGTATTAGAAAAAATCAATGGATTCGTTAAGGAACCAACAATGATAATATCAATGGGTATAGCTCCGGTTGAGTTTGTTAATGATGATGGAAGTATCGAGTTAAAGACATACATGATTGCTCCAGTATTACTCAACTTCAACGTGTATGATGAGCCTCAGGAAACTACAGATGATTACATCGTTACATATCAACCAGATTCAGAAATATGTTCTCTTAATATACAACAGACTCATGCTAACGTTGAACTTTTCCTGAATCAAGTATATCTTGAAAGTAATAAACCTCAGGTTCCATATGATATGATTACTGATCTTATGTTTACTTGTCTTGATATGAATAAGACCGACTTAACCGGTCCTTCGATTGTATATGAGATGCTTGCACGTAGACTTTGTAAACTTCCAAATGGAAGAGGATCATTTGCCAAGGCATATGGTGCAGACATGAACGTTGATCCAATGTCATACAGAAAAGTCGATTTCAGACTCTGTGTTCAGGAAAGTGGTGTATCATCATCTATATTCTTCCAGGATCTGTCAAAGAGTATAAACATTGGTTTACAACAAACACTCAATGGAGAAGAAAGTGAATCTACCCCATTAGAAATGATTATAAATGCATAATAAACATAATGACATCTCCCCCGTAATGGGGGAGATGTTAACTATGTTTATCTTGGGAGTGTTAAGTATTCTCTTTCGTGGAATTCTTTGATCTTGTTGGACTTACTGGTTGGATCAAAGTAATTTAATTTCGACACAAAGCCAGACGCAGCCGCATGTCCTCCACCGCCACAGAACTTTGCGATGACAGATACATCAACACGTTTAACATCTGGATTGTTATAGATGGAATACTTCCATTTACCCTTTGCAAAATGATAAACGATTGTAATTGGATACTGGTTAAACAGTTCATTTCCTACAGCAGATGAGTTACCACATGTATTAATACAGATGCACGGAATACCGAATACTGTAGATTCGAATGCATTACTCTTACCGATAATTGTATTGGATGCATCTTTATACATACCAATGATCTTACCGTTAGCAACATAATCATCCACATGGAATACACCCGTGTAGTCAAACAACATTTCCTGCCAGATTATATTGTTAGGACGTTTATCTGTTTCGAGTTCGAATCCATAATGGAAGTATTGTGTTTCATCTCCGAACTTATGCGTGTATGGTGATGAAGTATCATAATCATCCACGTACATTACTACAGGTGGAATTTTATGTGGAACTGGAACTTTGATCTTTCTGGTATCATCAACTGTTTCTGGTTCATCATTGATATAGAATGTATCCTGATCAATACAGAAGTTGATGTTGTTATTCTGGTTAAGATATTTACTTGCCGAAGCATATACCCAACAAAGCATACTTGCAGATACTCGGGTATTGTAGAACTTAGTAACTTTATCAAGTACTCGTTTCTGTGTTGCTTTAGCATTCTTCAACCATTCCAGTGTAGTTTTATGATGGTCAATATGAATTACTCTACACTTGTTACGTACAGCTTCCTTAATGAATTTGAATACTTCGTTATCCAGTGAGATGTCAACGATGTATACGTATTCGTCTTTATGGAATTCTGGGATATTGATTGATCCATTATAATTATAAAGAATACAATCATCATCGTTAAGTACAACTCCATATGGTTTGATCAACCAGTTAACGATGGCTGCTGAACAGAATCCATCGTCATCTACGTGATGTAAAATCTTCATGTTAATGTTCTCCTTCTTCTAAATACTTTACCGGGATAACAAATTCCTTGATGTAAGAATTCCATGGATCCATATACTCAAGAAACTCTTCATCGTACTTAATGTCATCAAATATAATTGGGAATTTCTGCTTCATCAGTAAGAGTAATGGAATACAGATTTCTTTGATGTGTGGATGAGCCGGCTTTGCACATCGTAATGAAAGGAATTCTCTCATAGCTCGGAAGTTACGTGTGATACGTATCTGTGTCTTGAATGAGTTGTTTAACACTTCACGTGCTTCCTGTGGTTGTGCACCTGCTTCACGCATATGAATATATGCTGTCTCACAATCAAGACAGTTCTGGAACCATACGTCATACATGTCAGTGTTTCTGAAGATAGGACGAATGAATTCCATTTCCCCATTTTCATACTTGACATAACGTGTACTTTCCTGTACGTAAGACGCAATACGATGTCTGACTAACTCAGTCCCAATTGATCTACTCGTAATGAAATCGAATGTTAATGATTCATGCTCAAGTACAGACGTATGTCCGTTCTTGATACAGTTCTTGATCAATCTTTCTTCAGTCTCAATACCATTCTTCTTCTCAAATGATTGATATGATATACGAGCACCATTTGCAAGAAAATCAATTACTTCATTCGGGTTGTCTAACTTGTACTGGGTGAGTTTGTTTGGTACTATGACCATTGGCTTGACAATTTTCATTTCTTATTCTCCTTTGCCTTTATTATTTTACCCACACGATACATTGTGTGACATATCTGTGCAAGATCATGTAATTTAGCCGATAATACAATACGCTTTATCATATCATCATTATTATTGAAATCTTTACGGAATGCATTCTCAATAACATGATACTTACCCATGTCAATGAAATCTTCTAAGATATTATCCAACCTCATACGATCATAGTCTTGTAATATCTCATTGATATCCACATTCATGAATACTTTCCAGAGTAAAATATTAATTCGTCTGATATCTTCGTAATGTGAATCTACATACTGAGCCATTGATTCACGACCAATGTTTGTATTGATCTCGATATCTTCCTTAAGCCAGTCAGTTGGTATCATCTGCTTAAACATCTCTGAAGATTCCTCTGGATCAAGAGTATACTCTTTCTCTTTAAGATGCATTTCCTTTAAGATAGTATCCTCGAAGTAAGCATTATACTGTAGCTTCTCGATATCTTCATAAGATGAGTGATCCATTTCAGATTCAGGTGTCATATCAACACCTATGATGTACTTAACACGTTCTTCATCACTCATATTCATGAACTCTTCTTCTGTAACATTGTTTTCCATTATATATTCCTCCTTTAATGAATATTTTAAATAATGTATCCACTTTATAGTAATTTTAATATGGAAAGGGGATTTTCTATATGAAACTTTCAATTGTTACAATCTCTGCATTTGTTGGTATGCTTAATGAAGCTACCAAGTACACAGCAAAGACATTCTTTAACAAAGACATCTCAAAGTTCATACCAATGTTCTCGGTGTTATATGGAATCCTGTTGGCCTTAGTAGGATTCTATTGTATACCAGAATCTGGATTGGGGAATGATTTTATAGAAGCCATACTCATAGGCATCTCAGCCGGATCGGCATCAACGGGTATCCATCAGATTGGCCATCAGATATCCAAAAACAAACCTACTGAAGATGTGGTGGAAGAAAATGCAACCACTTTCCCTGAGACGGAAACAGAAACTGTTAATGAAGAAACAAACGATGAACTTTAAGATGTTTTATTTCATTGAATTTTCTAACAACCTCTCGTTCAATGGAAATGCGTAAGTCGACACACTCTTGACATAAATGTGTTTCTTCATTAAAAAACAATTTAATATGTGTTTATTATACCCGCCCATATGGGCGGGTATAATTAAACATTTCACAGTTTTCAATAATCCAGATCATTACTTGTCGACGTTTATAACGACCGACTCGTCAACAATCTTATCATTGTCAAAAGCTCTTTTAAGTTCAGAGATGAGTTTAACTCGATTCTTATAGTTTCGAGTAATACATTCACGTTGTGCACGTGTTGTCTTGATTAACTCACCTTCTTTATTTGCTACCTCAATATATCCATCTTTAGATATCTTGATTAAAGCAATTACAAATCCTTTTTGTGTTTTCTTCATAAATATTACCCCTTTGATATCATCGTTTTTAGTTAGTTAAAGTGGAATGTGCTAATGTACCCTTTCGGGGTATTTTAGAGCTTTTGACATAATCTTTTCAAACCTTTCTGAATATTAATTTACTACGTATACATCTCTCCAAGATGTCAGATCGTAGCACTCTGGGATTGTGTTACAGAACACATCAACGACACCGTATGAACAACCGGTGTCGAATAATGTGTAGTATCCTAATCCATCTATATAAATCGTCGTACCCCATTCAAGTCCATAGGAACGACTCATTGCAACACCACCTACATACGGATATACTCCGGATGCAGTTGGATTCCCTGTAGCAACATATCCAGTTATATATAGATTACCAAGGTAAGTCATAGATACTGGTTCTGTCTCTTCTACAGCTACAGGTTCTTCCTCAACTATCGGTGGATCGATTGATTCTTCAGTGGAAGATTCTTCTACTACTTCTTCAACAACTACAGGTTCTGTTTCTATAATTGGTTCTGGAGATGGATCTTCTTGAACAGGTTCATCGATTACAACCTGTATATTGACCGGCATTGTGATTATACATTCCTCTTCGGTTGTAGTTGTAACTTCTTCTTCCGTTGTGGCAACCGTTGTACATGGAGTTGTAGTTACACACGAAGTGGATGATGTTGTTGTCACAATACTGGTGGTGACCATAGTGGTAGTCGTCATATTTTCCTTTGTAGTAACAGAAACTACTTCTTCAACTTCAGGTTCAAGATAGTTGGCTTTGTTGATCCTGAAATTGAATCCGATGACGAACACAGTAACCATCATCACAAACGAGATGATTGCTTTGATGTTTACTGTGTGCTTACTGGAGCCGACTACGTCGATCTCCTGTTCTGTTACTTTGTTTATTTTCTTCATTGTTAATACCTTCCTTTATTGAATTTATTGCGAAATTATTACCAATGAAAACTGTGAATATGCAATATGTTTATTGCATACTTTACTGTTGATGTGTGTATGTTTATATACACTCATGGGTAATCTGTATATAAGGAGATGATGAGGATGAAAATAAGTATTCCGGAAATAGTTACTTTAATCACAGCATTCATTGGTGGCGGTGGTATATCTGCAGTAATCACAGCCCGTGTAGCAGCAAAGAAACAAGATGCAGATAACCGTCATACTGATCAAGAGACTGAAGGTTTAAGAATCCAAAATGAAATAACTGAAATGGATTATATTAATAAACGACTTCAAGAAATCTCTGAGATCAGTAAGAAAGAAGCTGATGAACTTCGTAAAAAGAATGAAGCATTAAATGATAAGATATCTGAATTGAATCATAAGATGCAATCATTAATGGAATGGATTGTTACAGATAACTACAAGTATCGATCTTGGTTAGAGAACGAACTTAAACAAGTTAACCCCGATGTACAATTCCCTGAGACTACAAAGCCACCAGCTGTTTTTGATCCACCTACAGAGCATAAAGAACATGATGAATCTTGAAAAAATAAAACGTTTATATCCTCCCCTTTCGGGGAGGATACAACATAATTACTTGTTAACAATCTTACGTCCTTCACTCATCTTCTTGATATCACGAATATATTTCTTTCTTCTATATTCGTAATACTCGTTTGGCTCTGTCAGCTCTTTTGGTCTACCGGCTTTCTCGAGTTCACGGAGAATGTGCTTCGCAATTTTCTTCTGATGCGCTTCGAGTGATGTCTCATAGATAACACCTACGATGCAGAAGTAAATGATAGATGATAATACTAAACCTATTCCGAAAGCAGTTAGCTCGTCATAGTGAACTCCAGTTATGTCTCTGAGAAACGGCATAAATAGTTTAATCGTTGCCCAGAAACCTCCGATTGCAGCAAACGGGAATAACATGATTCCACGAAATAGGATGTTTGATGCCGATACAGACATCTGGTCGAATAATGATTCCAAATCATTTTTCTTTCTTTTCATTTTAAATTCCTCCTATAATATGAATGTATGAATGGGTAATATACTTTTTAATTATATAAATATGTAAATTACTTTTTATCCTCTTCATCTGGATCTAATTCATATCCGATAGAATGTACTTCGAGTGCTAAACGATCAAATGTTTTCCTACGAGATCTCCAGAAGTTAATGTCCATTGGTATGGATGAATCTATGATATCGTAATAGAAACATTTCTTACCACAGTATCTGAGACGACCGAATACCTGTTCAGCTGTAAGCGGAGATACAAATGGTGAACTGCATATAGCAGTTGTTAAACCCGGTAAGTCAACACCAGTACCACATGATTGTATCGTAGTAACAATAACATCTGCTTTCTTAGCATAGTCTTTTTCATCCTTAGTATTACGAGATGTCATTGAACGTATTTTCAAATCGTAAGGAAAGTTTTCATCATACGAAAGTTGTGTCTGTAGAAAGAATGTTAAGTTTTCTACCAAGTCGATTAATGGTACAAACACAATGACCTTAGAATTCTCATCTTTAAGAAATGTTTGCTTAAGTATATCACGTATACATTTAAAGTGAGTTTGTTTCTGATCTCGTTGTATAACAAACTTCCCATATGAGATAGCATTCATTGAGTTACCTCGTGCAAGCACACGATGCTTATATACAGAATATGGTGTCTCTGTATTTAATGATACAACGGTGTATGAAACCCATCGTTTTGGTATGATACTTTCAGTTGATAACTCAGAACGTTTATAACGTATACATGAAGAAAATACATATTTGAATATTGAGTTATCATCCTTATTACTTCTACCAGGAGTTGCTGATAGATAGAATGTTTTATATACATTGCTCAAGAAATCGATCAGTAAGATATTACCAAACATCAGATGACATTCATCTATTATCTTTAAACCGATACGTAGATTTTTTAACATGTTAGATGCTACAGTGAATGAACAACATTTCTTCATAGCAGATCGAAATGTCTGATGGGTTACTATATATACGTCTGCATCACATTTATGTCTACCACAGGCTGCTAAGTAAAGATCATCTGTACTGAGTAGATGAATCCTGTTAGATGGAAATCCATGTTTCTCAATCAATGTAGCATACCATTGCTTTATAAGTGAAACTGTATGTACAAAGATAATTGTTTTCATTGATAATGAGCATGCTCCATATGATGCAGTAAATGTTTTACCTGTACCTGTACCAGCTTGAAGTAAGAGTTGATTCTTATCATATGAATTTGCATGACCATTGACACCTTTGAAGAAATCAATGATATCTACCTGGTATTCATCTCTTGGCGGGATTACTTCTTCGAACTGATACTCCATGTTATCAAATTCATCATGTTCATGTATCCTTACTTTACAATTTATCAATAATCTTTGTAAGTATGATAAATCAACTCCTCTGTGTAGATACAACGTATCGGTTTCATCATCAAAGATATATCCTCTTTCTTTAAGTATCTCATCCGTAGCATATGTGTCTTCATATATCATTCTTGCCAATAGTGGTTCTATAAGATCAGACGCTTCTGTTGAGTTGTCTACGGTGATATGTGTTGTATATACGTCTATATTGAAATGCATATCAATCTTCCTTTCCCAATATAATGTATATCAAAAAATTATAATAAATAATGAGTTGGGGAATATCCCCAACTCATTCTATCTATCATATTATTGTACATCTTACTACTTTGACACCGAATACATGTTTCGGTCTAACTGGTTCCTGAGAGAATGTTGATGTCGGTATACTATCAACAGATACAGTGGATGTACGTGTATCAGCATGATACAATAACACTTTATCTGATTCGGTAACACATAATACATTCAACAGATTATCTCTTTCGGATAACTTGATAATCGGCTTTGGTTTATCAAACTTCTTCTGGGTGTTGAGATACTTTGCATTGTTAACACGAATTCTACCAAGCTCAGTTACATACATCATGAGTGGTTTGTTTGGATTGATCTTAAACATCCCGGCTACATCATATTCTTTTAATATGAACTGTCCCTGTGCGTCTACGGATCCATTGACAATCAAATCACTCATCTGTATTCTCTTACCTAAACCGTCTTTGGTAAATATCATGATGTCGGAGTCGCTGCGTGATTCGAGACATGATACTACGAATTCATCATCCTCAGTTGGAATCAACGGTTTCTTTGTAAGATTGCTCGGTATCTTATTAACTGGAAGACATTTGATTCTACCTTTATTGGTTAATAATATGATGTTTGCTTCTCTGTTAGATGATGCAAATATACATGGTCCATATACTGTCTTACCCAGTGAAGTCATTGTATATGGAGTACCCGGTTTAATTGTATCTGGAGATACCCATAAGAACTGTCCTTTGTCATCTATCAAACATACATCCCCAGATATTGGTATAACATCCGATGACAGATGTTCAACATTGTTAGTTTCACCAAAGCAGATACTACCATCTCTCATTATCTGTACAACAGAGATTGATTCTGTCTCACTATTCTTATTAAGTATCTTTGACTTACGTGGAGTACCATACTTCTTCTTGATCTCTTTAAGTTCATCGATAATGATCTCTTTGATCATTTCCGGATGTTCGATCTTATCACGAAGATCTGTTATCTTCTTCTCAGTTACCTGTATATCCTCCAATGTCTTTCTGTATTCAGCATTTGTAAGTTCATACATATGTAACTTAGATACATAGTCTGCCTGTGAAGTTGATACATTTGGTTTATATTCTTTAACCAATGCAGGTATGATTTCTTCTCTGGATTTACATGATCTGAACACACGTATTGTATTCTCAAGGTTCTTCTTATTGAGCATGAACTCTTTGCCTTTAAGCATACTCAGATGTGTCGATGTAGAAACATATTCTCTTAATAAATAATTACGTTTCTCATTTAATCTCCAACGAATCCATCCAAAGAGTATCTGTCTGAGATTATATGATCTGGTACGGTAATTATCAACCACAGTCATATTCGTTGTTGATATTGTGGATCTGAATCCAGGAACACGTCTGAAGAGTTTGTTTACGACGTTATACAGATTGCATGGCTTACAACGAATTACATATGTGAGTTCACCTTCGATGAGATCAGATTCATCATCAGCTGAAATGATCTCTGGAATCGGGTTAGTTGATAACTGAATCTCTCTTAACTTTTCATCTATCTTGTCTAAGAAGCACATGTATGGCGTGTTCTTAATCGTGATGATGTAATTCAGATTATCCAATTCAAATGATGACTGGAATGTGAATGATGTATCTGATGTCTGTATTACATCACATCCAGTTGGTGAGTCAGGAACCATATGTATCTTTGCATCTGGATTCTTAAGTAACTTAATAACTGTATCTGCAATCTCATTGAGATTATACGGTGGAACAGATGTACTTAAAGTCCATCCAATGCCCATACATCCATTCAGTAATACTATCGGGAATTTACTCGGAAGGATGAATGGTTCCATTGTACTATCATCTGATGATGGCATCATATTTGTTTTACCATCAAACTCATCAAACAATACATCCTTTGCAAATTCAGATAACATGAAGCTGAGATAACGTGGAGCTGCCTGGTCATCACCTGATGTGATGTTACCTGAGTTACCGAGATCCTTGGTTGAGAGTAACGGTACATTGTTTGTGAACTCCTGAGCCATCTTTGCAAGCACATCACCTAAACCTTGATCTCCGTGTGGTGATAATGTTAAAACTTGACCAATGGCAACTGAACCTTTGACTTTGGTATTACGATACTTTGTCCAGAATATATAAAGTATTCTACGTGCAATTGGTTTTAATCCATCTGCTAACATTGGGATGGTTCTCTGTATGTTTACATTAACTCCATACAGACACATGTATTCTTCCATTAACTCTGGAAGATTTGTTGATACGATATTTGGATTATTGTATTCTTCGTCTATAACTTTTTCCAACTCTTATTTCCTCCCTCAAATAGTAATTGTAGGTACATTTATGTACCTACAATCCCCTGTTTATATAGTAATCAGTTCATCTATCATGTTGAAATATTCGGTTTCACTTGGTAGATTAAACCAGTTGTACATGACACTACATTCATTCTTGTTCTTATAAGCATTGAGTATTGGTCCAGTAAGATCCTCATCATGTGGACGTGGTGGATTATGATTATCATACCAGATATACTCTTGATTGAATGAACGATTAATACATAAACCGTTTAAGAATGTTTCATGGTTATTGACATGAGATTTATATAACAATGTCAAACCATTCATATTCATACCAACCTTAGTAGATGGATAATACGATTTAGCATCAGCATCCAATGCACCATAGATGATATTGTTCATTGGTCTACCATTAAGAATCAATCCAGTTGGTGAATTGTGTTCTGGTGGTGCTACATAAGCTCCTTTGAATGCCGTATCCAATCCAGAGTCTTCAATCATTCTACAAGCTTGTATATACCCAGACTGTTCAAAGTAATACTCACGACAGTTACGTACGATATGAGTTTCTTTGAAACATTTATTGTATCTCGTTGCAAATGTATATGAACGAGATGCAAATGTACGACAGTCATTATTCTTTAATTCAACTGCAAATTGAACAACAACGTCTCGTACATTATATAGTATAAACAGAATGAAATGTAAGTATGCAAACTGACGGAATACTCCTTCCTTGGCATCTTCTTTCTTTCTGATCTTAGCAACTTTATAACCAATAGCATTCAATGAGTACGATCTTTGTTCTTTCTGGGATTTTCTGATTTGTGCATATAAACGTTGTTGACACGCATATATCGTAAATGTAGAAGTATGGAACCAGTCAGTTGATGTCTTAATTGCATAACGTTTACTCTTATCTGGTTCATAATACAGCTGTCTTGTCTGGAACTGAGGTGGTATGATAATCTCATATGGATCATATCCCAGATAACGTATTCTGTTCATCATATACGGATGGTCAAACTTAGCATTCCACGATAAACAGAACCATGGACGATACTTGTTGATGTAATCAAATGCTGTCTTTATCAGATTAATCTCATCTGCATATTCAAAGAAATGTAATCTGATATCAAAATCACCAATGAGTTTCTTATTATCCTCATCATCTTCAATGATTCTTCTTTTGAATTCTTCTTGGTGAGATATCACCCATTCATATTCTTCTTTCTGGTTCTTTAACAAACCATGAAACTTTGGATGAAGTCTATTCTCTGGACGTGGTGCTAAGATGAGTACAGCGCAGATCTTTTGTGTTGGTAAGATGACTGTGATTGCATTAATCGGTACTGGAGCATTATTAATATCCTTCATGTCATGAGATCGTTCAAGTACATCAATCTCAATATCGAGTAATGCATATGATACTTTGGATAAGTCTTGATCGAGACCATGTTTGTGTAACCAGTTTAATCTGAAATATACATCTGGTTCAAAGTCTGCTTTCATTACATATGGACACTCACACATCATCCTCTTAAGATCATATGAACTTAATTGATCTTTAAACTTTTCA
>Ga0326511_10001201_pt1 | contig 21808 bp, 37 predicted proteins | sample 0_2496_0518_D_FD_203701 | JGI IMG/M metagenome (GOLD analysis project Ga0326511, IMG submission 203701) | Bovine rumen microbial communities from UC Davis, California, United States - 0_2496_0518 | ecosystem: Host-associated > Mammals > Digestive system > Stomach > Rumen | place: USA... | reverse complement strand
CCCTTCTGTTATTCGAATTAGTAGAAGATTGCGGTTTGCCAAAACTTGTAATTCGATTTTCGATTTCCTCAATCTGACCACTCAACTCATTTATATGAGAACTAAGATCATCAAATTGATCTTTAGTTACGAATTTATTTGACTTACCAAGCTTATCAGTAATAGAAGAGAACTGTTTGCTTAACTCATCCATCTGCTCCTTGGTAGCATATTCTATTTGCTGAGTTTGATTTTTATTATCCTCAGCATTTCTATCAACATAATCTAGAATAGTAAGCGATGGCTTACCTGATGCATCTACTGATTTAATATAGATACACGGGTTTTCACTATCAAAAAATGCCATATTGCAACCGTTCTAAACCTAAGCTGCTTTAGCACCTTCTAGTCCCTATACCCAATTAATATTAGTATTATTTATTGGCTATGAAACCTATTGATACTGTGGCACAGCAGAAGTTTGCTACGGTTGTTGATATGGCTAATTCCAATTCCTACTTTGATAAACAGGAAGCCCTGTTTGTTGATAATAATTTTGCTGAGGCTAATACGATGGGTAAACAAAACCGTTATAATTATCCATTATCATCCATCTCCTTTACATAATAATATGTTACTATCTCATCCCGACTGTCCCATGAATCATAAACAGATCCATCACACACAGCACAAACATGAGTCCCAGTTGCTACAATATACTATCCATTCGGATAATCATTACAAAAATCATTTAGAGTATAACAGTCAGGACATGTATCAGGAAGATTTTTTCGTACAAACCCATTCTATTTTAAATAATATCCCCATACATAATTAGAAGATGGCATATCACACAAATGAAAACCAGTAAGTGCAACTTCCGTATATATAGTTTCCCAACTCTTATTTAATGTCTTACATAATGCTCGTATGACACAATCTCCGACAAATTTCCCCGCCGGATTTGGATTATAAAATACATATCCCATTTTAATCACTTTTTTCCTTTGGTAATTTCATATATTTAATCTGTAATTTAATGATTAAAGAATTAAGCTACCTAGCCCATCCAATTCCATAATCATCAATCAATGCAGATGATAAGTAATCCTAAAAATTATCAAGAAATTCATCTTCTTCATCTGTTGTATCAATAGAAGATGATAACATTTTTTCTTGCAATTCATTATATTTATCCATACATCTGCGAGTATTTTCAAAAAAATCTTTCATCCTTTTAATCCTCAATTGTTTTAATTATTATTTCAGTTCGCGGATTATCTTTATCATAACCACCTCTAAGCAGAAGAGAAGTCATATTTGTATAATTATCATCAACAATAAAACCAGCGTCCGTAAAAGCATCCCATAAGAATTTCTCATTACAAAAATTATCAAGATCAAATTTTCGTCTTGTTGGCATAAATACCGATACTTCTGCCGTAAATTTGTCAATCATAAGTCCGTCATATCCCATTTTTTTACATAACCATATACCAAATTCTTTCCACGTCTGTTTTAAAGAATTCATATGCGGCCTTTTTAATATCATCCATGTGTTTAAACTTGGATGTATCGGCTTTTCGATTGGTTTCTTCTTAGCCCTTGGATGCAACTTAAAATAACAATCAGCATATTCATCTATAAGCTATTGATCTATTATTAGTTTGTATTCCATGTATTAATCCTCCGAACAAATTGCTAATATAATCTTTGAAACACTTTTCATCAAAGGCTTCCCAAAATCGTCAATCAAGGCAATAGCGAAATACGTTATCCAATTATTCATATAATTTTCCTATTCAATATCCCAATCTGGATTTTCAATGTTATAATTAAATTTTTCAATATAATTATTGATATTTGTTAAGTTTGTTGGCATATATCTTCTCCTTTAGATTATTACATATCAGATATGTTTAATGGCTTTATATCTTTTATTCCATTCTCATCAAAATATTGAGCAAGGGTCTCATCAGTTGATGTGTCGTTATATAAATTACACATATCAGCGGAATCCCATCCAACAATTTCTTGAATAACAGAAGATGGAAGATTGGCTTTAAAACACTGAGTAGTGAAATAATGTCTTAGAGAATGCCAATAAAAATCTTTCCCTAAAAATTTAGTATAAGTATCTACCCAATTGTCAAGAGTTTCCGGCTTAATATGCTCATCAATACTCCATCCATCACTTGTCTTTAATGGAAATAGCCATTCACTTTCTATTCCTAATTCTTCTCGCCGTTCCATCCATAATTTGAGATATGGATCAAAATCTTTCTTTAATACATATAATTCTAAATATTTTCCATTTCCACGACCTTTAGTTTTAACTTTTTCCGGAGTTTTATAAAGAGAACCAAACATCACATTCTCTTCATTAAAATAATTTACCTTAAACCTAGTTAATTCTGATTTTCGTCTACCTGAATACATAGCGAGAGCAAGAATGCAAGCTTGCATATATTTCTTTTGAACAACTAAATAATCAAGCAAAGCCTGTAATTCTTCCGGTTCAAATACCGTCTTTTCTCGTACAGTTTCTTTCACAGGAGATTCAATTTTTTTTATCGTAGAGCGATACCCTTCAAATTCAGGTTCCTCATCTAGGATGTTCTCTATAAAATTGCTCATTGATGATATGACAGATTTTACTCTTCTAATTCTATTAGAACTCCACCCCCATACATTAATGCAATGATTTTGAAATCTTGAAAATTCTCGTTTTGTTATTTTAACGAACTCCTTATTATTATTATTTTGTAAATTCCACACCCAAAAAATCAATAAATCATTCTTGTACGCAAATCGTGTTGTAACTGATCTGCCAACAGATTGAAGATATTCCAAAAAGTCATCCATTAGGCTAATATTACTTGATAATACTTGTGAAATTAATTCTGGAGAAGTTATGTTATTATACACCGTAGATCTTCCCATAGCAGATCACCTACCTTCCATATAATGAGTATTATTTGTGTTGACATATTATTTAATAAACAAATATATGTCAATCAATATTTACTTTTTTTCAACATCTTCTTCTTCTGTTTTTATTTTGATATAATTTTTAATTTTAGCTATGGTATTATTCAGAGCATTAAGAAGCATAGAATTATTAACAGAGACAGTTCCATATGTTCCGTTTATTTCACAATTCTCAACAATAGTATTTACAATGCTTTCAATGATATCAACCAAATTAACATCATCGGGACAATGTTCGTTCAAATGATGTCTTTCAAGTTGAAAATGATTTCGTCTCCATTCGGTAGAAGAGAAGTCAACTCCATTTTCAATGCTATTACATAAATCAACATAATAATCACCTTTATATTGATCCCTAATCTTTGTATAGTCATGATCTCTCCCGGCTGCAATTATTTCATCTGCAATTACTTGCATTATATAGCGAACATTATCTATATGTTCCTTATTAATGCTTTCAAATTCAGTTAATTTCGGGGCTGTTTGACGTGCTGGATTTAAAAAATGATTTGGATTGGGTTTTATTATCAATTTTTCATTCACTATTAATCACCTCCAATGATATTATGATCACGCTCACACCACAAATTATATGCTTCTTTACTTTCTTCTTTAGAAAAACAGAAGAGAACCATCTTTTTCCCTGGTCTCTTCCTATCATCAGTAAGCATTATATCAAGTGGCATTATACCACACTCGTTCATATAAAAATCAACCTATGATAAGTTAACAATATGTAATACGTCTTTGCTAAAATAATTATATTTTCTACCTGTTACTGGACTTCTTTTCCAAAATTCTGTTCCCATCCGTTTTCTCCTTTTCTTCCTAAAAAATGGTAAAAAATGGGGTCCCTTGCTTCAAATACGTATATTGAATGCGAGGCTACCCCGTATAGTTTTTTATAATCACATTCACAATCTTTTATAGCTCACTGGCTCAGTAATAAGACCACCAACTTTGACATTGATAGTCCCAATAATTATTTCTTTCTAGAAGCTTTCGTTCTAGTAGAATTCTTTTCTTTTGAAACTTTAATTTCTTCTGATCCTTCCGTAGTAGCTAATTGCTCATCGGTAAGGATAGATTCTTCCTTTTTAACATCAACATCTTTCACTTCTTCTGCCTTTTCATCAATATCGAAAATTTCTCTAATCTCTCTAGCGGCACCAGAAGTATATTTCAATACATCATCAATATTTGGTTTTAATTCACTCATTTTTCTTTGAGCTTCTTTCTTAGAGATTTCATTTCCACGATATGCATGCCAAAGATCACTTAACTCCAAACATTTTCTATCATGATATAAAAAACGCCACATCTCATCTGGTTTACTTTCTTTACAATGAGGACAGAAAGAATAATGAGTTCCGCACATTAAACAAATTCGTTCGTTTCTCATGTTGACCTCCTTATAGTTTAGTTTGTCTATTTTAAATAGCAATTAAGCTATGATTATTTTCAAATTCATTTATTGATAAAATATGATTTGCTCCTTTCAAATCTTATATCTCCATATTATTAAAAATAAAAGAGCGGGATAGGAGTTTCCCGCTCTTGTCAGTTAGTTCATGACGCTAACCTATTTATATTAATTTATATATTATCAAGCGATAGAGGTACCACTAACAACGAGGTCCTCATCAGGATACTTATTTTTAAAATAATTATCATAGAATTATTTTAAACACGTTCATACGAAGACGCTACTCTTCATACAGTTCTTTTACGAACTTCTTACACTTTCGTATAAGTACAGACTATATCTTATCCATACCGTATTCTTACGGGTTAGGCGAAACCACTTCGGTCATCAATCGCTTATGACCTACTCCCCTCAAGAGGGATAGTCGTTGAACCTTCTTCTATTCGAAGCTTGGCTGCTGATTGTCCATTACTTCAACATTTAGGATTTGACCATATGTCATACAATAGATTTTTTCTGCTTTCGCAACATTCACGCTTATGCTTATTTCATCATTGCGTTGTAGTTCTATTGTCTTTAGGATGTCCCAGCAATTCAATTTCTTTATTCAGTGAAATATTCACTATCACGCACACGTTTCCATATACGCTTACCATCCGTATTATTAATCAATTGTTAAAGACAATGATTAAAATGCAAATATTTTGATAAATATAATAGAGGCTAGATGTACCAGCACAGTAATCCACGTTAAGATTTCCGCTGAAATCAATTTCCTGAGTCTCTGCATCAAGAGAGATCGTCATGGAAGGATCAGCTGCAAATCTCGGAATTACAACATAGCAAGGACGAAGAGAATCTTCACAGGGATCGCCCATTGCACAGAACAGAGTAAGCTTAACAAGATCAGAACTTACAGCTGTCGTATTCTGGAGCATAGCACCAGAAGTAACATTTCTTTCCCACTTTACAAGATACTGAGTGGGAGCATTTGTATCACCTTCTGCCTTAGAAGGAAGAGTGATCTTAGTACTAGAACCAGTACCAGAAATCATACCCTCAACAACACTAACATCAAGAGCAACATCATTTGCTCCATTGCCGAACAGGCCGATTACACGAACAGAACCCTGGGTGTATTCGGCAATGTTAACTTCCGAACCAGCGGGAGCAACAACAATCTTAGGCATAAGGATAGACTGTCCACTACCAGCACCAGCATACTGAATAGCATGACCGGACTGAGCATTAATAGCTGCCGGATGAAGCAGAGCATTCGTAGCAGTAAAGGTACCAGTCTTAGAACGATAAGTTGTACGGATAATATTCAATATGTGTTATCACATAAACTTTTTATTTTATGTTTCTTGTGATTCTTTTTTTCACAAGTTCAGCATATATTTTCTTCTTGAGGAGGATATACAAGAAGTCGGACACTCGTGGAGATATTATTTCAATCTCTATGCGTTACACTATATGAACAGTTCGGTATTCACAATCACAGTGTTTACCGATTTTGCCCGATTATCATTTATACATCACTATATAAAGGAGCAATATTAATTACCCTTCTTATCCGTAATATCAGTGGAATCAGCACTGATTTCGATCTGAGCAGAACTCAGCTAATCAAGAGCATACTCGATATTGCCGTTCTTCTCAGCTACACCATAAAGAATTTCATCAATATAATGATTACCAAGTTTAAAAGCCATAGTATTTTCCTCCTTACATTATTAAAAAGAGCCAGTTTTCGCTGGCCCAATATCAATACGAATAATTTTTGTCCGTTAGCGACTATGTCAAACCATAGCCGGATATATTAGCCTTGATCCTTAAGATTCTTGGCTTTTGAGACACTGTTATTAGTATCTCTTACAATTTCTCTCATAAAATTATATTCTTCTGGTTTGATATCTTTTGCGGATATAAACCCAGAATACATACCCTTCATTAGAGCAGTAGTCTATTCATATATCTATAATCTGCTTACAGAATCATAAAATTCCATTACTCCAACTTCGTTTAATTCACTTAACTTATACTTAAATCCAGGATGATTAACACAAGCCGATATAAGAGGTTGAATGGAAAAAGATTTATGTTTTCCCTTCTCAGCTTCTTTCTTTGCCCTTTCGGCAGCTCGTCTATCTTTCGATATATACCAGCTTTTCAAATTGTTATCATGAGTTATTTTTTCTTCAGGAAACATATTAAAAACAGCACGAAGATATTGAGAAAAATGATTATGTACATCTGCATTAATCTCAACCTAATCCTCGTTATTCCACATGACAATTTCTCCGATTTGGTCTTCGTCATCGGACTAGGGTTGCTGTTGTTTTACCATTACTTCAAATTTCTACAAATCTAAATTGCCAAAAATTAGTTTGCATACTTCTGGATCTATTTGTTTGTATAACATCGTAAACAACTAAAAGTCAGATATTTCATTCCAATCAATATTGAATTCCCATAGCATTAGTCTATACTAGGTAGTATTTCCAATAATAATATTTAATGACTGATAAAATTTTTCTTCACCTACATCTACAATATCTCCTATGGTAGGAGAGTAGATAGTAACACTTCCAATGGTATTTTCTAAGTCTATGACATATGGTCGCCCAAAATACATTTTGAGCATATCAAATTCAACTTTTGGATTACGTGGCATTAATTGACCTCGGAATAATCTAAGCTGTACCATTTCGTGTTTTCGCAAGGTTATTATCAGTAAGCTATTCAAATATAATTGTTCTAGTAGCATAATCATTATCTGTAACACTAGGGATGTCAGATACGCAATGAATCTAACCGCCAAATAAATTACTCCAATTAAACATATCCAGTATTAATGCGCCAAGCAAATCATGCCTTGCGATCCCAGTATGTTTTTCAATATTATTCTTCTCCTCACATAAAATATAGAAGGTGATCTGTAATAATTTCATTTTGGAGTTATAACGTTCAAGTTCCCTAAACCCTACTTCATAACAAATAAAATTCTAAACATTATGTTGTGTTGGATGAATTTGGTAAGCCGGAAGCAAGTTAATGCCAAGATAGTCGCTCGGATCTGCCTCAACATCCTATAGCTCCTTATTATTTAATAGATATATAATTAGTTCATTTTCTATGAGATTTTTTTTAATAATTTCCTTGATTCGAATATCATCAGAATCAACAGTATTTTTAAGATTAAGGAGAGTTTTAAGTTGTTCATCATTCAATTCCATATTATCCCTCCTTATAATGGCAATAGTTCAACGTCAAGAGTTGAAGTAATATCACCAGATGTGTTTTTAATTGTCAGTATTTTACCTATGTATGTATCATCTCCAAGAAATTTAACTTTAACTTTATTTCCTGTATACGTTAAAGTTAACAAGTCAACTGGAATGTCTTCACCATCTATGAAAAATTCCCAAGTTCCAACAGGATGATCTTCGATTATTTCATTTTCATAATTATAATAATTAATTGTAAATGTTTTCGCCGAACCACCAATTTTAATTTGGTTGCGACCTGAACACGTAATCTTTGATGTGACAGAAGAGTAGGCATCATTATCTTCAATAATTGATGTGGGTTCTATGACACCCTCTTTCCAGTCCGCCCACCAAGCAACTACATTTCCATCTTCGTCATAATCTGCTTTTAATGTATGTTGGTTTGCGATTTCTTGCGCACAAGTAAAAATTGCGATTCCTTTTGAATTTGAACGATTAATTTTACTAATCTAAAAAACTCTTGGTTCGGTTAATACATTAGCGTCTATCACTAAATAAGTGTTGTAGTATAAATGTTCTGTGTCACGGTTTAATGGGAGACAGAACTGGGTTTGGTCTTCTGGTTGCTAAAATTTATAATCGAGCCATAATCCACTGTTGTAGGAATTTTGGCTTCTGCTGACACCAGGAAACTCATAATATTTTCCATTCTTAATCCAACGATATATATCGTCACATCTTAGAACTTCCCATGTCGGAAATTGATTTTCGTCCCTGTCAGCTGTAGCAACCACTAACCAACGTCTATAAATACCGTCTTCTCCGGCTATCCAAACATAAAGTCCAACTGGAAATCTAGCATTATAACGTTTACTAAACATTTCATTATAATAATCAACTGTACATTCATATCCTGGACGAAACTAAATATGCATTGTCACTTCATCCTTTTGGAATGTCTTTTTACTATGTGCAATAAATTTAATATCAATAGGAACCGCATTAGAATCGGTACTCGGATCAAATCCCTCCAGTCTTAAACGATTCTCTGGAGTCGTGTGATAATAATCAAAAAAATATCCAACCTAATACTAAATATCCTATGTAAAAGTAGCATCCATGATTATGTCAGACTGCATTTTTCTTGCTCGACCCGGCACAGTTATACCGTTATGCATACTTTGAAAATTTTTAAAAGTGATTGCCATATCAATCACCTTCCTTTATTTTCATAATTTCAGATCCAGCATCTAATATCAGTTTTCTATAATTAGACCAGTTAAAACATTCGCTATTATACTCAATTAGTGCCGCCTATAATAAACTCATTGTTTCCACAAGTTCTGGTGGCTCAAGTAAAATACTGTTTAGGCCGTTAAGCCTATTTTGTAAATCACGGAATGCTTCCGCAACATCAATATCTGGATAGTTAGATTTTGTATTTCTATCTACATATAGTAATAAGAAAAAAATAGACTTTCTTAAAGAAGCCTTAGTTTGATGGATTTGTTTAGAAGAATAAGAACCGTAGAGTGTTTTCATGAAGTTTCTACCCCGTTTATAACACTAAGAGAATATGCATGATCTCTAATAAGTTTTCGAAGATCAGTTTGAGACTTAGTATATAAATCTTTCATTTCAGCTAAGTGTTGAGCCTAGCTAAAAAACTTTTGTTCGCTATTCGACAATAGTTGACTTGTCAAAAGCGTAGAGTGGTAACGTGGAGATGCCCATTCACTTACCATTCCCAATCCCAAAACTTCCTCTACAAAATCCTTATCAGAATCTTCATCTAAAGCATCTCTTAGTTCATATTCAACTTCTTCCATATCATCATCCATCACTACAGATAAAAACAGTCTACGTACCATTGGTTTAGATAACGTAGACCGTAAATATCCATTCAGCATTTCTTTTACCAATTTTTCACTTAATCCAGACATTTCATAATCTTTAACTCGTAAATAAAACCGAGAATAGATTTCATCGTATTCCGAGGCTGCCATAATTCAACCCCCTTTAATCAGCGATAACACTTCTAAAATCTGTCCCATAAACATCATCGATGATTTTAATTTTCTTCAGAGAATCAAATGTGCCATCTTCAATCTTTTCTGCAACATGAACTTGTAAAGACTTAGCGAGTCCTTTTGGGAGTTGTTCAAGAGCAGACTAGAAAACATTAACCGGAAGATTAAGAATTTCATCCAAATCTTTTACGGAGTAAACCTCTTCCTCATAGAACTTAGCCACATCAGCCCAGCGAGGATTTTCCAGCAGTTCCTCATCTTCAATGACAAAATGAGGGGCATAAATATAATTAGATCTTCTACTCTTTAAAGCGAATAGATCTTGGTATTCAATTTCACATTCGTCTCCGAAATTTTCAAAAACATAATACTGCCCAGATTTGCCAGCACAGCCAAGCCATCCAGTAGTTACAGAACGACAAAGAATAAGATCGTTTTGATTAAACTGTCTAGGTTCTTTCTTTTTCGGTTCCTTAACAGTTGGTTCTTCAGTAACAGTTGGTTCTTCGGCAACATTTGTAACCTTTTCAGTTGTTTCTGGCACAGTTTTAGCTATTTTTCTTTTTGTAGTTGTAGCCATATCCTTTTAGTCCTTTCAAATAATTATTACTGAGTGATAACCCAGGTACCAAAATATCTGCCAATAAGCGTAGAAACACCAAGCTTAGTAAGATACTTAACCTCATAGGTCATATCCTGGTTAACGGTATTATCAGTAACTTCTTTGATCATAGCATCTCCCTCATAAACGAGTTTGACAAATCTGTTATCAGCAACAGGCATAATCAGAAGGAAGTCAAGATTATTCTGACCATACTTAACAAGCTTCGTAGTAGTATCATTCTTTGCAAATACTTGCGGAATCTCTACAACACGAGTTCCTTCAAATACGCCAACATGACCAAGGTTTCTATGATCGGTTCTGTCTTCCTTAGCAATCCAATTTACATCAGCCAGATTCTTCAGCTTGGAAAGAGCAGACTTCGTTCCCATAATAACAACTTCAGTGCCACGGTTTGCAGCCTGAACATCCTCTACCATAGTTACAAAAGTATCATGAGCAGCAGCATCAAGAGCAGCAGTCTTATAGAACTGATTGGAGCCAGGAAGAACCTTCTGACCAGCTTCCATAACAGCCTTGAATACAACCTCATCAACATACTTATCCATTGCTTCATAGATCGCATTTACAAGACGAGTCCAGTCAGCACGACCAGTCATAACACGCTCAAATTCCTCGTACACTCCAAGACCAACCCAATAGGTAGGAACACGGAAAGTCTCGCCAATTCCAAGGCGCTGCCTGTCAATATCCCAGTGATCGCCACTGAGCTTACCGACCGTCAGAACTGTTTCGTCTGCCGTCTCAAATTCGTTGGTATCACCAAGAGCAAGGTTCTTAACTTCTACAAAATCGCGGAAGAACTCATTATCAGTCCAACCAGAAGTAAGCATATTATCAACTGTATCCTCGATAACCTCGAAGATCTCATTTTTATGACGATTGATTGCTCTACGAATTTCCTTCTTAGAAGCAGTCTCATCAATACCCATGATCAGACGGAATTTCTCCTTGATCATAGCGTCAGCATCAGCCTTGGTAATACCAGACTGGAAAACTCCTCTGTTGTAATCAGCAAGAAGCTGAGAGAAGTTCATATAGGTAGACTCATCATTATCAAATGCGGCCTAAGTAGTAGCAGCAAAATTCATAAATTTACTCATATCATTTCCCTCCTTTCATTAACCATTCTTGCGTACAAAAATCTTATAGAATTTTCCATTAGTACGAGTAATTACATCAACAATTTCACCATAGAAAGCAACAGAGGCAGCTGGCTTTGCAGCCTGTGCTTTCAGATCATAACCATCAGCAACAATATACTGACCCTTTGCAAGAGGGGTACTTGTGCCAATAGCGGTAATACCATTTTCAGATACAGTGAACTTGTCACCAACAAGAAGATCATAAACTCTCATGATCTCATCCTTACCATTGTAGAAATTATGCTCATAAGTAGCAGCCTTCGGTCTCTCATCAGGACCAATCGGGACACTTAAAATAAGACCAACTCTAGAAGTAGAAGTTGGCTGAACCATCGTGAAATATTCGTTGTCAACCCAAGCCATATCATCAAGATTGACAAGCTTGCCGTTATCAATATCAGCGCCAGCACGCACGTTAAATATATGCTTTGCATCATATGTAGCCTAGAGATTGGTACTCTCAGCCACAACATGCTTATTAACAGCCTGTAAAAATGCATTAATCATAGCTATTCATTTCTCCTTTCCTTAATAAATAAATATTATTGTTTGATATTATTTCTTTTTAAAATTTTTAAAAAGTCCACCATAAGGAGACTTTTCTTCTTCATTATTATTGCCAGTTGTCATAAACACCATACTGCGTTTCTTTTCATGTTTACCAGAGAAAGTACTGTAGTTGGATTTCATAAACTTGGCATAAACAAGATCAGCTTTATTAGTGAGATCCTCAACGGAATACTCATCCATATGATCTTTGAGTTCCTTGAACTCTTCAAAATCTGCCATTACGGAATAATCATCCGCAGCAAGAACTGCTTCACGAGCGGAATGGAGTTCTTTAGCTTTATAAGAATTAAGTTCGGTTTCGATAGAAGAGTAGTCCGACTTCATCTTATCAAGTTTTGCAATCTCGTCCGCCGTCAAATACTGGGCATACACCTGAACTCTGTCGCCTTTAAGAGAGTACACATCTTTCTTCACAGAATATTCCTGGCGATAATGTCTATCACCCCAGAAATCATGCATCACGCAATAGCGACCATCATCCTCAAAAACATCGCAATAATACCACGTATTATCAGACTCCGAATATGTATCATTAACGAGAGTTGTTACGGCATTAATCTTATCTGCAAGACTAATAGCAAAATCCTTTTTAACACCATCAATAGTAACAGAGTATGTTAAACTATTCTCAACCCTAGTGCCTGTAGAATCTTCATCTTCAATAGCAGAAGTAGACTGATGTTCATCCTCTTCTTCAGTAGAATTACTAGGGGTAGGACTACTAAGGGTGGGATTATCTCCAACAGTAGGATTATCTCCAACAGTAGGTTCATTGCTACCACCTTCATCAGCCGGATCTTCATCAGCAAAATCATCAACCACTTCAGGAGTTTCTGCGGATTCTTCAGTCACTTCCTTCTCAGAAGCTTCCGTTTCAACTACGGGATTTTCCTCTTCGGCAGAACTTTCATTTTCCTTGGAAGAAGAATCTTCGGAGTCATTGACAGTTTCAAACGCATTAGCAAAAGCAGTTTCAAGTTCCTCATCACTCATATTAGAATAATCAAAAGTAACATCATCAACTGTTTTATTATACTTCGCCAGAAGTTCATTAAACTTGTCCATTTCTTTCGGTTTACCTCCTTCCTTAGAATTTTCGGCAAAAGCCTCTATATAATCAAGCTTCGACATTATCTCAGCAATGATTTCTTCTTTTAACTGTGCTTTATTAATAATAGAATTATTATCAGCACTAAAATCTTCAATTTGCAAATATGCGCCTTGCATCCCTTCTTGGACTTCTTCGCCAGTATCTGGATCGGTTCCAAGTAAAGTCACGCCCATTACATCAACATCTTCTAAAAGAAGACCATCTTCAACTGAGTAACTCATCTCATTGATGCATAATTCAGCTGAAACTTTTGTTCCACCTTTTCTTTCAATAATTTCAGCAGCATCAGTATATTCTCTGGGGATTGCAATCTTTGCATAAATATACTAACGATCTTCATGATCTGGATCTTGTTTCATATATGGTTTGTCAGAGGTGAAACATCCAACTTGTTTCTCAATATATGTCCTAGATCCATCTTCATTAAATTCCATGGCATGATAAGTAAAATCTCTTTCGCCATTCACCTCAGTAAAATCAGCGAGAACGGGCTTGTAGGCAATCTTAGAAAGACAACTCTTTGCACCCTTTTCAGTGAGATTGGACTTGTTACGATTGCGACCAGTATGCATCAACTTAACGTTTCCATAAAATGTTAATGGATCTTCATCGTCAGTAGCTTCAAAATTTTCACAAGGTATCTGCACATGAATACTATATCCAGAGTCTTTAGAACTAAACTGTGTAAAATTCTAATCTTGGCAGAACCTAACAAGATCATCAATAGTTAATATTTTTGATTTACGCATATTTCACCTCCTTACTAATTACATATTTTAAAACGTCAATACATCAGTATAATTCATCTGCATATCTTGAGATGAAAACTGAATTTTATTTGGTTCATTTATAAAAACATATTTGTTGCCAGATTTTGGCAGTTCTTGAAAACCAGCATGGCGCAAAATTTCTGCGGTAACTGGATCAGTTGTATTAATAAATTGATTTTTTTGTTTCATATATATCACCTACTTGTTAATTCATTATAGTATTCTTCAAGTAATTGTTTATATTCATCTGGGAGTTCATTTAAACGATACCAGATATATCCATATGCCTAATGAGTTTTACTGTTAGTTCTATATGCACATTTTAATGTTTTGCGTTTATATGTCGGATTTAAAGAAATAGTTACATTTGGAGAATCATAAATGTCTAATATTTTATCTTGCGTCTTATTCATTTTTACAAGACCTCCATATTCTTGCTTAAATTTAATAGTAAACAATTCAGAATTAGATAACCACTTAATATCATTCTTTTTCAATATTTTTTCAATAGTTTTAGAAGCAACCCGAAAGTGTCTTGCAGTCAAGCCAACCATATAATTATTCTATATATGAACTTTGATCACTTCATCATCATCTAAATTAAGATAACTTTTCCCATCTCCGCCTAAAGTACCATTATACCCTTTACAATCTTCATATCCAACATAGGTGCGATATTTCTCAATATAATATTTTTCTCTTTCGCATAGATATTGTCCATTCTCAGTTTCTTCAATTACTTCAAAATGAAAATGTTCTAAGCCATAACAATTGATTGCATTATATAATGGACGTTTCTCATATTTTCTTCGTTTATAATCTTTCTAATGATCTTTCCATCTATCATAAGGATCAACATCTTCTGTTTTACCAATATAAATTTTATCATTAATGTCACAAGTTATTTTATAAATCCATCCCATATTTTTACCTCCTAGAGTATTAGTATTTTCCTAGCATATCAAATGCACACAGGGAGAGAGCTAGGACATCTCTCCGCATAAAGTTTGCAACTCTTTATGTTTTCTGTGTGTAGCAAGGGCGGAGCGATTCGAACGCTCATCAGCGGCATCAGACGCGCTTACAGATTTAGAGTCTGCTGTTTTCAACCATTAAACTACGCCCCTATATTAAAATAGAGCAGGAGAGTATCCTGCTCTTAAAAATTATTTATCATCAACTATATTTCTAGTTCTCTCAGCACTGCCTGAGATTTCATCATCACTCACCCTATCTCTTCCGGCAGTAGTTTCATCATTACCAGTTGATCTACGGGTTGCAGTAGTGTCTCCCCATGCAGTATTATAACTAGATAATAATGGCACCATAATATCTTTAATGCCAATAGCATTTTCAAAATTAATCTAGCAATATGCCTCATATGGGGTATATCCTTGCGCTTCCAAATAAACCAAAGCGCTAGAACCAAGAGTTGCTGCCTAACGAGTTGCTTCAATAAACGTTTCCTCGTTGTACCACGTTTGCCTAAGTATACTAAATAAATAATTATCACTTATATTTTTGTCTATATAGTATTGAAAATTATTCTCCAAGCGTTCTACAAGAAGATAAGCATAAGCACTGTCATTATTTAATGAATGTTTAATCCCAGCTGCGGAGTTTGCATCAGCAGAAGAAACAACTGGTTCGCTAACACCAATTGTTTTATATAAATTTCTAATACTATTATTAACAATATCTGTAGTGTCAGCGGTGGTATTCTGAGAGAAGGAAACTGTTTCCAGATTTAAACCTGGCAAAAGCCCAACGCCAACCAAATCAGGAACTATTGACTGCACAGCATCTTTATAAACAGATGCAATCTCTTCCGACACTTTAAAGTCGTCTACCACATCACCATCTATAAGCGGAATTCCAAGAAGAAGCAGCTTATAATTGTCCAATTCCGTTTTGTCCGCTAGGAGTTGTGAGTAGTCAATTATGTCCAGTAAATCAATAAAACTAGAACTCAAAAACGGCAATGGATTCTCAAACTCATCATCCAAAGACGAAAGAAGAGTAATAGTATACTCACTTGGTATCATAAACCATCTCGTTTCCTGTTTGTTAGAAGAATTATTATATTCCCTCCAAGCATCTTGAAAACACTGATGCCAGCAACCGGAAGTGTCTCCATTAATACCTTCCACAAATATTACATTTTGACCAATACTAAAATATGTAAGATCAAACGCAACGATCCATTGTCCAGCTTCGTTCTTACCTCTTATCTTGCAATACTCCATTGGTAGCATATGCAAGAACATACCGTCTTCGCCATTATCATAGACAAACCCATAATAAACTCCATCTCTAATCGCAATAGCCATAGCTACTGCAAACTCTGTTTTGAAATTAAATTTATTTATATGTTTTAATACATTTTCATAATCCTTGATAATTTTATTAGTATTTGGACTCTTTGCAAATTCCATTTTCTGAACTAAATTATAGTTGTATAATGGCATTGTTGCATAATATAAAATAACCTTTTTATATAACGTTGACATACGCCATAAGAATCTCGAAACACCAACTATTTGATTTCTATAAGAGTATGGATTCGTCAAATATTGCTTGATTAACGATTTCGTATATTGAGTGAAACTCTGAGTACGATTTCTTGCAACATCCTGTAAAATCAATTCCTTTAATTTTTCGGTTTTTTTAAAATCAAGGGCCGTAGGTCTACTGACAACCTCTTGCTCATTATTTTTCTTTTTTGGCAGTAAAGACTATGTCATAACTTTACTACGCTCATCAATCAGCGCCTCTTGCGCTTTAGTTGTTTTTCTAGGCATGAAGCGCCTCCTTTCTTTATATTAACAATTATAAGTAGTAGAACGGCGAGGTGGAGTTATAGAAATATATGAAAGAGCATGTTCAATATTATTTCGTGGTTTTTTCAAAATATCATTTCTTCTTTCCTGAAGTAAGGCCCAGCCAAGAAGTGCACACGTATATGCGCGATCATCATGCATTTTATTAGCTTTTTCAGGAGTTAATTCAAACGAATCTTTACCTGTATCACGTTTTTTCCTAACCATGTTTACAAGTTCTTCCTTTAAAGCATCAATATTGGTTAATGCAATCTCGTCCCTCCAATCCAATTTAATCATTTTGGTTTTAACAGATTGTAATTTATTCAATTCATCTTTTAGTTTGTCCTCAAATTCTTTCCCCACGACCTTCTACTTTTTTAACTTCTCAGTTATTCTCTTCGTTTCTTCGTCAATCATTTTCTAATCAACGTCAAAAACAGTTAAATATCCTTTATGATCATAATTAGCCGTAAAACTAATTTTATTCTAATTCAACATTTCTATCAATGCTTCATACATCATAGATTTAAACACGCTTGGATTCATCATATGAAGTTTACCCTAAATAGCATCAGGAAATCTTTTTACATATTCCTCAGAATATTCTTTATCTATGAACCCTCTATGCTCAACTCCAGTTTTATCAACCCAATTTTGCATTAACATATCTGCTATAATAGGTCCACCACCACCAGAACCAGCATCAATATATATGCCTAAAATATTATCATAATTATCTGCACCGCCATTGTAATCAAGTATCATCTATCTTAAGTACTTAACTTGATCTGGCGTTTGCATCGGAGATTTAATTTTTTTGCCAATATCGAGCAAATTAACTAAGTTCACTATTCTAGCTTTTTTTTCTTTTCCACCGTCTGGAAGAGAAGACTCATAACATTCACCAACAAGAACAACTGAATTATCTCGAAGTCTTGCGGGATCATAACAAAGCCAAAATTTTCTATCTCCAGTATCATTGCTATGTAGCGGTTTTCTAGTTTCTTCATTACGAGTAATCACACCGCGCTTTACGATAGCATCAGCACCAGCTTCTGTAGTAAACTAACAATAGTATTCTCTACGTGCCTTTTCTGGATTAGTTCTCATTTCATATTCTACTTGCGACTTGGATAGAAGAGGAGTTACTAACTCCCCGCGAATAGTTGGTTTAAATGCTAATTCACAATCCATATGAAGAACCACATAATCCGGGTCACCCATAATCATTTTTTTAGAAAATTCTCTGTATAATCTATAAAACATAGTGTCCGTACTACTTGCTGAACTTATATATATTTTTTGATATCCAATATCTTTCGGAAAACATCTTTGCCGAATTGGATCAATAGATTTTCCGCTTGCGTCTTTACCAGTCTTTAAATTTTTATTGACAGCAGCAAAAGCCCCATATACGTTCATTAATTCATCAGATAAAAACGCGCTTTCATCAAAATAAATAGAACCCCTAAAACCTCTATGAGAATCCACATTTGCATTAACAGTCTAAGTAAAAGAGCCATTATATAAATTGTATTTGAATCCATCAGAAGAATGACTAAATCCGTCACCAGCAGCGTTATTAATTACAATTTCATCTTTAAAAATTTTACCAGTAGAACCAGTAAATGTATCAATGTTGTCATTTGCAAGTTTTTCTAAAGTATTAAAAGTATTCTACGCCTGACTTCCAGATCCACTTGCAATATACGCCCAATAATTATTAAATAGCATTCCTTTTGACATTAATTCAAGATCAATGACAGAACTCTTTCCGAATCCTCGCGTACATAGCAACATACTATTAGGCGTAAACCATGTTCTTTCAACAGCCAAAGACTACATATCAAGTAACTCAATATTAAACATGTTATCAATAAATGTTACGGGATTACACTAGTAGAATTTCTGCATGTCTGCTATTAATAAAAGCGACTCTATTTTTCTAGATGACAATGGGTAATTGATTGGCTTTACAAAGATGCCATAATCTTTATAAAAGTCTTTATCATAATCTAAATATGTAAAATCATACTTCGACTACATCAATGATTTCATTTTCGTCACCTCCATCATCTTCCGAATATTCATCAGAAAAGACAGAATATAATTCACGCAAATCTCTTAAATTCATGCATATATCTATATTGCTTTCCTCCAAAAAATCTTTGAGATCAAGATTTTCCTGCAATAAAATCCTATTTATCTCTTTATATGAATTGTTATTCGCACGTAATTCTGAAATTGTCTTCCTCATATCAGCAACCATATCAGACCATTCCGACTCATCTAACGCAAGCTACTTCATTATTGATGCATCAGATATTTCCTAAACCTACTGCATTCCTCTACATGTGCCAATGTCAAACCCATTAACTTGGCCATCCCGCAAATTTAATTCTTTTATCTTTTTAATCTTTCCAGTCCATGTGTTTTCACCTTTAAGAGAGTGCTTACTATTCTTTAAAGAAATACAACTTTCCTTCGCAAGATTATTTACACTACCAAGGATCTGCGCCTTCATTTGCTGAAGCGCTTTAATCGTAGCAATATTTTTCTCGGCATTTCGAAAATCTTGAGATAACTGAGCAACCATATCATCGATATTCGAAGCCTAAAGAAATCCTCGCACAATCGAAATAATAGATGCTGTGCGCATCATATCATCATTCCCTTCTTCTGATGAATCTAAAAAGCCAATAAGCTAAGAATATAAAAACGGCTAATCAGATAATTTTTCCTTCTCAAAAGGCAGATATCCAAGTAGCCGTAAAGTATCATTTTTATTTTTTTCAAACTATTCAATAATTTCCTAATCTTTTGGTAATGCATTATCCGCCATATCTTCGAGGGACAATGCCCCACCAGTATAATTATCAGATTCTCTATATGTCATGGTATAATAATTCACCATCTAAATATTTTTGCAATATGAAGTATAAACATTACTTTTACCTTTACCGGAAGCTCCATTTGCCGCCTCTAATAAAGATGCTTCCCATACTGATTCAAGCATTGGTTTATCAAGAAAATACATAGCATCATCAACTGTCTGTTTAGTGGGCTATTGCTTTTCTCCATTAATAACAGGAAGAGCAATTTCTTCTGCACATTGTTTGCAGCCATCTGTGATACCAGAAGCTTGCCCAGGAGCAGTTGACATATAAAATTTATCTTTTGTTTTTACATGACCACAATGTTGACATGTAAAAAACTTATCTCCAACACCCATAGCCTCCAATGCTTTTATCTAATCACTTGGTTTTAATGTTTCAAACAATTCACATAACTATTCTATTGTTTTATCTATTTCTTTTAGGGTAGTAGTTTTTCCTGCTTCCTTTGGCGAAAGCGGTTTTTTCTGACCCTTTCTAATTACTTTGGTAGCAGCCAAAACCTTTTACCTCCTTTTAATCATATAATTATAAGAACAAAAAATAATGTTGTTCTAATATAAAGCCGACACAAAGACTCGAACTCTGAGTCTATTGATTACAAATTAATTGCACCACCAAATTGTTGTGCTATGTCGGCAAATGGGAAATCTAGGTAATGATCCTAGCTTTTGCGGTTAATAGCCGCACGTACTTCCAATGTACTAATTTCCCAATAAGATTTAAAATAGAGAGGGCAGTAGCCCTCTCAAGAAGTATAGTGTTGATAATACTATACTGGAGACTCAATCAAAAACATACTCACAAAGCAAATCATGAATCATATCATCTGTAAGTTTCTTTGTTCCTCTATAAGTAAACTTATAATGATTATCATCAGAGTAATCACAAAAAGTAAACCCATAACCATCATCGGTCTTGCAGATACATGCATTACTATCAGCAGCAGTATCATCGGAATCATGCACGTCGTCAAATCCAAATTCTGTTACACCGTGAGAAGAATTTGTTTCAAGATACTGGTCTATAAAATCCTCCTCAACAAATGCGTAATCTGTCTCCATCATTAAATAGCAGTCATGAAGATCGTTATATATTTTGCCAGTATATATTCCTCCATCTTGTAATTCAAGATACCACGCATCATCATAGCCATCATAATCATAATCGTCTAATTGACCACCAACAAAACGAACATCGTCAACCATTTTGATAATAGTATTCATGGCTTCTTGAATTATTTCATAATAACCAACGACTACAATTTTTTTGTCGCTATCATTATCATATAAATCGATAATGTCACCAATTATTTCATATATATCATCTACAACAATTCTTTTCATTTATTTCTCCTTTTAATCCTTAATCAAATTTAATATTATAGATACATTCCAGTCCATAATTCTTAGAGATAACAAAAGGAGATTGTTCTGCCTTACCAATTAATCGTCTCGATAGAGCATATTCGTCTGTTCCAACAAAAGAGCCAGATTGAATTACTTTTGTGTTTCCACTAGTTGTCATAGCATTAAAATGTCTATGTCCAAGAACAATTATATCTGGAATATATCCTAACAACTTCGTCATGTTTTTTGTAGCATTATCCATGTTGTCTAAATCACCATGTACAAAAACAATCTTTTGATTATCTACGTTTACAACAACAATCCCAGGATCAATCTCATTATCATAGCAATGAATATTAGGGTAGTTTTGAAGTTTGGATCTCACGAAGGGAACAACGAAATTTTCGATATTCTCATGTGCCAAACTGTCTTCTTTCTTCGCATTCATACGACCATGATTTCCTGGAGCAACATAGAATTTAACAGAATTAAACATTGTACTTAAAATCATTAAAAAATCACAAACGTAATCTGTTACTATCAAAAACTGATCAATTAAATCCTAGTTATTTTGTAATCTCAAATTATTATGTATTTGACCACTACACAGTTCACTACCTAAAACAATAACATCTTCCGCCCCATGTCTAATCGCAATATCATGAATTCTATCAAGATAAGCATTTAACATCTGCCGAAGGATATCTATGTCATAATCATTCCAACGATTATGAATCTCAATACCACAGTGAATATCAGTTAAAGGTACGACAAGAGTAGTAGCGCCACGAATTATTTCTTTATGACTAGCCGGATCATATTCTAATGGTCGATTACTAGCAGCCTCCTCAATTGAACGTACAAAC
>Ga0326511_10001199_pt1 | contig 21838 bp, 17 predicted proteins | sample 0_2496_0518_D_FD_203701 | JGI IMG/M metagenome (GOLD analysis project Ga0326511, IMG submission 203701) | Bovine rumen microbial communities from UC Davis, California, United States - 0_2496_0518 | ecosystem: Host-associated > Mammals > Digestive system > Stomach > Rumen | place: USA... | reverse complement strand
CATTGTTGAAGATACATTTCCCGAAGCCAATCTATAAACAACCACAGGATTAAGGCGGCACACAATGGAAGATAAAAAGAATTATTTGATTGGAGCTAATATCTTAGATAACCTGACAACTGGGATGTACACAGACTCTCGTATAATTTTTAGAGAGTACATTCAGAACGCCTGTGATTCTATTGATCAGGCATATAAAGAAGGCATTCTTGCTCCAAAGACAGGTGCCGTGGAGATCTACACAGACACCATAGAGCGGTCTATTGTTATTCATGATAATGGAATGGGCATTAAGGCCGATGAATTTGATCGTACATTGGGTAATATTGCTGATTCTGATAAGACTCTTGGGGAAACCAAAGGCTTTAGAGGCATAGGAAGGCTGTGCGGATTAGCATATTGCAAGACCTTAGTTTTTTCTGCCAAGGCTAAAGGGGAAAACACAATATCGCACATGAGGTTTGATGCCGAGAAAATGCGCCATCTTGTAAACCAAAATCAAAGCCGAACGGATGTTAAGTATTCTGCCGTAGATGTATTGACTGCGATCATAACCCGCGATTCTGAACCAAGTAAAGATATTGAAGATCATTGGTTTGAGGTTAAACTGGTTTCTGTAAATGAAGAAAATCATGAATTGCTCCATAAGATGAGCGTGATTGACTATTTATCATTTGTTGCCCCGGTACCTTTTGGCAAGAACTTCAGCTATCGTTCTATTATTTATGAATATATAAAAAAGAATGGGCTAAAACTGGATGAATATACTATTAAGGTTGATGGAGATCAGATTTTTAAGGATTATAAAACTCATGTTTCTACAGGAAAAGGAGAAGATCATATATTCGATGTACAATTCAAAGAATTACGCGATGACAGGGATGAGTTGATTGCATGGGTATGGTATGGGCTTCGAAATTTTCAATATGTTATTAAGGCAGATGATCCTCAACGTGGATTAAGGCTGCGCAAAGAGAATATACAGATTGGAAACGAGGATGCCTTACAGAGACTATTCAGGGAAGATCGAGGAACCCACTATTTTATTGGTGAGGTACATGCTGTCTCAAGAGATCTGATTCCAAATTCTCAAAGAGATTATTTTAATGAAAATAACATCCGTAATGTTTTTGAGAGGGAAGCTAGTCAGTACTTTGGAGAGACTTTACACCGGCTTTATCATGCTGGGAATGATGTCAGTTCAGCTATTGATAAGATAGAAAAATACAAGAATCAGGAGAAAGAGTACAAAAAGAAGGAAAAGAATGGCGATTTCATAGATACGAGGCAAAGGCAAGAAGCGGAAGAAAAAGTAAAGAAAGCAAAAAGGACTGCAGATGAAGCTAAGAAGAAGATTATCGCTACTACAGATAAATATCATGGCGATGAAGAAAGTCCGATTAATAAAGTTGTCACAAGAATTGTAGAGCAAAGAAAAGCTGATCGGTATTTGGCAGATAACGATGAAGGAAAAAAGGGTGGTCAGGATGATACCCCAGATAAACCAAATGATCAGACGAATGGCAGTACAAATAAAAAGATGAAAAAACATTGGGTTGACAGACTTTCTGCTGTAAATTCAAAAGAACGGAAATTGATATCCAGAGTATGCGGCGTTATCAGAGAGTGTGTTGATGAAAAAACTATGGAGATTATTCAGCAGAAACTTGAGGAAGAATTCAAATGAATCGACGTGTGCTCTTGATCGAGCCAAATTACAAGAATAAGTACCCGCCAATGGGGCTTATGAAAATTGCTACATATTTTCGTAGATGTGGAGATGATGTCCGTTTTTTCAAAGGAGATCTAAAGGATCTGGCAGTCCGTCTTTTATGTGAAGAATTCCTTCGAGAGAATGATGTCCATGAGATTAAAAGGTTTTATACAGAGTTGTTTCGGTATATAAAGTATGGGCATATTACTGATCTGGAAAGGATTCCTAATTTCACAGGAACAGAACTGCAAACCAGAATCTCTGCGTTCCATATGCGATATGTTCACAAGGATTATCCTAAATTTGACTTCATAGGTGTCACTACATTATTTACCTTTTACTGGAAACAGACTGTTGAAACTATTAATTATGCCAAGCTGTTTTTAGATGAAAAAGGACGGTTAATGGTCGGAGGAATAGCGTCCAGTATTCTCCCGGAGCAATGCTTTAAGGACACGGGAATTTACCCACATGTTGGCCTTTTGGATAAACCAGGAGATATAGATGTGGGAAACCCTGATATAATAGATGAACTGCCTTTGGACTATTCGATTCTTCATGAGGTGGATTATAAATATCCGGCAAGTAACGCATATTTTGCATATATGACTCGTGGCTGCCCTAGAAACTGTCCATTTTGTGCAGTTAAGACCTTGGAACCAGTCTATAAGAACTATATTGGTATTAAAGAGCAAATCAAATATGTGGATGATCACTTTGGCAACAGGCGAGACTTATTATTAATGGATAATAATGTTTTCGCTTCGAAATGTTTTGATCAGATTATTGATGAGATTGTGAAATGTGGATTTGGCAAAGGATCAAAATATCTACCAGATGACATTTATGAAGTTGCTATTCGAAATCTGAAAGAAAAATATAATGTTAGAGCATACTTGCGGGTTGTTGTAGATATATATGATCAAATCGCAGAAGAACTTGAGGAAGAAGAGGCGGGTAAACTTTATATCCAGCGGGAACAATTAGAACTATTGTATGCTGAGACAGCGACAGCTCAAGCAGCACTAAAATTTGATGAGGTATTTCGGCCGATATACCAATTAAAGCATATTAGAAAAACAACGCCAAGGGTAAGACATATTGATTTTAACCAAGGTTTGGATGCCAGATTAGCTACAAAGCCAAAAATGAAAAAGATGGCTGAAACAAGCATAAAACCACTTAGAATTGCCTTTGATCACTATGATCAAAGGGATAAATATTGCGAAGCTATCAGGCTGGCAGCGGAGCAAGGGATCTCCGATATGTCTAATTATCTTTTATATAACTTTGAGGATAAACCCGATGAGCTATACTATAGGATGAAAATAAATGTAGATCTGTGCCAAGAACTTGGAATAAAAATATATTCATTTCCAATGAAGTATCATCCAATCCGTGATCCTGCTTATTTTAACAACAGGGATTTCATTGGAAAACATTGGAACCGTAAGTTCATTCGAACCATTCAGATTGTTTTGAATTCCACAAAAGGAAAAGTTGGGACGAATAAAGCTTTTTTTGAACAGGCATTTGGTAAAGATATAGATGAATTTCATAAGCTACTCTGGATGCCAGATGAGTTCCTCTTCTTTCGTAGCAAATATGATGCAGAATTTCGGCGCCGCTTAGAGGATATGTTTCCGGGTAAATACTCGAAGAGTGAAGATGAGGGGAATGATCTTGCTAATGAATGGTGGGCAACGTTTTGTGCGTTGTCTTCGGATCAACTTAAAGTAGCTAAAGAGATAATAGCTAGACATGAATTTTCGGAAGGGAGTTACGAATGTAATGATAAGGATGTATTAGCATTACTAGAGTACTACAAGATTACATCAAAGACTCCGTCGATGATAGAGAATATGAAATGAGGGTTTAAATCTGCGGATTAATCATAAGAAGCTGATCTATTATGTGTAATTCATTACTGATCAATGACGTAGTGATTGATTGGGAAAAGATAGATCAAGGCAGTTATCTCCGGGATATCATAGCTTTTAGCGGTGTGGTTCAAATATCTTTTGACCACGCCGTAGCTTTCCTTGCTGGTGAGAACGGCAGCGGCAAATCCACACTGTTGGAGGCGATTGCTATTGTTTATGGTTTCAATCCGAAAGGTGGGATGCGGTATTACAAATTCTCTACCTATGTTTCCCACTTCGAACTGTGCAGTGCAATTCGCCTCTCCAGAGATGTTTGGCGGGCTAGATATGGCTATTTTCTGTAGACAGAAAGATTTTATAACGTTGCCACGAAGGAAGGAGAATACAGCAGAGGACTGGGCGGCCGGCCCCAGTATTTCCAAGAGAAATCGCATCTGGAAGCACACAGATGAATCTGTAAGGGTTGTGGAAGAAGCAATAATTGAACAGCAAATTATATTTGGAGATAAAATGGAGCCAGAGATAATATATGGCAAAAACACATGAGCAGTTCTGTGATGAATTGAAACAGATAAGCCCGTCAATTGAGGTGACAGGCCATTACACGAGAGCGATTGACAGAGTAGAAGTTCAATGTAAAGATTGCGGGTTAGTCTGGATGCCGAAGGCATATTCCCTCACACAGGGGAAAGGATGTCCCCATTGCAGCGCAATCACTGGTTCAATGAGGCATACTGGTAAGACGAGTACAAAAAAACACGAAGACTTCTGCAGGGAACTAAGAATAATAAATCCAGAAATCAGTGTTTTGGATAAGTATATCTCCAACAAGAACAGTATAAGATGCCAATGTTCCAGATGTGGTCATATTTGGTGGGTGAGACCATACTCTCTGCTTCAAGGGCATGGTTGCCCACGATGTGCAAAATCTGGGACAAGTTTTATGGAGCAGTATATTTTAGTGTGCTTCAGAAAGGCGTTGGGTGATGAGAATGTCGATTCACGTAATCGAGAAGTGATTGGTAGGGAACTTGATATTTTTATCCCCAAACTGAAGGTTGCCATCGAACCTGGAAACTGGTATTTACACCAAAAAAATCTGGGGCGAGATAGAAAGAAACGAGATCTTTGTAACGATCAAGGCATTCGATTGATTACTGTTTACGATAATTACCCGCATAAAGATGCTCCATTTCCTGATGATTGTTATGTTTTCTCCGGTGATTACAATAAAGAAGATCATGTACATATCAGACAACTTGTCATAGAACTGTTCCGTAAGTGCGGAATTCGAGGGCATTTTCAGAAAGAAACATGGGATGAAATTGAGCATTATGCATATGCCCATTCTTTGTCAACTACACATGAAGATTTTGTGAATAAACTGGGTAAGATCCGCCCTGACATTGAAGTAATTGGAAGATATGTTAATGTAAACAGACGTCTGATTGTAAAATGCCGAAGATGTGGATACGAATGGAATGCTGTTCCGGCCAATCTGTTATCCGGAGATGGATGCAAAAGATGTGGGATTGAAAAAGCCCATGCAGGGATGGTAAAAGCGCAGGAAGAGTTTGAAGCAGAGATTAATAGGATAAATCCAGACATTCAGATCATAGGTAGTTATACTGGGCGGCATAAACCAGTAAAAGCTCGGTGCAGGATATGTGGTTTCGAGTGGGAACCTCAGGCAGGAAGTTTGCTAAGGGGGTCATCTCATAAAGGGGCAATTGGAATGCACAGGAAGATGGGGAAGCATTAATAGAATAAATCACGAGTGGGATATGTCAGCTTTATTTATGATCTTGTGATAGCGTGGTAACAGGTGCTTACCTATTTATAGCGATACAATATCGGCAAAAGCTTCTTACAAGAAAATGTCCAAGATGGAGAACGCTGAATTTGATGAATACCCTATAACTTGATTCTGGGAATGTGAACGTGAAAGTTGATCGATGCTGGAGACATATACTTACAAACGCTTAAGTGGAGAAGAATAGTACTTCGAATCCATAACAACAGAATGATACGAAGTGGAGACAAAAAGGAATTAAATAGCCACTATAACTGAGGATCTGTATTATTCAGAATCATATGTTACTCAGATAATAATTCCTTTACGGGTTGACCCAAAAATGGAGACTAATAATGCAGCTTGGATGGGTAGATTTTTCTAAAGCAGATCGTGAAAAGGTATTGGATGTTATGAACCTGCTTCAGGAGCAGGGCGCGGTCGATGAGATAGGCATCGGCCTTATTCGTGATGCTTTTGCAAACTATTTCTTTCCAGGTACTTCAACTGTCCAGACAAGAGCGAAGTATTTCTTTATCGTTCCATACATCCTGCAGGAAGCGGTCACCGGGAAATATGGAAATCAGGTTGCTGCGATACTGCAAAAGATTGATTCCGAAGAGAAAGAATGTGGCGTAAGGCTTTACCAAAAATGTCTTGATGAGGGTCGTGAACCCCTTGGAACCGGTATCATTGGTGCAAGAGTTCTGCCTAAAAACTGGGTCGCCAGGAAGCCTTCCAATATCTATTGGAACGGTATCCGCACATATCATATTTTCGAGCAGGAGAATATGACGATACCGGATATGGTCAGGCTTTCGGTTCTGGTTCGCACACAAAGTAAACCTGAGAAACTGGGCAATCGGAGAGACGATGCAGAGGAAGGCGATAAGGATGATAAAGATGCCGGCCGTGGCGAATCAGTGCGTTTTTTCGATCTTCCGGAGATGAAGGATACCGATTGGCGTAGCAATTTGGATATTGGCCTGACAAAAAAGGAAGCATCTTTCCTACGCTCAAAAATAGAGAAGTCTGTTCCAGATAAGCTGCTGGCTTATATCCTTAAGCATAATATTGATCTGTCAAAATATGATCGTTTCGAAATGCTCTTTGCAGATCTGAAGGACGAAGTGCCTCCCGAGATGGCAAGGATTATGAAACTTGCCTGTGATTTTAACCGACTGGTCTATGCGGCACGTGTTCGCTATAACATGGTTCTTTCAAGAGGGCAGAACAAGGCTGCAGCTACGGAGTGGGATGAAGTAAGGGACAATATTACACGATATGCAGGTGTGAATCTGGAGGACGTTTTAAGCTTTCTCGGTCGTCCGGATTTCCGGCTTCGCAGATTCCTGTTTAACCTTCAGGCAGCATTCCTTGCCGTAGATACTCAAAGGGCAGACGAGATCCTTGTTTCCAGAGAGATCGAACTGAAAACGAAGGCGCGGGCAAAGCTGTGTCATGCCGAAGATTTCAATCCTAACAACTGGGTTGGAGGACGCTATCTTGATTACCGCTTTGGAGATGCAAAACGGATCGTGACAGATATTTACGAGGGGGAGGGTGCTGCCAATGTTTCGGACTAACAGCAACCAGGATCGTGTTAATTACAGCAATGCTCTTCTTCCCCCGGATGGTTTTATTTTGGAAAAGGCCGTAGGTACTACGTATTCACTGGATCTGGAAGCACTGACGGCGGTCTGTATAGCCTTGGGATTGAAGGAAGATCCGGATAGTGACCTGCTTCAAAATCCGATCAGTATGCTGAATGCACTTATCAAGGTATCGGAGAAGATCCTGATCTTCTGTGAAGGAGGCCAAATCAAAAAGCCAACAGCACATTCTCCTCTTATGCTGCTTCTCGATCAGATGGTTATTCCAGTGACTTTGCCGGGAAAAACGGGAAGTGGAAGGTTTCCTGCTTTTCATCCGAAAACATGGGTGCTTCAGTACCGGAATAAGGAAGGCGTGCGAAAATATCGGCTTGTTGTCTTAAGCAGAAACCTGACATTTGATCGGAGTTGGGATGTCAGTATATGTATTGAAAGCTCTGAGACGGTGAGCCAGCCAGAGAAAACAAAACCGATTATTTCGTTCCTGGGTTTTCTTCAACGTCAGATTAATAGTAACGTATCGGATTATCAGCAGAAACTGCAGCTGGTCAATGGATTAATAGCGGATCTGGATGGAGTTTCCTTCTCATTGGATGATCGAAGGTTTGGAGAGAACTTTACGATCATGCCATTGGGGATCGGTCCGGAAGGTATTGATTTAACAAAAGATCCGCTTTACTACCAGCTTTCCTGGAAAGCCGACTATTCATTCCATGAACTTGTCGTCTTCTCGCCCTTCCTTAGTAGCTCTGTCATTGATTATTGGAATAAACCGGAGCATACCTTGACCGGAACCACAAGGACACTAATCACCAGACGTTCCGAACTGCCTAAATTGATGGCAGATCAGGTTAGCCGTTTCCATGTGTATGTTCTGAAGGATGATATTGTAGACGGCGAAGATTACATTTCAGCAGATGAAGCTGTGGAGAAACAAAAGCAGGACATCCATGCGAAAATCTATATTCGCCGGAAATATCATGATGTTGATCTCTATATCGGGTCTATGAATGCGTCATATACGGCTATTCATGACAATGTGGAAATGATGATCCGGATAGGGACACGGTGGAAATACTATGATGGACAAACCTTCTTGAAGGAGTTGTTCTGCGGTGAAGCGGATTCTCCTTCAAATCCTTTCGAGGAAGTTCAGGTGCCTGTTGGAAAACAGGAAGTTCAGGAAGATATTACGAAGGAACTCGAACAGGTGATAAAGGAACTCTGCCGCATAAGAAAGTGGGCGGAGGTTGTCGAGATTGATGAGAGGTATACTGTTCAGGTTCATATGGACGAGGAGCTGTTGCACAGTGGAATAGAGATACTTATGGCTCCTCTCCGACGGTCAAACCTTATACCGATAGCGAAGGAAATGGTTTTTCTTGAGATGGAAGTCCTTCAGCTGACAGATTTCTATCAGGTCAAAGTGAAACAGGATTCTGCAGAAGTAAACCGGATTATTATGATTCCGACCAAAGGGCTTCCTGATGAAAGAGAAAGTGCCATAGTAAACAGCGTAATCAAAGATAAACGGAGCTTTGTAGAGTACATTGCTTTTATTCTTGGTGATGATTACCTGCTTACGCTGCTGGAAGAATCCATACTGGGGAAATCCGGGTTCTATGGGGATCAGAAAGACCGGCTTCCTGCGCTTTATGAGAAGATGCTTAAGACAGCGCTTGAAGACCCCGCCCGGCTGAAGGAAATCGAATATGTCCTGAAGATGATTCATGACAAGGAGATCATTCCGGACGAATTCCGTGCCCTATACGATACATTTAAGACAACGCTCAGGTTGGAGTGATTTGGGGAGATGACTGAATGTGAAATTCGATATTGACAGAACCGAATATCTGACCATGAATGTCCTGAAGGATTTCCAGCGGGCAACAGTGGAGCGCATAGATTCCTTATTCCGGCAGGGACAAGGACGTATCCTTGTGGCCGACGAAGTCGGTATGGGCAAGACCCTCATTGCCAGGGGCGTGATAGTCAAGACTGCCCGCCTGCGTATCGAAGAAGGGGATGACCTTTTCAAGGTTGTCTATATCTGTTCAAATATCAGTATCGCGAACCAGAATATCCGCAAATTAAAGGTTTCAGAAGGGGCAACGATAGAGGGAGTATCGGATACCAGGCTGTCCATGCAGCATTTGAAGATCACTCAGCAGGAACTGGACCAGGACCTCCGCGATGGCTATATCCAGCTGATTCCTCTTACACCGGATACATCATTTCGCATGACCAGTGGCGGTGGGACTGCTAATGAACGCGCATTGATGTATGCCATTCTTAGAAGGATGCCGGAATTTTCAGATCTTCTGCAGGCAATGAGGAGGTTTCTCAAATATTCGGTATCACGGGAAGACACCTGGAACTATTATATCGACCTCTATGAAGGGTACGTAAAAAGCTGTGAAGATAAGACGCAGGGGCGTTATCCGGGTGATCTGATCGAAAAAATCCGGGCATATGATCGTGAGGAGTCAACAATAGCGCTTCTGAAACGGCATCTGGAAGAGCGGCTGGCACAGCAGCGGACCACCAACTCAGGAGCATTTGTGCTGAATAAATTACGAGTCATGTTTGCCAGGCTTAGTACACAGATGCTGGAACCGGATCTCGTAATTATGGATGAGTTTCAGCGTTTCCGGTTCCTGATAGGCTCTGACCGGGAATCAGATACCGGGATTCTTGCCCATCAGTTTCTGGAAGGCGGCAATACAAGGATCCTTCTTCTTTCTGCGACTCCGTATAAGTTATATTCCACACTGGAAGAAATAGATGATGAGGAAGGTGTTGACGAACATTACCGGGAATTCCTGCAGGTAATGGATTTCCTGTTTAACGGAAACACAAAAGAATTCCGCAAAGTTTGGTCTGATTATAATGTCGCACTTCATGAGCTTCATGAAGGAGACGCATCCATCATACAGGTAAAGAATGCTGCCGAAGATGCAATGTATCAGGGCGTATGCCGTACAGAGCGGATATCTGTTATGGATTCCGGCGATTACACGGATGACAGCAGTGTAAAATATCCGATCACAGTGGCAGCAGAAGACATTCGTTCGTATCTTTCGATGGGATCCCTGCTGAAAGAGATCGGGGCTTCGTTTTCACTTCCGGTTGATTATGTAAAAAGCAGCCCGTTTCTTATGTCGTTCATGCGAAACTACAAAGTGAAGCAGCATATAGAACGATATTTCCAAAAGAATTCCGGGGAAGTGATGCTGGCGGACAAAAGCCTTTTGTGGGTTGATCCGGCGAAAGTCAATGCCTATCAGGAGCTTCCGGCATCCAATGCCCGTCTGGAAAAGCTGAAGGAAGTGGCTTTTGAAAACCATGCGGAATTGTATCTTTGGATACCGCCTTCAAAGCCATATTATGCACTGCAGGGTGTCTATAAGAACAGTCGCCATTTTTCCAAAGTATTGGTCTTTTCTGCCTGGGAAATGGTGCCCCGTATGATTGGAGCGATGCTCTCCTACGAAGCCGAGTGCCGTACAGTAGGAAGGGTTTGCGCAAATGCTGATGGGATTGAGGAGAAAAACAAAACATACTATGCAGACAGAAGGTATCCATATCCAAGGCTGAAGTTTGCTTTGAGAGGGGATGTGCCGCAAAGGATGCCGCTTTTCTGCCTGCTATATCCTTCCAGGACACTTGCGGACCTCTATAATCCCATACAAACGATGAACGCAGGAATGTCTCTGGCAGAAATAGAGAGGGATATCCAGGGGAGGTTACAGGATTTAATATCCGGATTTCGCAAATATGTCACTTCAGAGATGAGGATGGCAGATGCAAGATGGTATTATCTTACGCCAATGCTGTTGGATGGCCCTGAGTATACAGAAAACTGGATTCACGCATTGAACAGTTCCATGGAGCATGCGTCCGAGGATGGTGAAGATGGTATCAGCAGTGATAGGGGCAATAGGGCATTCGGCTTGCATGTGGCCAGATTGTCAGAACTGCTTTCACTTGGCGATGAATTATCCCTGGGTCCGATGCCGGATGACCTTCTAGAAACGCTTGTTAATATGGCACTTGGCTCACCAGCTGTCTGCATATATCGGTCGAATAACAGGAACGTTATGCATGCAACTGCTTTGGCAAAAACGTTTCTGAACTATTTCAATACCACGGAGTCCACTGCGGTAATCCAGCTGGCTGCAGAGCAAAACCAGGATTATTCACAGGACGATTCCGTATATTGGAAAGATGTACTGCTGTATTGTAAAAACGGATGTTTTCAGGCAATGTTTGATGAATACCGCCATTTGGTATCTGATGCTGCCGGCTTTTCTTCTGCAGCCAGGAAAGATGAGCGGATTCAAAGAGCAATGCTGGATGATCTCAGGATCCATACGGCATCCTATGACGTGGATACTTTTGAGAAATTCAAGAACCGGATTCAGGGAGATAAAGGAAGGAACCTGATGCGGGCGCATTACGCAGTTGGTTTTGTCAACAGTGAAGGTGCGGACAATCAGAAAGATGCAAACAGAAAAGACAGTATACGCGGTGCTTTTAATTCACCGCTAAAACCTTTTGTTTTGGCAACTACATCTATCGGCCAGGAAGGTCTGGATTTTCACAATTATTGCAGAAGGATCATGCACTGGAATCTCCCCGGAAACCCTATTGATCTTGAACAAAGGGAAGGAAGGATCAACCGCTTTAAGTGTTTGGCGATTAGGCAGAACGTCGCAGAGAAGTACGGGTCATTACACTTTTATGATGACATATGGAAAGAGATGTTTGCCGCGGCAGAGGCAGAAAAAAGTGCGTCTCAATCCGATTTGGTGCCGTACTGGTGTTTTGGAAAAGACCAGCGTATTAAAATCGAGCGAATTGTTCCCATGTATCCGATGAGCAAGGACGAGATCACTTATGAAAGGCTGATCAAAATCTTATCCCTGTACCGCCTGACACTGGGACAGGCCAGACAGGAAGAGCTTCTGGAATACTTGTTCCATGAGTGCGAAAATCCGGAAGAGCTGAAAAAACTGTTCATCAATCTCAGTCCGTTTTCGAAAGAAGGATACGCAGGAGATCTTTCAGCAGAGACACTTCATGAGACCGGAAAGGATCAATCGCAGGAGACAGTAAAGATGAAAAAATTATCCGGGAAAGAAATCCTGATTGAAAGGGCAATCCAAGCCTATATAAAGGACTTTGACCATAATAACAACCGAGATGGTTCTCTTAGAGATGAGACTATCAAATGGAGTGCAGCGGCGAACTTCGCTGAGAACTGGGATATTGATGCGGACGACATGCTTTCCATGTGGAAGAGATGCACAAAGAGAGCATTTATAGATACCAGGCATAACCATCCTTCACAGGGAATCGCTCTGCTGCTGAAGAATCCCTCCGAGGTTGAAGGTGTCCGGAATGCATTCAAGACACTTTTCAATGCGGAGACAGGTGATGTTGAAGATAAGTGGAATCGGATCCTGGCATTTATGGATTACATCAATGGCAGGCTTATGGATATATTCCCGAATTCTTCGATTTATCTTCAGACAAGGGAAGGTGTCCTTACATATCTGAACCTGTGGGATCCCGATCATAACTACCGGTACAAGCCGGCTCCGGCAAACAACTGGGCCTCCTATATCGGATTTACGGACTGGGAGTCCGGACAAAGGTTCTCACTGCGCAAATATTATAAAATGTGTGACGAGATCCAGGAAGTTGTCAAAGGGCACGAGGAGTTGCTGCGCGTGCATAGGCAGCGATTTGAAAACGGGGAGCCTGACTATGATAAGGCGTACCATATTCTGACATTTGATGTGCTCTACTGCTTCTGGGGATATGAGGACGCACGAAGAGAGGCGCTGGAAGAATATCAGGAGGCGATGAAGCAGCAGCATATCGACGATCTGGAGGAGCGGTTGTCGGAAGTCAGCAAACAAATAGAGCTAAAAACAGGCCAATTGTCTTCGCCTGAATGTCTGGGCGGCGGAGTCCATCATAAGAAGTTCGGCCACGGTGAAGTCAAGGAAGTTGAAGGGTCCAGATTAGTTATACTGTTTGATGATGTCGGGCCCAAGCTGTTCAAATATCCGGATGCTTTTGTGAATGGGTACTTGCAGCCGGAGGATGCGACTATTATGGAGCAATTTGAGCGAAACAGCGTATTGGAAAGAGAATTAGTTGCTTTACGAGAACAGGAAGAGAAGCTCCGGGAAGAGCTAACTGTTGTCGTTGAACAAGGGTAACTAATACATAGGCTATTCTTTTTCTGGTTAAAATGATATTCCTACCATACAGTATTCATTCGCCAATATTGGCATAGTTTCTCTGAAATGACAGAATGCCCGTTTTTATAGAAGGATATATTTCGTTTGTTATGGTGAAGAAAAAGCAACATTATGTTCCAAAGTTTTACCTAAGATATTTTGCAAACTCTGAGAATAAATTTTATGCATATGATTTTGAAAGGAATGGACTATTATCCAACTGCGTATACTATGAAAGTCAATGCCAAAAAAAATTCTTTTATGGAGAAGATGGAGTATTAGAAGATCAGCTTTCTCAAAAAGAAGGTGCATGGGCAGCGATATGCCGAAAGGCTATAGCAGGTAATGCTCTGAATGAAGCGGAAATCTTTCTGCTAAAGGAATTTGTCCTGTATCAAAAACAGAGAACGAGTGATAATCATAATCGTCTTAGAAAAGAAAGAGAAGCTATTTTAATAGAATGTGCCAGACTGTTGTATTCTCATAGAGGATGGCAGTTTAATGAAGCTGCTGAACAATACTGTGAACGAAGAGCTACAGAAGAGATAACACCAGCTGAAAATGTATTAATTGCTACAGAATTGCTAGATTATATTAAGGATCTGGGCGTCTTAATTGTTCACTATTCTACTGGAAATATTCTGTTAACTTCTGACTCGCCAGTGGTAACATTAAATCCTTTCATGAAGTTCCAAGGGTTTGGATACGATAATGTAGGCGTTGCTTTTTTGATGCCTCTATCACCAAGAGATCTCTTGGTGATTTACGATGACTGTCTGTATAAAAAGAATAAAGGTAGTATATATTTTGAAAGTGGAAATGAAGAAGAGGTTAAGTGCATTAATCGGTATGAAATAATACACTCAGATCGGATGGTGTTTTCTGCGGATGCAGCAAATTTTGATTTGGTGACAGAGGAAATATTAGATATTCGTCAAGGAGAAAAAAAACGAAGGGAAACACAATTTCTGGGACCTGAGGGAAATCAGAGATTAATTATATCGCAGGCCGAAGGCAGTGAATTCTATTACGAGTTACCCTATCTTATTCTGCCAAGGGAGTATCGTAGGATACCATATAATTGTCGTGAAGCTATACCGCGTCATTTTGAAAAAGGCTGGGAGGAGAAGCTTGCAATGAAATATCAAGTTTTATGTATGGCAAAAAAACTGCCATTAAATCAGGAGACGGATAATCTACTACCATCAAAAACCGATTTAAAAATAGGATGCAGGAGAATGGAAAATTTGGCAAGGATCTATTGGAAGGAAAAAGGATATAACATTCAATAGAATTTTATAATCAGGTATTGTGAACAGGCTGATGGAGGAAAACATTTCCCAGGTAGATGTTGCAAAGAACATGCTGGCGGAGCTTGGTTATAGAGATGGATACTGAGGATAAAAATAGCGTTGCTATGGATGAAGACGGGAAAGGGATTTACTATGCACAGGGTTTATAACTGTATCGTAGTATTCAATAAAACAAAAGAAGCTGCCCTGTTCTGCAAACGGCAGAATGATCCGTATATGGGATTATTCAATTTTGTCGGCGGCAAAGTAGAAAAGGGAGAAAATTCCGCTACAGCTGCATACCGTGAGCTTTACGAGGAGACCGGAATTACAAGACGACAGATTCGCCTTTATCGCCTGATGGACATCCGTTATTATTATCAGGATTTCGATCTCGAACTGTATGTTGGGAAACTGGACGAGGATGTTCCGCTGAAGGAAGAGGCCAACCCGCTCCTGTGGCTCCCGCTAACGGAAGACTTTACAGACAAAGATCGTTTTGCGGGTGAGCAGAATATTGCCCATATCCTGAATGTGGCAAAGATGTATCCGATTCCGGAGAAAAGCTTTACTCAGGATGGATTGTTCATTGGTGTAGATGGTTGCAGAGGTGGCTGGGTTGCAGCCGTCTTGGATCATGGTGATCTGCGCCTGGAAAGATATGATATGGTCGACCCTCTGGTAGAAAGATATCCTTTGTTTGATGCATTTCTGATTGATATGGCTGTCGGTTTGAGAAACAGTTCGGATCAGGTTCGACCTGATGATGCAGCAAGGAAAGAACTTGGCATAAAAGGATCTTCTGTATTCCCAATTCCCTCCCGGGACGCGGTTTATACGAATGGAGAGGAGGCCCAGAAGGCAGCAAATTTACGGACGCTGGGGAAGAGCCTTGCGAAGCAGTCGATAGCAATTATTCCGAAAATCCGGGAAGTGGATGAATTCCTGACCAGCCATCCGGAGTATAAAAACCGGATCCTGGAAAGTCATCCGGAAGTAGATTTTTCCAGATTAAACGGTTCCGTTCTGATGAGCAGGAAAAAAGAGGAACCCGGACCTTCTGAGCGGATAGCTGTACTGTCAGAGTTTCTGGATAAGAAGGATCTGCTTGGAATTTATGACAAGGCAAAGGAGCTGAAATGTAATCAGGACGACCTGATTGATGCGATCTGTTTGGCGGTTACCGGTGCGCTGTATGCTCATGGGCAGTGTGAAACGATTCCGGAAAAGCCGCAATCGGATGAAAAGGGGCTTCTTATGCAGCTGACGGTTCCGATGAAACGGAGCAGGTGATATGGCGGATCTGAGAACGGTTGAGAAAATTGAATATGGTGCAGCATCTGCCGTCAGGGTCGTTCTGAATCCGGATATTTACGCAGAGCTGTCAAAACGATTTATTGCTTTTGACACCGAGACTACCGGCCTGGATCCGGAGAATGACCGGATTGTGGAGCTTGGAGCGGTGATGTTTGAGAACGGCGCGTCGACTTCTTCTTATCAGAGCTATGTGAATCCCGGGATACGCATTACACCGGAAGTATCTTCGTTCAATCACATCACGGATGAGGTGCTGCATGTGGCACCAACAGAGAAGGATATCTATCCGGAGCTTCTGAAATTCCTTGGTGATGCGTCTGCCGGAAAGACCATGATCTGTGGTCATGTGGCAGCATTTGATCTCAGTTTTCTCTGCAGGGCACTGGACCGGCTGGGAATAGAGGCAAATTTCCGGTTTGTGGATACCAGACAGTTTTCTGTGCATATCTCGGAGTTGGAACACCACAGCCTTGCGGCTGTCGCAGAATATTTGGATATACCGCATGAAAATGCACACCATGCCAAAGAAGATGCGCTGACAAGCGGCCGGATCCTTGCAAAGATGCTGGAAAGACATGAGGGATATCAGATCATATGAAATATACAGGCTTAACATACAGACCACCATTTGAGGCAAGGTCCTTACTACTGCAGGTTACAGCAGGATGTTCGCATAATCAGTGTGCCTTCTGCACGATGTATCGGGATGTACCTTTTGATATGGAAAATATGGATCAGATAGAGAAAGACCTGCAGGAGGCGAGGGAATATGTTCCGAATATTACCCGTGTATTCCTGGAGAACGGGGATCCTTTCTGCCTGAGCGCAGATAGACTGTCCGCTATTGCAGTGAGAATCCATGAATATCTTACAAAGGTTGATACGATCGCCATGTATGCCTCCATCAAAAATATTCGTGGAAAGAGTGACGAGGAACTGAAGCAGCTTCGAGCTCTTGGAATCAATGAGCTGAATATCGGCGTGGAGAGCGGACTGGATGAAGCGCTGTCCCAGATGAACAAGGGGTACACAGCTGAACAGGCGTTATATGAACTGAAACGTCTGAATGCTGCCGGCATGGATTACGGCGCGAATATAATTTTGGGATGTGCCGGTGAAGGCCGGTCGGAAGAGAACGCAAAGGCCACTGCCCGGCTGCTGAATGAGACTGCGCCTTATCTGATATTTACAGGTACTATCCATGCGGATCCCGGCTGTCCACTGTATGAAGACATGGAGAATCATACCTTTACGGAGAACACATTCGGCGAATACCTGGATGAGGAAGAGCAGTTCTTGTCGCAGCTGGATCTGGACGGATGTTATTACTTCGGCCTGCATCCGTCCAATCTGGTGCAGATGCACGGTTACCTGAACCGGGATAAACAGAAGATGCTGAATGAAATCAGCAGAAGACGGAAACAGCTTGCCGACGGGCTTCATTTGAGACCGGTCAGGGGTGGAGAAGGTGCTATTCTCAATGCGTAGTTACAAAAGGGGAGTTGATTATGGCTGAGGAAAAGCTGAAAATCTTATACCTGATGCAGATGTTGTTGGAGGAAACAGATCCGGCACATCCGATGAATGCGACCCAGCTCTGCGAGAGGATGCAGTCACGCTATGAGTATTCTTATAACCGGAAAACGATCTACACGGACATCAAACGCCTGCAGACCTACGGGATGAAGATTGCGCAGACAAAAGGGAGCAGCTTCGGCTACTATGTCGAGAAGCGTGACTTTGACCTGGCGGAGCTGAAGCTCCTGGTGGATGCCGTGCAGTCTTCCAAATTCATCACGAAGGAGAAATCGGAGGACCTGATCCGCAAGCTGGCCCGCCAGACCAGTAATGAAAACTCAAAGCAACTGCAGCGGCAGGTATTTATATATAACCGGATCAAGGCGGATAACGATGCGATTTATTCAAATGTTGATGCCATTCACGAGGCCATTCAGAAGAACCGTCAGATCGGATTTAAGTACTGTGAGTGGACCGTCCGAAAGGAACTGATTCAGAAAAAGGGCGGTGCCGAATACATGGTTTCGCCCTGGGCACTGACCTGGGATGATGAGAATTACTATATGGTCGGCTATGAAGAGGCTTCCGGGAAGATCAAGCATTACCGCGTGGACAAGATGCAGGAGATTCGCGTGACGGAGGATGGCCGCCTCGGGAGGGAGAACTTCAAGGATTTTGACTTGGCTGCATTTGCCCGGAAAACGTTCGGTATGTACGGTGGCGAGGATCGGAAGATCACATTGGAGGGGGAAAACCATTTGGTCGGTGTGGTGATTGATCGTTTCGGCACGGATGTGATGATCCATCCACATGATCAGGATCATTTCCATGCCGGCGTGACTGTAACGGTCAGTCCGCAGTTTTTCGGATGGCTTGCTGGAATCGGGAAAGGGATGCGGATCAGCTGGCCAGACGATGTTCGGAATGAGTATAAGCAGTATCTACAGGAAGTGATAAGCAATCAATGAGAAAATACAGTCTTTAGGTTTATTACTATGAAACAGGCCGCAATGTAATCGTTCATCATCCCAACTACATCCGAGGGATGGAGAAAGCCTGTATTGATTTTTAAACAACAAGGAGAACATCTGTGATTATCAAACGAGATGAAGCTTTTATGGCAGTATGTGAGATTCGAACTCAAATAGATGCCAATAATGCAAATGTTGGAACGGGAATGTTCGTAAGTTCGCCGGCACCAGGAGAGAATCAGTTTTACGGCTGGATATTAACAGCGACTCATGTTGCCAGAGAGACAAAGGATAATACAGTTATAGTAATATCCACAAAGGATGGAAAAGCAGCCACGTTACCGTTGAAGCTATTCGGTCCTATCGCTTGGAGACATCATCCAGTTGCGGATATTAGCGTGTTTCAGATTCAGTTCAATCCGATGAATCAGCAGTTTATGCATGGACGGTTCTTTCCCTATGATCACATTAATCTGGAACATAAATCTGTTTCCAGAGATTTTGAGTTGACTGCTATTGGTTTTCCACAAGGCCTCGGTACGGATGGCTTGTTCTCTCCGTTTACCTTCCGTTCTTATGCTTCGTCTGGATTTGTTACTTTGCCTCGGGCAGATACAAAAAAGAATAGCACATTCTTCTGCCTGGAAAATCCAAGTGTAGGTGGTTATTCCGGCTGCCCAGTTTTTGACCTTGGATATGAAACAAATGGTACTATGATGGTAACCAGAGATCAGACATGGTGTCACGGCATTATGCACGGAACAATGAGTGATAATACAGGTGGAAAGATTGCGATGGTCACACCCGCGTTCTATTTGAAGGATTTGATAAAATGACGGATGAATCTGGCGCACCATTGAGAAGGATTTCGGCCTTGGAAAATACCGGTATCGTGCGGAAACATATTGTTTTCTATGGCTATGTCCAGGGAGTCGGCTTCCGGTACCGTGCCCGCCATGCAGCAGATCTTTATGGATGCACTGGATGGGTAAGGAACGAATGGGATGGCTCTGTATCCATGGAAATTCAGGGGGAAGAGTCCCAGATCGATCAGGTCATCCTTGCCATCGAGCGAGGCACCTATGTCCGGATCGAGAATATGGACGTGAAGACGATCCCTGTCGTGGAGCATGATTACGGTTTCCGGACACGATAAAAGCCCGCGTCATGCGGGCTTCGCTTCTGCAAAGATTTTTCTGAAGTACCAGTACTCTGCCGTTTCTTTATCGTCGGCCTCCCGGATGGTCGGCTTTCCGCAGTCCGGGCAGCAGCCGTAGTTCGGATTGCCCTTAAAGAGGAAGTGACAGCTGGTACAGATCCGGATATCGTTGTTCTTCATTTTCATAGAGTTCCTTTCGTAACCGCTCGGGCGGCATATAATCAATTTTGGCTTTGGCAGCCTGTTCCTGTTGGTCCTTTCGCGGGATGTGATAAATCTGTTCTCCGCGCTTGAAGTTGGCGCCGGTCTGCTTGAAGTGAAACGGCACTTCGTATTTCACACACTGGCACATGGTATCCATGACCCAGGCATAATCGCAGAGCCGGGCCTCATCACCGGATTCACCGCCGCAGACCACCTGGTCGATCTCTTTTCCGTATTTTTCAAGGAAACGTTCGATGTTGATCGGCCCCAGCATCGGCTCGTGGATGATGGATTTATGGCGGATGGGAAGCTCCAGAAAAATGGGCAGTCTCTTATCAGCCATATACTGGTTTTCACAGGTGCAGCAGATGTGAACGTTTTTATAGCCTTCACCCCAGTCTTCCGGAAGATTCACATGAAACCGCTCCGGCCGTTTTGTAACAAAGAAGAAGTCCAGGTCTGCGCGGGTTCGCATCATTGCCCAGGCATCTTTTCTCCATTCGTCCGCATCTGGATGGAAGAAGTCCGAGGTGAAGCAGGTATAGACCACACCGTCTTCCGGTTTTACCTTGTACTCGCCTTTCCTGTCTTTGCGGATAGGGAGATCAAAGGCTTTCGTCTTCGTGACAATGGAGGAGTCCTTGCCGAATTCCGCATCCCGGCGGTAGACATAGCAATTCCGGCAGCCCGCCGATACTTTCGTACATCCGTGCCACAGGTTCCATGTGGTTGACATTGGCATCCTCCTTTCACTCGTTTCGGATTGTTCGATTTACTTTCTTTTTATGGTATATCATCTCCGATGCTGCCGAACAAGGTGCCCGTAACATCCGTGATATCATCAAGTGGGATAACGGTTTCTCCGATGGTAATCGTGCCGGCAACATCATCAATCTTCCTGCAGATCCCGGATACGGTTTCGTAGAGACCGCCGGTTCCGTAAGCAAAGCTGTTCCTGTCTGTGCAGGGAGAGAAGTACTGAACGGTAACGACCGGCTTATTCCTGCGGACCTCTCTGCTGTTCCGGGTAAGGGTGCGGAGAACGGACAGCTTTCTGTCCAGATTGTCATGCTCTTCTTCGCTCAAGTACCGCCGGTCGCAGTATCTCACTTCCTTACTGGCGATCCATCCGTCAAATCCGGCAAGGGCGTCAAATGCGGAAAAGATCTTGGCGCGGTGGGTCCTGTCCATCGGCGGATGTTTGCGCCAGAAGTCGTCAAACTTCTCATGCTTCGGCCTTCCGTGGAGGAAGAGCGAACGATATTCAAAATTTACCGGCATCGGCATATAGCCGATCACTGCTGTGTTCATTTCTTGATATCTCCTCTTAGTGACTGCTTATATTTCTGACGGTTCAAGTGCTCCCGTTTTCCCTGATTTATGTCCGCCGATCTGCATATTCCGTTCCATCGTGGTTGCCCCTTCCAGCATATTCAGGCCTTTCACCACGGCGTTCTTTCCATAACGCTGCCGGATTTCCAGCATCGCGCCCTGTATGGCTTTTTCGCGTTTCAGGGCCTCATAGTCCGTGAACAGATCCAGCTGATATATTCCGTCATCAGATGTCGTTTTGTCGGCATTCACACCCAGCCGCCGGATCAGAAGCCGGTGATCTACCTTTTTATCAAAGGCCTCCGCCATAGACTGTGATACAGCTGCATAGGAATTGGTGGCGCTGGTGAACCGGACGGTTCCGTTTGTGTGTTTTGGATGAAGCCGGCCGTAGAAGTCAATTGACAGCGAACCATCGTAATTCGGACATTCCTCCAGGCTTTTCCAGTCGAAGCTGACCCACCAGGTAAAGACCCGGGAGACCAGGTTCTTCCGGTACATATCACCGCAGAGCACATCGATCATTTCCAGGAACACAACCCGTGCTTCCGCAAACTTGTACGGCCTTGGCAGCACCTGCCCGTTTGAAAGGCTGTTCCGGGAAGGCCGGAAGCTCTTGATATCCCGCATGCGCACCGGCTCGATGCCCCAGGCGTGGTCGATCAGGATCTCCCCGTCGATACCGAATTCCTTGTAGAACCATTCTTCGTTCTGTACGGAACGGAGCGCCACTTCTCCCATCGTATACATGTAATTCTTCTGCAGGCGGTTGGCTTTGCCGGGACCGAT
>Ga0326511_10001198_pt1 | contig 21848 bp, 18 predicted proteins | sample 0_2496_0518_D_FD_203701 | JGI IMG/M metagenome (GOLD analysis project Ga0326511, IMG submission 203701) | Bovine rumen microbial communities from UC Davis, California, United States - 0_2496_0518 | ecosystem: Host-associated > Mammals > Digestive system > Stomach > Rumen | place: USA... | reverse complement strand
GCTGAGTTTTGCGCAGAGTGAATATTTATTGCGGCAGCATGGAGTCTTGGGAGTTTTCTCCGCCTTGATACTCTGTGTACTCCATGAGTGGCTTGCAAATGATTACTCTGCGCAACACTCTGCGCACTCTGCGCCTCTGCGTGAGAATAAAAATCCCCCTCTGCGTGAGTATAAAAATCCCCCTCTGCGTGAGTATAATCAGTCGTAAGTATCTTTTCTCTTTTTCTCATTGATATGTATGTATTGTTTTCGCGCAGAGTCAGTTTTCTGTTCTCACGCGGTGGTGGTAATTTATTCTCACGCCGAGGCGCTGAGTACGCTGAGTTTTGCGCAGAGTGAATATTTATTGCGGCAGCATGGAGTCTTGGGAGTTTTCTCCGCCTTGATACTCTGTGTACTCCATGAGTGGCTTGCAAATGATTACTCTGCGCAACACTCTGCGCACCCTGCGCCTCTGCGTGAGAATAAAAATTCCCCTCTGCGTGAGAATAAAAATCCCCCTCTGCGTGAGTATAATCAGTCGTAAGTATCTTTTCTCTTTTTCTCATTGATATGTATGTATTGTTTTCGCGCAGAGTCAGTTTTCTGTTCTCACGCCGAGGCGCTGAGTACGCTGAGCGTTGAGTAGAGTTATAAATTATTGACTACTCGTTCAATCCCATATTTTAATGATTCTACATTGAAGTTTATTATATAACCCAAATGGATATTGGTAAGCCGCATGTAAGTTAGGAGTTGTTTCTCGTGAACAGGTAGTATTTCCTTGACGGATTTCAACTCCAGAATGACACGATTGTCGACTATGACATCCAGACGGAGGTCGATGTCTAATTCCATATCCCGGTACTTTAGCTTGACTGGTACTTGTTGGTTGACTGAAAAACCTTGGAATTGAAGCTCGTAGACTAATGCTTTTTCATAGACGCTCTCTAACAATCCAGGTCCAAGCTCTGAATGTACTGTATATGCACATCCTAATAGCCTATGTGTATATTCTTTGTCAAGTACAACTCCCATAAACACTTTTGAATATCGATGTTTAATAATGTCAACTATCACTCTGTGTCTTATGCGCCTCTTCGTGAGCATCTTTCTTAGAAGGTGTCGCCGATTTAACTCCCAAGACTCCATGCTGCCGCAAAGACATATCCCTCTGCGCCTCACTCAGCGTACTCTGCGCCTCTGCGTGAGAAATAAATTCCCCCTCCGCGTGAGACGAAAGATTCAGGCGTGCCCAGGCATAGACTCCCAAGAGCACCACCAGCATCGTCTGCACCGTGTGTACAATCAGTACAAAGAAGAGCGCCTGGTCGTCCTGCACACCGTAGAGGATCAGCATCGTCTTGATGGCGAAGTGCCACGGCCCCGCGCCGTTCGGCGTCGGCACGATCACCGCGAAGTTAGCCACCACGAACGCCACCAGCGCACAGCCGAGCCCTAAGTCCGCCGTGAAGTCGAAGCAGAAGAAGGTCAGGTAGAAGTGGAGGAAGTACATCACCCAGATGCCGATGGAGAAGAACATATACAGTGGCAGGCTCTTCACGTCGCGCAACGACAGCACCCCCTCCCAGAGGCCGCTGAGCGTCGTTTTCACCTTATTGTATATAGAGAGATTGCGTAGCAATACATACAACAGCAACAGCACCGCCAAGGCGCACACCGCTGTCACCAGCCATCCCGTCAGCGAGAAGCTGCCGAGGATATGGTCCATCGTCGTGCCCGTCTTACGGAAGAACGTGCCGAAGACGCTCAGCTGGAACAGCAGAATCAGTCCGGAGTAGGCCATCACCACCAGCGTGTCCACGGCGCGCTCCGTCACCACCGTGCCCAGCGCCTTCGAGAACGACACGCCCTCCCACCGCTTCAGCACTGCACACCGCGTGAACTCCCCGATCCTGGGAATAACCAGCGACGCCGCATAGCTCACGAACACCGCATACACACAAGACGCCCCACTAACCTCTCTCCTCTCAATATCAGCGGATTGGCTATTCTCTCTCCTCTCTCCTCTCCCCTCTCTCCTCTCAATATCAGCGGATTGACTATTCTCTCTCCTCTCTCCTCTCTCCTCTCTCCTCTTTATATCAGTGTTCTCTCTCCTCTCTCCAATGATCGGCTCCAGCGTCTGCTTCCAGCGCCACCCCCGCATAGCCTGCGCCAGCACGCCGAACGGCAGCGACAGCAGCATCCACGTCCAGTCCATGTCGTGCAGCATCACGTACCCCACGCTCCGAAAATCGAAGTCGCGGTACATCCAATATAGTATCGCACCGCCGAGCAACAGCGGCAGCAACGTCTTCAGCAGTCGGTTTAGCACATTTTGTTCCATATGTGCAAAGGTACGAATAATTCTCAGAAACAAGAAGGACAAAAGTTTAATAACGCAAAATACCTTAATTTTTTTTGAAATTTTATTGGTATTTTTCATTTTTCTCTTTGATTTTGCCCCAAAATTCTAAAAAAATCAACCAAAAGCATGAAAACATCACATTATATTTATGCTTGTCTGTTGGCCATATTTATGTCCAACAGCGTTTGTGGTCAAGATGCAGGTAAAAATCGTAACGTCGCTACCGACACGCTGGAGGTACACCGGCTCCTCGTGTTGTTCTATGCCGGCTCCCTGTGCCGGCCTTGTGAGCGTTAGCGGAAGAGGCGGCGACAGTCCTCGAGGATCTCGATGACCTCCTCCTCGGTCTCGGCGCGCAGCAAGCGGATGCGCGTTGGGCGGAAGTTCGGGATACCCTTGAACAGCGGCGTGGCGGCTAGATGGCGGCGTGTATGGAGGATGCCGCGCTTCACTGCCATCGACGGCGACTCGTTGGGACGCAGGCTCGCCGAGATACGTTCGATGTTGATGCGCAGCTGCTGCTCGAGGATGTCGATCTTCTCGTCGGCGGTGAGCTGCTCACGTGAGAAGAGCCAGGGACAGCCGAAGGTGGCACGGCCTATCATCACCGCATCGACGCCATAGGTGTCGAAGGCACGGTCGGCATCGTCGATGGATGTGATGTCGCCATTGCCGATGATGGGGATGGTGATGCGGGGGTTACGCTTCACCTCGCCGATGAGCGTCCAGTCGGCCTGGCCGGTATACATCTGCGAGCGTGTGCGGCCGTGGATGGTCAGCGCCTGGATGCCACAGTCCTGCAGCTGTTCGGCGAGGGTGGTGATGATGAGCTGCTCGTGGTTCCAGCCCAGTCGCGTCTTCGCCGTCACCGGCACATGGACGGCGTCGACGACCTTCCGCGTGATCTCCAGCATCTTCGGGATGTTCTGCAGCATTCCCGCACCGGCGCCTTTTCCGGCTACCTTCTTCACCGGACAGCCGAAATTCAGGTCGATGACGTCCGGCCCCGCCTGCTCCACAATCTTCGCCGCCTCGACCATCGCGTCAACGTCACGGCCGTAGATTTGGATGCCTACGGGTCGCTCCTCGTCGCTGATGGTCAGCTTGCGGACGGTGGAGCTGACGTCGCGTATCAGCGCCTCGGCGGACACAAACTCCGTGTACACCATCGCCGCCCCGAACCGCTTGCACAGCATCCGGAACCCGATGTCCGTCACGTCCTCCATGGGAGCCAAGAACAACGGTCGCTCCCCAAACTCTATCTCTCCTATCTTCATTCTCTATCTCTCATTTTTTAACCACGAATTACACGACGTGAAATTCGTGGTTGCTTTATTCTTCAATAAACAGTCCCTCGTCCATGTCCGCCAGCGGTTTCTTCTTCTTGTTCTCGCGGGCACCAGCCTTCAGTAGGTTACGGGCGGCGGTGATGATGCTTGGTCCGCCCTCTGCGGTGGTAATCTTCAGGCGCGTCATCTTCTTCAGCGTGTCGTTCATCGCTGCCTCTACGTCGGCAAAGCGGGCGCCGAAGTCCTGCACGCGGTCGATGACGGTGTTGGCAGCGTCCATCATCGCCTGCTGGTTCGTCAGCTGGCGCACTTGCGTCCACATCATCTCCAGCACGCGGAGGTTCATGTACATCGTCTGTGGCCCGAGGATCATCACCCCCTCGTCGTAGGCCTCGCGCCAGAGGGTGCTGTCGTTGAGCAGGGCGAGGTTCAGCGCACCCTCGATGGGCACGTACATGATGGCGAAGTTCAGGCGGTTGTAGCCCTCGGGCAGGTAGCGCGTGTACTCCTTGCGTGCCAGCCGTCTGACCTGTGCGCGGACGCTCTCGAGGTGGGCCTTGAGGTAGGCACTCTTCTCCGGTGTGCCGTCCTCGGCGTTCATGTAACGCTCGTAGTCGGTGAGCGACATCTTCGCGTCGACGACGACATGGCGGTTGTTCGGGAAGTGGAGGATGAAGTCGGGCACCAGACCCTTGCCGTCGTCGCCGCGTAGGCCGTGGCCGGCTTTGTCGCGGAGCGTCTCCTGGGTATCGAACTGCTCGCCCTCGTGTAGGTCGAGGTCCTCGAGGAGCTGCTTCAGCTTCAGCTCGCCGAAGTTGCCCTGCACCTTCACCTCGCCGGTGAGGGCACGCGTCAGACGGTCGGCGGTCTCGCCGATGGCAGCGCTACGCTCCATGTTCACCTTGATGGACTCGTCGAGGCGTGTCAGCGCCTCAGCCTGCTGCTGCTTCGTTTTGTCCAGCGCCTCCTGCATATCCTTCAGACTACGTTGCAGAGGGTCGATGATCTTCGACACCTGCTCGCGGTTTCGCTCGCCGAGCTCTTCCTGCCGCATCTTCAGCACCTTCTCCGACGTCGTCTGCATCTGCTCACGGATGAGGTCGAGCTGCGTCTTCACCTGCTCCTCGTTCATCTTACGCAGCGTCGCCAGCTGCTGCTCATAGCCCTGACGGGTGTCTGCTAACTGCTGTTCGTACTGCTGGCGCGTCTCCGTCAGACGGCCTTCAAAGTCCGTCTTCTGCGTCGCCAGCTGCTGCTCGTATTGGTCGCGCTGCGCGACAATCTGTCGGGCGTTGTTCTCTGCGGTGTTCCGCTGCACGTCACGCTCCGCCTTCAGCTTCATGACGAAGTAAGCGGCCACCACCGCCGCTACTATCGCAACGACGGCTATCACGGTAATCAGTACAAGGTATGTGTTCATAATTGAGCACAAAGTTACGAAAAAACGAGAGAAATGCAAAAGAAAACTCAATTTTCTTTTCATTTCCGAGTGCCTAGGACTCGAAACTTGTTTCGCTTGGCTCGTCCAAGAACTTCGGCGAAGCCAAAGTTACGAAAATTCGAGCACAAAACAAAGGAACACAGCACGAATTACATTAATTTCACGATTTATTTGGTGTTTTCCCCGTTTAATCGTATCTTTGCAAACGATTAATGTATGAGAAGATGAAGCAAGTACGCCCGAAGAAACACCTGGGACAACATTTCCTCGTTGACCTGAACATCGCCCGACGCATCGCCGACACCGTCGACACGCCGTTCCCCGAACTACCCGTCCTCGAGGTAGGCCCCGGCATGGGCGTCATGACACAGTACCTCCTCGAGAAACCACGCCCCGTGAAGGTCGTGGAGATAGACCGCGAGTCCGTAGCCTATCTCAGGGAGCATTTTCCGGCTTTTGAGAGGAGAGAGGAGAGCTCCTTGGAAGAGAGGAGAGAGGAGAGAGGAGAGAGGAGAGAGGATGGTCTTTCCCCTGCTTTTGAGAGGAGAGAGGAGAGAGGAGAGAGGAGAGAGGAAAGCTCAGGGGCTGTAGAAGAGGAGAAATCAAAGGCGGAGGAGAGATTGATTGAGGGGGACTTCCTGCGGTTGGACCTTAGCGAGGTCTTCGGCGGCCAGCCGTTTGTGCTCACCGGCAACTATCCGTACGACATCTCCTCGCAGATTTTCTTCCACATGCTCGACTACCGCGATATCATCCCCTGCTGTACGGGTATGATCCAGCATGAGGTGGCCCTACGTCTGGCGGCGAAGCCCGGCAACAAGCAGTACGGCGTCCTCTCCGTCCTGATGCAGGCGTGGTACGACGTCGAGTACCTCTTCACCGTCGAGCCCGACGTCTTCAATCCACCGCCAAAGGTGCGCAGCGCCGTCATACGCATGACGCGCAACGCCACCAAGGACCTCGGCTGTGACCCACAGCTCTTCCGACGTGTCGTCAAGGCCGTCTTCAACCAGCGACGAAAGATGCTCCGCGTCTCCCTGCGCCAGCTGCTGCCGGACGTGGCCAGCCCCTCGTTAGGAGCCATCGACCTCACCCGCCGTCCCGAGCAGCTCTCCGTCCAGGAGTTCGTCCAGCTGACGAACGCGGTTGCCGCCGCCCTGCCCGCCACAACCGCCGCACAACAACCGCGAGACACGACTAACGAGACAGATGTGCCTGGAGCTGAACGCGATGGCGAAGGAGATAGCAGAGACTTGGAGTTTCACTGAGAAAAGTTGATTTTATCTGTCATCTGTCACTTTTCGCGGTTAACGTGCTGACGATGAGATGGTTGCTGATTTTTCATCTGTCACTTTTCTGTCACTTACTGTCACTTTCTCCTTCGCGACCGACGGGTGGAAAGTCCCCTCCGAAAAGGTGACCTTTAGCTCCGAAAAGGTGACCTTTAGCAACGAGAAGGTGACCTTTACAACTCTAAAGGTGACCTTTAGCGACGAGAAGATGACCTTTTTGAATGAAAATTGTAAAGAAACGCGAAAAATGGTGACAGATAGTGACAGTTGTTAACACTATCTGTCACTATTTAACATATTTATACTCAATGAGTTACATGGTAAAAGTGACAAATGAAGGTTTCCCTTGCAAAAAAACTCTTGGGAAAACTACATCAGCAGATGGTACGTGCCACCGGCGAGGGGACGGACGATGCCTTTCAGCTCTAATGAGAAGAGGAGGGCGGTGAGCTCGCCGATGGGGATGTCCGTGCGGACGCTGAGGATGTTCAGCTGCAGGTCGTTGGTCTCGCTAAGGAGGGTGACGACGGCCTGCTCCTCGGGCGACAGGTCGGGGAATAGCTGGCGCTCGATGCCTCTGGCCTCGGTCTGCTGGCGCTGGGCGACGGTCTGCCAGCCCATGGACTCGACGAAGTCGTCGGCAGAGGTGATGAGGGCGGCGGTGTTGTTGCGTATCATGCGGTTGCAGCCCTCGCTGTAGGGCATACCCACGGCACCGGGGAAGGCGAAGACGTCGCGGCCGTACTCCTGGGCGATGCGGCAGGTGATGAGTCCGCCGCCCTTGATGGCGCTCTCGACGAGGACGGTGGCATCGCTGATACCCGCTACGATGCGGTTGCGCTGTCGGAAGTTGTTCGGCAGGGGCTCCGTCTGTGTCATGTACTCGGTGAGCAGTCCGCCGCGCCTGACCATCTCGGCAGCGGTGTCGCGGTGGCGGCTGGGGTAGATGGTGTCCAGACCGTGGGCCAGCACGCCGACGGTGTCGTAGCCCACGGCAAGGGCGTCGCGATGGGCACAGATGTCGACGCCGTAGGCCAGTCCGCTGACGATGAGCACGTCGGGACAGAGCTCGTGGAGTCGGCTGACGAAGCGGTGGATGAGATCCTGGCCGTAGGTTGTGCAGCGGCGTGTGCCGACGATGTCGACGACGCGCCGGCAGTTCAAGTCTGCCGTACCTTTATAAAAGAGCACGAGGGGCGCGTCGGGACAGTGGCGCAGCCGCTCGGGGTAGTCGTCGCTGCCGGGTGTCAGCGCCTGGATGGCGTGCTTCGTGATGAACGCCATCTCCGCCGCCGCCCTCTTTTGGGCGTCGTCCCAGTGGCGCAGGGCCTCTACGAGCCGCGGCGAGCAGTCGCTGACGACGTCGCCGATGTCGTTGCGGTGCTCATAGACCGCTGTGGCACTGCCCAGCGTCTGGTACAGCTGCAGCGCCATCGTCGCACTAATGCCCGTCAGGCGTGTCAGCGCGAGGGCGTGGAAAATCTCTTCACTTGTCATCTCTGTCGCAAAGTTACAAAAAGTCGGGCAAAAAACAAAGAAACTTGTTCCTTTTTTTGTCGAGGCGAAGTAACTTCGCGCTCGAATGAGCGCAAAGTTACGAAAATAAATGTGAATGGCAATACTTGTTTCAAAAAAAAATCGTAATTTTGCGCTTTCAAAACAAGAAAGCGACATGATGATCTGGCAACAACTCATATCGAACAAACGGCTGGGACAGGAGCAGCGCCACCCGGGCCGCCACGACGACCGGACGGAGTTCAAGCGCGACTACGACCGCCTGATTTTCTCGGCACCGTTCCGCCGCCTGCAGAACAAGACACAGGTGTTCCCACTCCCGGGGAGTATCTTCGTACATAACCGCTTGACACACTCCTTAGAGGTGGCCAGCGTCGGAATGTCGTTAGGCAACGACGTGGCGAGTCAGCTGATGGCTGCCGACGCGTCGCTACGCGACACCCTCTTCCCGGAGATCGGACAGATCGTCGCTACGGCCTGTCTGGCTCACGACTTGGGGAACCCGCCTTTCGGTCACTCCGGCGAGAAGGCCATCCAGACGTTCTTCACCGAGGGGCCGGGCAACGACTTGCGGCGCATGGTGAGCAGTGAGTTCTGGGACGACATCACCCACTTCGAGGGTAACGCCAACGCCTTCCGTCTGCTGACCCATCAGTTTGAGGGACGGCGTCAGGGCGGCTTCGTCATGACCTATTCCATGCTGGCCAGCATCGTGAAATACCCGTATGCCTCGTCGGCAGCATCGAAGAAAGGGAAGTTCGGTTTCTTCTGCTCCGAGCGCGAGAACTATCAGAAAATTGCCGATGAATTGGGCATTTTTTGCATCTCGAAGGCCGGTGAGCCGCTGCGCTATGTGCGCCATCCGCTGGTATACCTCGTCGAGGCCGCCGACGATATCTGCTATGAGATCATGGACCTTGAGGACGCCCATAAGCTGAAGATCCTGAGCTTCGACGAGATTGCCTCGCTGCTGCTGCAGTTCTTCGAGGAGGACGACCAGCGGCTCATCCTCCAGCGTATCGACGAGGAGGGCCTGACCGACGAGAACGAGAAGGTGGTGTATATGCGCGCCCGTGTCATCGGCCTGCTGGAGCAAGAGTGCGTGCGGACGTTCGTCGCCAACGAGCAGGCCATCCTCAGCGGCACGTTCGAGGGCAGTCTCATCAAGCACATCGCCCCGCGACCTGCAGCGGCCTACCGCCGCTGTGCCGAGCTGTCGGCGGAGCGCATCTATCGCAGTAAGGTGGTGCTCGACGTAGAACTGTCGGGTTATAAGATTATGGAGACGCTGATGCAGCAGATGACCGAGGCTATCATGCACCCCGACCGTTACTACTCGCAGCAGCTCATCGGGCGTGTCAGCAGCCAGTATGCCATCCATGCCAAGGACCTGGAGACGCGCATCATGGCGGTTATTGACTATATCTCGGGCATGACTGACGTCTATGCCCTCGATGTCTATCAGAAGATTAATGGTATTTCCCTGCCGATTGTATAGGCGGTGGGGCCGTCGCGGCGGCTACTCGCGGTAGACGAGCTTGTTGGCGCCGCTGGTGATCTTGAGGGCCTCGGGATGCTCCTTGATGAAGGAGTCGATGTGGCGTACGCGCTTCTGCTCGAGAATCTCGTTGACGGCAATGAGGATGCCTGTCTCCTCGACGTCGCCGAAGCCGTAGTTGATGGCCGTACCGAAGAGCCTCATCGTTGGCGACAGGCTCATGTAGGCGTTCACCAGCGGCGGGATGTTATAGCCCAGACGACGTATCTCACGGTTCAGGATACGGTAGTCGGCACTGAAGTCGTCCTCGCTGAACAGGGCCTCCAGTTCTTTCTCGTCAGCTTCAATTTTCAGCGGTTTCATCGGTACAATCAGCTCATCCTTATCGGCAAAATGCTTGCGGAGGAAGTAGAGGATCATGTCGCGTCCGCGGCGGATATACGAGGGATACATCGTGAATTTCCCGAAGAAGTAGCGCACGTTGGGCTTGATGACCGTCAGGGCACCCAGACCGTCCCAGAGGTTGTCGAGGGCGAAGAGGCTCTTTGCTCCCATGCGCGAGCTCTGGTAGGGTAGTGAGACGAACGAGCGTCCCAGCTCGATGGTGTAGGGCATATACTCGTCGAGGAACTTCTGTGAGAAATGGAACATATGGCTCGTGGCGAGGATGGGCTGTCCGTTGCTGTCGAGCTCCCAGTCTGTGCCTTCCAGATAGCGGTAGCCACCGATAATTTCCTCATGCTCGGGGTTCCATACCAACAGTTGCTTGTAGCAGTTCTCACAGGTGTCGAACTCGTCGAGGTCGAGCGGCTTGCCCGTGCCTCCTCCTGCCTCGCGGAAAGCGATCTCGCGCAACCGGCCAATCTCGCGCATGACGTTCGGCGCGTTATGGGCGGTGACGATGTAGATCTCGTTGTTGCTCTTGTTGGTCATCCGCAACTGCTTGTCGGGCGTCAGCTCGCTCTTCAGCAGTTCTACAGGAATCGGTGCGATGATAGGTTGTTCCATTAGGTTTTATAGTTTATACACTTGTTCTTTTACAAATTGTGCCCATTCCATCGGTGTTTTTGACTTGTCGAAGGTCTGCCAGGGGATGGGCTTGCCGATGGCGACGCGGAACGTCTTGTGGACGTTCTTGTACATCTCGTCGACGAGGAATAGCATGGCGAGGTTGAACGGCAGACAGCGGTCGGAGAAGTTCGCCAGCCGGTAGAAGAAGTTCGAATTCTGTCCGCCGAAGTGGATGGGCACCACGTCGCGCTGGAACTCGACGCTCTTCGATATGAACGTCTTCTTCCAGGGTATGTCCTCGACGACACCGTTCTTTCGGCGCGAGCACAGGCCCGCGGGGAACATCAGCATATGGTTGTCGCTCTTGAAGCCTGCCTCCACCATCTTCGGGAAGTCGCGGCTCTGGTTGCCCGTCTTGTTGATGGGTATGCAGACGGGCGCCAGTCCCGGGAGGTTCATCAGCAGGTCGTTCACCAGATAGCGGAAGCGTCCGTCGTAGTGGCGCCCGATGATGGCGCCCAGTGCCACGCCGTCCTCGCCGCCCAGCGGGTGGTTCGATACGAAGGTGTAGAGCCGTCCGTCGTCCTTCGCCGGCAGGTTCTCCTCGCCGACGATGTCGAGCGTGGTGTCGAGGTAGCGCACGCACTCCTCCAGCCACTCCGTTCCCTTCAGGTGGCGACTCTCCCAAAGATATTTGTTCACCTCGTCCTGATGGACGATGTGCTTGAGCCACCACACCAGCGGGCGTGGTATCCATTTGGCCTTGGAACCCATCTTGCTCTTCAGGATCTTTTCCAGGTCGATTGTCTTCTCTGTGATGACGGTAGCCATAGTTCGTAAGCTTTACGAAATGCAAAAGTAATGCAAATCTTTGACATATCGCACATTTTGGCGTAAAAATGTGCAGGAAGAGTTGAAAAATGTCTTTTTGCACGCCCTCGGATAGACGAAAATCAATTAAATAACGTTAAAAGCCAAAAAAAGTGGGGAAAAGTGGTGGATTGTGGGGAGAAATGTGTAATTTTGTGGCTGAATTCTTTTCTTAATATGTACATATGCGTTTTTTAGGTCATACAGAAGCCAAAACCGACGTCAAGGGACGTGTCTTCCTTCCCGCCGTTTTCCGCAAGGTGCTACAGGCATCGGGCCAGGAAAACCTGGTGTTGAGGAAGGACATCTTCCAGGACTGTCTGGTTCTGTATCCTGAGAGTGTATGGAACGAGCAGATGGATATGCTGCGGCAGCGACTTAACCGTTTTAATGCTGAGCACCAGCGCATATTCCGCCAGTTTGTCTCCGAAGTGGAGATGGTGATGCTCGATGGCAATGGCCGCTTTCTGATTCCCAAACGTTATATGCTTGCCGCCGGTATCCAGCAGAGTGTTGAGTTTATCGGTATGGGCGACACCATCGAGATATGGTCTGCCGAGAAGGTAGAGGCGTCGAAGATGAGTGGTGAAGAGTTTGGAAAAGCCTTGGAAAATATCATGAACATCTCGTTCTGACGAATATGACAACAGCTGAGACCTACCATGTGCCGGTGCTTCTCCAGGAGAGCATTGACGGATTGGCCATCCAACCCGGAGGCGTCTATGTGGACGTCACCTTCGGCGGAGGTGGTCACAGCCGCGAGATTCTTCGTCGGCTGGGGCCCGAGGGCCGGTTGTACAGTTTCGACCAGGATGCCGATGCTGAGAAAAATATCGTCGACGATGATAGATTCACCTTCGTCAGGAGCAACTTTAGGTATGTGCGCCAGTGGATGCGCTACTACGGTGTAGACCGCGTGGACGGTCTTCTGGCCGACCTCGGTGTGTCGAGCCACCACTTCGACGATGCCACCCGCGGTTTCTCGTTCCGTTTCGACGCACCGCTGGATATGCGGATGAACAAACGGGCCGGACAGACCGCCGCCGACATCCTGAACAGTTACAGCGAGGAGCAGCTGGCCGACGTATTCTACCTTTACGGAGAGCTGAAGAATGCGCGGCGCATTGCCAAGACCATCGTGAAGGCCCGCTCGGAGAAGGCCATCGCCACCACCGGTGACCTGCTGAGCGTGCTGGGCATAGAGACGGCGCAAGCCGATTCTCAATTATCAATTGTCAATAGCCAATTGAAGAAGGACATGGCCCGTCTGTTCCAGGCGCTGCGTATCGAGGTGAACCGCGAGATGGTTGTGCTGACGGACCTGCTCTGTGGTGCCCGCGACGTGCTGGGCGAGGGTGGGCGGCTGGTGGTCATCACCTACCACTCATTAGAGGACCGTCTGGTGAAGAACATGATGAAGTCGGGAAGTGTCGACGGCCGTGTGGAGCAGGACTTCTTCGGTCGCGTGCAGTCGCCGTTCCGTCCTGTGGGCAAGGTCATCGTTCCCGACAGCGACGAGCAGCAGCGTAACCCCCGCAGCCGCAGTGCGAAACTGAGAATCGCAGAGAGAGTTTAGATAGTTCTTGGCTGAGCCAAGCGGCGAAGCCGAGCGGACAGTTGATAGTTGACAGTTGAGATATGGCAGAGGAAGAAAGACAACAGGAGGGCCAGCAGCAGGACGAGAGTCTGAGAGAGGAGCTGCGAGCCACCGAACAGAAGGCGCTGGACAAGCTGCAGGAGCTGAAACGCCAGGTTAGCGAAGACGAGCAGACGCCCGTCGGCGCGATGACGTTGCGCAAGATCCTTGGCGGCGACATCCTGTCGGCGGTGTTCGTACGCCGTCAGATATGGCTCATGCTCCTGGTTGTGCTCTTCACCGTGGTCTATGTCGCCTTCCGTTACCAGTGCCAGCAGGACATGATCAAGATCAGTCAGCTGGAGGCTGAGCTGAAGGATGCGAAGTACCGCGCCCTGAGCTCGTCGAGCACGCTCACCGAGCGTTGCCGCGAGAGTCAGGTGCTGGAGGTGCTGCGCCAGAACCAGGACTCCGTGCTCCATGCCAGTGTCCAGCCACCTTATATTATTAATGTACCCGAGAAAGGGTTTTTCAGTGACGACGACGAATGAGTAAGTTCAATAGAAGCAAGGTGATGCCGCGCTACTTCGCCATAGCAGTAGTGCTGACGTTGGTAGGTACTGCCATCCTGGGCAAGACCCTCTACGTGATGACGGCCAAGAAGACATACTGGACGAAGGTGGCTTCGCGACTGGTGCGCGAGGACGACACCGTGCCCGCCGCCCGTGGCAACATCCTGAGTTGCGACGGCCAGCTCATGGCGAGCAGCATCCCGCAGTACATCGTCTACATGGACTTCCAGCCCGACAAGATGAAGGACCCGAAGTGGGCCCATGAGTACGACTCGCTGTGGACGGCACAGATTGACAACACCTGCGAGGGTCTGCACAAGATATTCCCCAGCCAGTCGGCTGCGGAGTTCCGTGCCCATCTGGAGGCCGGCCGCAACAAGATCATCGTCAGCAAGAAGACCGGCGAGCAGACCAAGGGTGCCCGCTACTGGAAGATCTGGAAGCGCCGCGTCGACTATAACACATACCTGAAGGTGAAGGCGCTGCCGCTGTTCAACCTGCCCCCCGCCAAGGGTGGTTTCAATGCGGAGTCGTTCAACACCCGCCGTCATCCCTTCGGGTCGCTGGCCATCCGTACTGTCGGCGACATCGGCTCGGACAAGGTGCGCAACGCCCATGGCCGTGTCGTCACGAAGGACAGCGCCCGCTTCGGTATCGAACTGGCCTGCGACACCCTGCTGCGCGGCACGCCCGGCATCGAGCGCCGTCAGAAGGTGCTGAACAAGAAGATCGACCTGACGGTGACACCGCCGGTCAGCGGCGGCGACATCGTCACCACCATCGACGTGAATATGCAGGACATGGTGGAGCGTGCCGTCATCGAGGAGATGAAGCTGCCCGAGGTGAACGCCGACATGGGCGTGGCCATCCTCATGGAGGTGAAGACGGGCGACGTGAAAGCCATCGCGAACATCGAGAAGACGGAGAGCGGCCATTACATGGAGCTCTACAACCGCGCCATCAGCTACCGCTGTGAGCCCGGTTCGGTCTTCAAGGTAGCGTCGTTCCTCGTTGCCCTGGACGATGGCGTCATCCCTGGCGATACCAGCTACGTCATCCATACCGGCTGCGGCCAGATGATGATGCACGGCCGTAACATGAAAGACCACAACTGGCGTCGCGGTGGCTACGGCGACATCAGCGTTGCCCGTGCCCTGGAGGTCAGCTCGAACATCGGCGTGAGCTACGTCATCGACAAGTTCTACGGCAAGAACCCCGAGAAGTACGTACAGGGCCTGGAGCGTGTGGGTATCCGTAAGGACCTGAAGCTGCCTATCCGTGGTTACCTGCCACCGTATATCCGTATGCCTGACACGAAGACCACTGACCGTGCGAAGTACTGGTCGAAGACCACCCTGCCGTGGATGTCGATAGGCTACGAGACCCAGATAGCCCCCATCAACACCGTGACGTTCTACAACGCCATTGCCAACAACGGCAAGATGATGCAGCCGCGATTCGTGAAGGCGGTGGTGAAGGACGGCAAGACCATCCAGGAGTTCCCGCCGGTGGTGCTCGACGAGCAGATTGCCAAGCCGCAGACCATCAAGGTGATGCAGACCATCCTGGAGCATATCGTCAGCCAGGGCCTTGGCCGTAAGGCCGCTCCGCTGTCACGTGCCTACAAGGTGGCTGGCAAGACGGGTACGGCACAGATTGCCGACGAGCGCGGCGGCTACCACTCCGGTACCACCCGCTACTGGCTGTCGTTCGCCGGTTACTTCCCTGCCGACGACCCGCGCTACACCTGTATAGTCTGTCTGCGCAAAACCGGCCTGCCCGCCTCCGGTGGCGGTATGAGTGGCGTTGTCTTCCGCCATATCTCCGAGGGTGTCATGGCCCAGAGTCTGAAGCGGCGCGTCGAGGATGCCCGCGACACGACGTCGAGCTTCGTGGCCGACGTGAAGGGCGGCAACGGTCAGGCGGCGAGCTATGTCCTGAACCGCATTGGCGCCAAGGGTCAGCAGTCACCGCAGCCGAAGACCACCAGCGGCACCGTCCCCGACGTGCGTGGCATGGGTGCCCGCGATGCCGTCTACCAGCTGGAGCGTAGCGGCCTGAAAGTTCGTCTCCATGGTCGCGGCAAGGTGAAGACCCAGAGCCTGATGCCGGGCAAGGTCATCGAGCGCGGCATGGTCTGTGAACTGGAGTTGGAAGTGTGAAAAATACCGATGGAATCAGTAAAAATGAAAAGATATGAGACTGAGCGAACTATTTAAGAACATCACGCCGACGACCATCGTCGGTGATGCCGATGTCGAGGTGAGCGGCATCAAGATCGACTCCCGTCAGGTGAAGCCGGGCTACCTCTTCGTAGCCATCAAGGGTACACAGACCGACGGGCATCAGTACATCGCGAAAGCCATTGAGCTGGGAGCGGTGGCCGTGCTCTGTGAGGACCTGCCGGCGGAGCAGGCCGCAGGTGTCACCTATGTGCAGGTGCCGTCGACGGAGACCGCCGTCGGTCCCGTCGCCACGCTGTTCCACGGCGACCCCACGTCGAAGGTGAAGCTGGTGGGCGTGACGGGCACCAATGGCAAGACGACCATCGCCACCTTATTATATCATATGTTCCGTAAGTTCGGATACAAGTGCGGCCTGCTGTCGACGGTGTGCAACTACATCGACGGCGAGGCCGTGGCCGCCAGCCATACCACCCCGGACCCCATCGAGCTCAACGAACTGCTGGAGCGGATGGTCGCTGCCGGCTGTGAGTACGTGTTCATGGAGTGCTCGAGCCACGCTATTGCCCAGCAGCGTATCGGCGGTCTGCGCTTCGCTGGTGGCCTGTTCACCAACCTGACGCGCGACCACCTGGACTACCATAAGACCTTCGAGAACTACCGCGACGCGAAGAAAGCCTTCTTTGATATGCTTGACAAGGACGCCTTCGCCATCACGAACCTCGACGACAAGAACGGCCTGTTCATGGTACAGAACACCAAGGCACAGGTGAAGACCTACTCCACACGCCAGTTGGCCGACTTCCGCGCCAGGATCATCGAGTGCCACTTCGAGGGGATGTACCTCGAGATGGACGGCCATGAGGTGGGCGTGCAGTTCATCGGTAAGTTCAATGTGTCGAACCTCCTCTGCGTCTATGGCGCCGCCGTCATGCTCGGCCAGCGTCCCGAGGACATCCTCGTCACGATGAGCACGCTGAAGAGTGTCAACGGCCGTCTCGACCCCATCCGTTCGCCGGAGGGCTTTACGGCCATTGTCGACTACGCCCATACCCCCGACGCCTTGGAAAATGTGCTGAACGCCATCCACGAGGTGCTCGACGGCAAGGGAAAGGTCATCACCGTCTGTGGTGCCGGTGGCAACCGCGACAAGGGCAAGCGTCCGCTGATGGCCCAGGAGGCGGTGAAGCAGAGCGACCGTGTCATCATCACCAGCGACAACCCCCGCTTCGAGGAGCCGCAAGACATCATCAACGATATGCTGGCCGGTCTCGACGCCCGTCAGATGAAGAAGGTGCTGAGCATCGTCGACCGCCGCGAGGCCATCCGTACGGCCTGTATGATGGCCGAGAAGGGTGACGTCATCCTTGTTGCCGGCAAGGGCCATGAGGACTATCAGGACGTGAAGGGTGTCAAGCACCACTTCGACGACCATGAGGTCATCCGCGAGTGCTTTAATCAATAACCAAAACGTCGTCATAACGTTATAACGTGATAACGACAAAACGAAAAAAAGAGGAAACAAGATGCTATATTACGTCTTCAGATACTTAGAGCAGTTTGGCGTCCCGGGGGCCCACCTCTGGTCGTACATCTCCTTCCGTTCGCTCCTGGCGCTGATCCTGGCGCTGGCGGTGTCGGCATGGTTCGGTGAGTATTTCATCAAGTTTATGCGCCGGAAGAAAATCTTCGAGACGGAGCGCGACCCCCTCATCGACCCCTTCGGTGAGCAGAAGAAAGGTGTGCCCACGATGGGCGGACTGATTATCATTGTCGCCATCCTCGTGCCGGTGTTGCTTCTGGCGCGTATACGTAACATCTATATTATCCTGATGGTCGTGACAACTCTGTGGCTGGGTTTCCTCGGCTTTCTGGACGACTATATCAAGGTGTTCCGCCGCAACAAGGATGGCCTGAAGGGTAAGTACAAGATTGTGGGTCAGGTGTCCATCGGCTTCATCGTCGGTCTGACGCTCTGGCTCAGCCCCGACGCCGTGGTACGCGAGAACGTCACCGTCCAGCAGCAGAACCAGGAGATGGTGGTGAAGCACAAGACGGAGGCGGTGAAGTCGCTGCAGACGACCATCCCGTTTGTGAAGAACCACAACCTGAACTACTCGAAAGTGATGGCGTTCCTCGGCGACTATAAGGTGGCTGCCGGCTGGGTGCTCTTCGTCTTCCTGACCATCCTCGTGGTGACGGCCGTGTCGAACGGTGCCAACCTGAACGACGGCATGGACGGTATGTGTGCCGGCAACTCCGCCATCATCGGCGTGGCGCTACTGGTCCTGGCTTATGTCTCGGGACACATCATCTACGCCGCCTATTTCGACATCATGTATATCCCCCATACCGAGGAACTGGTGGTGTTCCTTGCCGCGTTCATCGGCGCGATGATTGGTTTCCTGTGGTACAACGCCTTCCCCGCCCAGGTGTTCATGGGTGACACCGGCTCGCTGACCATCGGCGGCATCATCGGCGTCTGCGCCGTCATCATCCACAAGGAACTGTTGCTGCCCATCCTCTGCGGCATCTTCTTCATCGAGAGTCTGAGCGTCATTATCCAGACGCAGTGGTTCAAGCTGATGAAGCGCAAGGGCAAGCGCGTGCGGGTGTTCCGTGCCACCCCGATCCACGACAACTTCCGCCGTCTCGACTCCCAGCTCGACCCGACGTCGCACTATATCCTCCGTGGTTGGCCGGAGCGTCAGTTCCACGAGTCGAAGATCACGTTCCGCTTCTGGATTGTCACCATCATCCTGGCAGCGCTGACGATAATAACATTGAAAGTAAGATAAATGGAAAAGAGAATAGTAGTATTAGGAGCCGGCGAGAGCGGTGCAGGAGCCGCCGTGCTGGCTAAGAAAGAGGGTTTCGACGTGTTCGTGTCGGATATGTCGAAGATTGCCGATAAGTACAAGAAGCAGCTCGACGACCACCAGATAGCGTGGGAGGAGGGCCAGCATACCGAGGAGAAGATCCTCAATGCCGACGAGATCATCAAGTCGCCCGGCATCCCCGACACGGCGCCGATGGTCGCCAAGGCCATTGCCAAGGGCATCGGCATCATCAGCGAGATTGAGTTCGCCGGCCGTTACACGACGTCGAAGATGGTCTGCATCACCGGCTCCAACGGCAAGACGACGACCACCTCGCTCATCTACCATATCTTCAAGCAGGCAGGCTACGATGCCGGCCTGGCCGGAAACATCGGCCGTTCGCTGGCCCTGCAGGTCGCCGAGGATCCCCATGAATACTACATCATCGAGCTGTCGTCGTTCCAGCTGGACAATATGTACCGCTTCCGTGCGAACATCGCCATCCTGCTGAACATCACTCCCGACCACCTGGACCGCTACGACAACAAAATGCAGAACTATACCGACGCGAAGATGCGTATCATCCAGAACCAGACGCCGCAGGACGCCTTCATCTACTGGGCCGACGACCCCATCATCGCGAAGGAGCTGAAGAAGTACGACATCAAGGCCGTGCAGTGCCCGTTCTCCGACGTGAAGAAGGGCGGTGTCATCGGTTACATCGAGGCCGGCCAGTACAAACTGGAGTATCCCACGCCCTTCAACATGGAACAGGAGAGTCTGAGCCTGACGGGGCGTCACAATATCTACAACTCGCTGGCTGCCGGTCTGGCTGCCAACATCGCCGGCATCAAGAAGGAGGACATCCGCCGCTCGCTGAGCGACTTCCCCGGTGTGGAGCATCGTCTGGAGAAGGTCTGCGATGTCCGTGGCGTCCACTACGTCAACGACTCTAAAGCCACGAATGTCGACGCCTGCTGGTATGCCCTGGAGGCCATGAAGACGAAGGTGGTGCTCATCGTCGGTGGCAAGGACAAGGGTAACGACTACTCGCCGCTGTTCCCGCTCATCAAGGAGAAGTGCTCGGCGCTGGTCTACCTCGGTGCCGACAACCAGAAGCTGCACGACAACTTCGACCAGCTGGGCATCCCCGTGCGCGACACTCACTCCATGAAGGACTGTGTCGCCGCCTGCTATGAGCTGGCACAACCCGGCGAGACGGTGCTGCTCTCTCCCTGCTGCGCCTCGTTCGACCTCTTCAAGAACATGGAGGACCGTGGCGAGCAGTTCAAAGAACTGGCCCGTAACCTATAAGTCCCATAGGTCCCATAGGTCCCATAGGTCTCATAGGTCCCATAGGTCCCATAGGCCCCATAGGCCCCATAGGCCCCATAACAATAAGAAACAATGGAAAAGAAAATAGGCAATCTCTTTAAGGGCGACAAGGTCGTATGGATGGTGTTCTTCTTCCTCTGTATGATCAGCATTGTCGAAGTCTTCTCGGCTTCGAGCAACCTGACGTATAAGAGCCAGAACTACATGGGGCCGATCATCTACCACATGGCGATGATCCTCCTCGGCGTCGTCGTGGCGGTATTCACCCTGAATATTCCTTGTCGCTACTTTAAGCTGCTGACACCCTTCCTGCTGATTGTCACCTTCGTCACCCTGTTCTGGGTGCTCGTCGGCGGCGAGAAAATTAACGGTGCCAACCGTGTCATCTCCATTTTCCACTTCACCTTCCAGCCGTCGGAGATTGCCAAGGGAACGATGGTGCTCGTCACGGCACAGATACTCAGCGCCATGCAGCGTGAGAACGGTGCCGATCGTAACGCCTTCAGGTATATCCTCGTCGTCCTGCTGCCCATCGCCTTCCTCATAGGCATCGAGAACCTCTCAACGGCAGTACTGCTCTGTGCCGTCATCTTCCTGATGATGTTCATCGGACGCATACCGATGTCACAGCTGGGACGCCTGATGGGTGTCGCAGCCATCGCCGTGGCGCTGTTCCTGACGGCTGTCATGACACTGGGCAGCTTCGGCGGCGAGCGTACCGAAGAGAACCACATGACCGAGGTGGTCAATGCCGCCGGCGAAGAGGAGGTCGACAAGGACGCCATCAAGGGTGGTGGTATGTTCCACCGCTTTGCCACGTGGCGTAGCCGCATCCTGAAGCACCTTGAAGGCAAGGAGGTGCCCCCCGAGGAGTTCGACCTCGACAAGGATATGCAGGTGGCCCATGCGAACATCGCCATCGTCTCGTCGAACATCATCGGCAAGGGTCCCGGCAACTCCGTGGAGCGCGACTACCTGCCGCAGGCCTTCTCGGACTTCATCTACGCCATCATCATCGAGGAGATGGGCATCATCGGTGCCGCCGTGGTGGTGTTCCTCTATGTCGTGCTGCTCTACCGTGCCGCCCGCATCGCGTCGCGCTGCGAGAACAACTTCCCGGCGTTCTTCGTCATGGGACTGGCGCTGTTGCTGGTCATCCAGGCGGTGTTCAACATGATGGTGGCCGTCGGACTGGCACCCGTCACGGGACAGCCGCTGCCGCTCATCTCCAAGGGTGGCACGTCGACCATCATCAACTGTGCCTATATCGGCGCCATCCTGAGCGTCAGCCGCTCAGCCAAGGTGCGTAGCGACATCCGGGAGGCACGCCGGGCGAGTGTGACAGATAACGATTAAACCGCATATAAACCGAAGAAGCGTATGAATAAGGAATTACGAGTCATCATCAGCGGTGGCGGCACCGGCGGACACATCTTCCCCGCCGTCTCCATTGCCAATGCCGTGAAAGCCCTGCGCCCCGACGCGAAGATTCTGTTCGTGGGTGCCCAGGGACGTATGGAGATGCAGCGTGTGCCGGCTGCCGGTTACGACATCAAGGGCCTGCCCATCCGCGGGTTTTTCCGTCCGCTGTGGAAACCCGCCAACATCGGCGTTGCCATCGACTATCTCCGTAGCAAGTGGCTGGCGAAGAAAATCCTGCGCGACTTCAAGCCCCAGGTGGCCGTCGGCGTCGGCGGCTATGCCAGCAGCGCCGCCCTCGGTGCCGCCAACAGCCTGGGTATTCCCACCCTGCTGCAGGAGCAGAACAGCTATGCCGGACTGACCAACAAGCAGCTGGCGAAGAATGCTAAGAAGATCTGCGTGGCCTACGAGGGCATGGAGCGCTTCTTCCCCGCCGAGAAGATCATGCTCACTGGCAACCCCGTGCGCCAGCAGCTGCTCGAGACGACCATCACCCACGATGAGGCTGTCCGCTCCTTCGGTCTCGACCCGTCGAAGAAGACCGTCCTCCTCGTCGGCGGCAGTCTCGGCGCCCGCACCATCAACGAGAGCGTGCTCCAGCATCTGGACCTCGTCAAGGACAGTGGCGTCCAGTTCATCTGGCAGACCGGCAAGTACTACAGCGAGGAGATAGCC
>Ga0326511_10001197_pt1 | contig 21851 bp, 24 predicted proteins | sample 0_2496_0518_D_FD_203701 | JGI IMG/M metagenome (GOLD analysis project Ga0326511, IMG submission 203701) | Bovine rumen microbial communities from UC Davis, California, United States - 0_2496_0518 | ecosystem: Host-associated > Mammals > Digestive system > Stomach > Rumen | place: USA... | reverse complement strand
ATTTTGTTCCTTCGTACTCGTGTCAGCTTGTTATTGCTACGGTGCCTTCGCCTTCTGCTAGGCTTGACACCGTAAAACTGTGCGGTGCAAAGTATGCCTCAATCTTTCCGCCTGTTATGTCGCTCCACACAATGTCCAACGGGTTTTCATCGCTGTCGAGAATCAGCACCCCTTTGCGCCATTGCCAATAGTCGAAGTCCGACTTCTCGTCAGGCGTAGCGGTCAACGTGACCTCCTCGCCCTCTTCTGGATACATGTTTGATGCAGCCACAGACCCCGAAAACTCTATCCCGCCGATTTTTTTCGGCTTAATCACTGCGTTCACAGTGTAATCAACATACGTCCACGTCGCCGATACCGCCAAATCTTCAACGAGCGTTATTGTTTTTGGCGTTCCGAATGTGCCATCCCACCAGCGAGAAAACCGATAGTTGTTGTTCCGAACATACGTTAAGGATATTTCTGTTCCGGCAACAAAAACGCCGTCCCCTTTGTCGCTTGTAATTGTGCCGCCTTCGCTCTGCTCGATTGTGACTGTTACAAGGTCGGTTGTGATCTCGGCTTTAAATGTGATCGGCGTTGTGATGCTTTGCACTTCTTGCGTGAAGCTGTCGATTTGCTTGAACACGGGTATGTCAAGCAATTCGCGTCCGTCAAGCGTTAGACTTGTGAAAGACGCGTTTTCGCCGCAATCAAACGTCCATTCTCCATCTGAAAAAAAGTCAACTTCGCTGTCGCCGTCAACCGTCACACCTTCTGGCAAGTCAAAATATATCGGAATTTTAATCAGCGCAAAAGTCGCGGAAACGCTGTGTGGTGCTGTCACGTCCGTAAAATCGACCGTCAAGGGTTCTCTGTCGCCGACCTCTTGCGTGTCGCCGTCAATCGTGACGGTTTCAATTTCGTAGCCAAAATCGGGCGTAATAATCACGCTGTCGTTGCTGTGCCGCACCGCGTTGTGCGTTGCTGTGATCGTGCCGCCCTTACCGGCTTGTGTTGTGATAGTATAGGTGTGCGTTCGCGGCGTGATCGACACGTTCACGTTATACGTCAACGTAAATTCATATTCATGCCTTGTGCTGTCGCCGCCGTCAATCGTTTCTGTGCTGATTATGTCACCGTTGAACGGATTTTTTTGCGTTACGATTAAATCCTCGCTTACAGTGTTGCAGCCGTCAGCCACAATCTTCACGCGGTCGCCGTAATATAACGTGTAATAACGCTTTCCGTCGCTGACTGAAGGCTTTTGCTGTTCTTGCCATCCCAAATAAACGGTTGCGCTGCCTTTCGCGGGTTCGTCCACGGACAACGCCTTCGGAATGCGATTGTAAATTGCGCGAAAAACAAGGTCTTTGTCCTCGCTTGTCGGCAGATTGTATTCAGAGAACATACCGGCCATGCCGTCGCAACTCCAATGCACCGTGTAGCCTTCTCGCGAAATGTCCGGCGCGGTCGCCTTTTCGCCGCCGTTTACGGTCTGCTTTTCAACAAGGTTCCCGTTTTCGTCATAAAAATAAGCGTAATATCGAGGCGTATAGTCCAGCGTTGCGGACAGATTGTTCATATACAGACGATATGAAAAAGACGCCGCGTTCCCTCCTACAAGGTCAAAACCCAAAAGGTCGTTAGTGCCAAAAATCGCGCTTTTGTCAATCGAAGAATCAACAAACTCGCCGCCTTTGTCGAGGTAGTCGTTCCCGTTTGTGTATGACGTGATTTTTCTTCCGTACTGCGCGGACGATTTCACCGTCAACGAACTGCCGCCCACACTGTAGCTGGTGATTCTTTTAGGCGTTAATTCCCAGCGCAACTCACCGCCTACAGTATCGACGCGCACCTTCTGTCTGTACGACACGTTAAAACTCGTGACGATGCAAGCCTTTGAAAGATTTGCCCAAGCGGTAGAGTTAAACGCAATCGTGCCGATGTTCACGGTTTTGCCGCTGCCGATTGACTTTAACGCTTCACCCGTTAATACATCGCCCTCGTCAAATCCGCTGATGTTTTGGATATATTTTGGGGTCAAGTTGATTCGCATAGTTGACCTCCTATTCGACCGTCACTTCGCCGATGACCGGCACTTGATCCGTTGTCAATGAGACGTTCGCCCACGGGTCGCTTTCATTGATTGTAATGCTGTCAACCGATTCGATAAGAGAAGCGCAAGTCTCATCGTCCAATATCTTATAGCTGATAATGGACGGCAACAGCGTCACGCCGCCTTCGCCCGATGCGCTCCACTTTTTGACAACCGATGCCAAGTATGATTCAAGCACCGGCGTGATGGCGGTTTTCACTTCGCCGTCTGTCACACCGATCTTTTTTGTGACTTCAAACGTAATGTCAACCGCCGCTTCATCAGCTTTAACAATTGTCACGATATGACCGATAGGCGCAAGCCCGTAACCTTTCCCTCTTTCGTCGCCGAGTGGGTCAACGATTTCCTGAATATCGTCTAAAAGTTCGTCGCTGATCGTAGGGTTTGCGGGATCGTTGCCGATAATGACAAGCTTCACCGTTCCCGCGCCGTCCCAAATGGGATGCACCTTGACTTGCCCCACGCCGTCAACTTCAAGAAGTTTCTGCGTGTAATCGGCAATGTTCCCGCCGAAAGCGATTGACCGCATAGCCTCTTTCACTCTTGCGCGGAATGCTTCTGTTTCCTCTTCGTCCACGCCGACGCTGTATAGTTTGCTTTCGCACAATGTCGCTTTCCCCAGTCCGTCGATGTAGTCAATCGGAATTAAATCACCGCCGCCGTAGCTGTTGCCGATGGTGCCGGGTGTCTCGCACTGTACAAGCTGCCGCATTCTTGTTTGCGGTTCTTCGCCGTCCAGCGTGATTTCCTTTCTCAACACCTCTGTATCCTCTTCAGGGTACGGAATAACGACAAAATTCTGATCTTCGCACGAAAACCTTGTGTCTTTCGGTACGGGGTCTGCGCGGTCAATGTTGGCAAAATAAATTGCGCCCGTTGCCGGACGCGGTGTGATGGAGCGGTCTGCCGCTCTTTTAATGAGGTATTCACGCGGCGCGGTGTCAATGTATGTTGCGTCGAAAACGAAATCCAACGCGCCGTACATCATGGCAATTTCGAAGCACAACGCCGCGATTGCGTTGTAAATCATGGAACCGTCGCGCTTGTCAAACGCCTGTGACACCCTGTCCAGCGTTTCGCGCATTAAATTCTCGTATGTTTTGTCTGAAAAGTTGTCAAGTGAACGCGCCATAATTGCTTCATATTCTGCTTGCGTCACCGTGTCAACCCCCCTCTGATCTCTATTTCGCCGTAGATGGTTTCCACCGTAAAGCCAACTGTCAACGCGTCTTTTTCCTCGCCGAATACAATGTCCCATTCGCCCACGTCAATAACACGGTCATCCTGTGTCAACGCTTCTGTAATGGTACGTTTTAATTCTGCCGCCGCGTAATCGTGCGGTTGACCGATAAGGTCTGCAATCTCCGAGCCGTAGCTTTGCGGGTAAATCACCCATTTGTATCGTTCGATTTGCAAAATGTGATATATAGCCTGCTCCAACGCCTCTTTGTCGTCACACATACCACGGATGCGGTTGTCCACAACGTGCCATGTGTAACCTGGCATTCTCGCTTCGGCTAAGTCAATTAAATCTAAATCGTCCCCCGTTGTGGGGAGATAAAATAAATCACTCATCGGATTTCCCCTTTGTTGTTCGGCGCAAACACACGGTCAAGAACGATGTACTTTTGTCCTCCATCTGTACGGAGCATCAAAACGCTTTCGCCAACCTGTAGCTTCAAATTGACTTTCCACCATTTGTCCCCACGGTAGGCGTGGGCGTGGTATTCAAATGCTTCGTTGTCGTCGGGTGCGCCAGATACGCCGTACACGGGATTTGTTGTCAAACGCCCTTCCTGCTCGGTGTAATGTTCGTCGCCGTCCGACTGGTTCAGCGTTTCGCCAACGGTTGTCAGCTTCACATAATAATCACGCACGGCGTTTGTCAAAACAATCTGCTTGTCGCTAAGTGTCAGCTTTTGTTCAACGTCGATTTTCAAATTCGGTTCAGCGGAAACGACCTTGCCGATGGTGAAGGCAAACGGTGCGCCTTCGTCCGTTGCCATCCTTGCCGCCTCTTTCATCGCGTCCACAAGTCTTTGTGCGTCTAATGACATTTCGTCACCCCTTAATGGATAAAGCCCAGCAAATGTAAGCTATTGCTGTAGTTATATCCGTTCGACTTTTTGATTGTGACATTGCGGAACGGGGAGTGTGACCAGTTGCTTTCGCTTAACACTAAGTCGCCGTTCGGCTTGATTTCTTCCACCACGGCGACGTGTCCGTATTGCGTCCCGCCGAACACAGCAACCGAACCAACGGTCGGTGTTTGACTGCAATCAAAACCGCGGCTTTGCGCTGTGGAATACCATGTGTTAGCGTTACCAGTCGGGAGATTGCAGCTTGTAATCCCGCGTATTTCCATATATCGCCCGTAGGCGTACCCGACGCAGTTTGGGATGACGCTTGTCGATGATGTTCTGCCGTTCGACGCGTTACCGGCAATACAATGGTTATACCCGCCGCCGCCGACCGTCTTATAATACTTGTTATCATCCGACGGACGCGTTGTGCGGATGTTTCCAGTTGTGCCACCGCTGCTGCTGCCACCCCCGCTGCCTTCTTCGCTGCCGCTTTCTTCTTTCGGGATCTCGGTCACAATCAACGCCGTTTGCGCATTGCTTACGTCTGCAAGCGGTCTGTATTCCTCGAACGTCACGCTCATTAAATGCTCGTTTTCGCGGAATGTGTGCCGCACCTGATCGACAAGCATATAGTTTGACAGGTTAATGTCGCCCAAATACAGCTTGCAAGGGAGCAGTGAGCCGCCGCGCACCCGCTTGTCACCCAGCACATCACGCAAGGAAAGTGTGCGACTTTTGCTGTCATACATACTAAGCAGCCCGATAGCCCTTTTCTGTATCATTGTGCCGCTGTCCACTTTCTCATAGTATTGCAAAACGCCCCACTTTGAGATTTTCGCCGGGTCTGTTGCAATCGCAACTTGACGTGAACCGCCCTCTTTATCCTCATGGGTCAGTTTGATGCGGTTATAGGTATCTTCGGCAATGCTGGTCTTGTAATCAAACGTACTGCCGACAACCTTTTCGTCGATTGCATAGTCAAGCGTCATTTCGGCAATATTCGAAAGCGTCAATTTTCCAGCCTTGTCATATAAAACATAAACCTGTTGCGTCGCCTGTGTGGTGATCTTCAACGCCTCGGCAATCATGTCATACAGGCTTTTGTTGTCCATGACTAGACTTTCAATGTTGAAGGCAGTCGGCGTGATCTTTCCTAGGTTCAAGTGGAAATCCTCGGCAAGCATTTTGATAATCGCGGACGCGGTTTTATTTTCAAAGACATAGGTATCCTTGTTTTGGGTTAAATAGAAAAGCTGATCGTACACAACCACGTTCAGCTTTTTATCCTCAAGCCCGGTTCTTGACTTTTCAAAAATAAAGCCATAAAAAACAGCTTTGCCGCCCACCGAAAAGCGCACGGCATCGCCCTCGCTAAACGATAACCCTTTTGTTTTCACAACAGTAAAGGTCATTTTCCCAGGTTGTCCGTTGCGTTGCCACACGATTTCCACGCCGTCTACAATCGGCGGTTTTTGTATGTTCGCGCCGTGCGCGATAATCAACTCATACTTCATGGGATCTTAATCACCGTGCCAATCGGCACAAGGTTTGGATTTGTGATAACGCCTTTGTTTGCGGCGACAATCTCCGTGTACCTTGCCCCTGAGCCAAGATACTTTGCCGCGATAGCCCACAAGGTATCACCGCTTTTGATTGTGTGCGTCTTTGCCGTTGGCGCATTAGACGTTTCACGCTCTTTTTGGGTGTCTGCCACTTTCTGCTCTTTCCCGTTTTCCGTGATGGTTTTAACCGTCACTTTTTCTGTGCCGTAATCAATGTATTGCATCAAGCTTACATCGACGTACACGTCAAAACCTGTGCCGTGTGATTCGCTGATGGTGTAATCCTCAATACTAACTTTGATGTTCGTATCAAAAAGCAGTTTGTTGTCGGGTGTGGTTCTTGTCAGAATCAGTTGTGTGGGCTTTTTCTTGACTTTGAATTTTTCGAGAAGGGAAAGATAATGGTCGGGCTTTTGGTTTCCGAACATCGGAAAGCACAAAGTGAAGTCAATTTCGGTCAAACCTGCGCTTTTTAATATGTTGATCGTGCGCCCGTCCAACAGGTCAATCGTGTTGTTTTTGTTTCGGATTCTCAAAGACATTTTTTCAGGCGTTTCCGGCATTTGTTCGCCGCAAAGGTATAGTCTATACATCAATACACCCCCGCCGCCGTCGTTCTCAACGCGCCTTCTACGCTCGTCACAAACTTGCTGATAACGCCGTCTAAGTCTTTGTCGCCCGAAATCGTATTTGTCATGCCGGTCATGTCGATTTTGACTTCAGCCGTTGTAAACCTGTTGATAACGTCACGTTCTGCAATGTCTCTGATCCATGACAATTCTTCGTTCGTTGTTGCAAGACTTTTTGCAATAGACGCCGTATTGTCAGCGGTTTCCCCGCCTGTACCGTTTGCGCCGGTATTGTCTGCAATCGTGTTAAGCGTTGAACCGTAGCCTTCCGCAGCATCAGTGCCAGTCGCAGACAAAAAATTGTTCTTGAAATCGCTTATCTTGCCTTTGATGAGTTCGCTTTTGGAGTCGCCCCACGCTGCGCCTTGAGCATAAGCGTCTTTCGCCCAGTTCTTCCCGAAAGCGTCAAACGTGTTAAAACCGTTTTGAAACGCCGCTGACACGCTGGAATACTCTTGCACGGATGCGGCGGCATCAGCCGCCTTTGACGCAAAATTGCTTGCAGCAGATGTAATGCCTGACGCGTCAAAGTTCACAAAAGGTAGCTTGCTCAACGCGTTTGCAATTTTCCCTATGACTTCCATTGCCGTAGAAAGAAGGGAATAAAACGTGCTTTTAACCCTTGCAATGGAATTGTGGAACGCGACGCCGATGTTATGACACAATGCGTTGATAGCGTTCCAGATACCCAACCCGACATTTGCAATAATCAAGCCTGTGTTCTTGATCGCAGCCCAAACGACATTCAGACCGCCCATAATCACGCCAAGCGTACTGTTTGCGACGCCACCCGTCTTTGCGATATGCGCAGCCACCGCAACAATGGCGGCAACCACCGCAGCAATGATTGCGACGGCAATCAGAAGTTTGGAGTTTGCAAACGCAATCGCAACGCCCAAGCCTCTTTGTGCAATTTCGTGAATTTTCGCAGCCGCAGCCGCAGCCAAGCTTGCGATTGAAGATGCGTGAAGCATAAGGTTATATGTACCGACAACCGCGGCAACGCCTAAAATGATAGGCGCAATCGTGCCCCAATTTTCGGCAAAGAAATTCACAACCGCGTTTGCCTTGTCCAGCACCCATGTCAAGCCGTTTGCAAGCAACGAAATAGCGGTCAAAATGCCCTTTGATGCCATTTGTATAGCTTTGTTATTGGCAAGCGCGTTGATGACGTTCAAAAGCGGTTTTACCGCCGCTAGTGCGTCGTTGCGCATTCGCGTCCAAACGCCTTGCCATGTCATCGGCATTTTTTCAAAGTCCGCGTTGATGTCGTCAATGTTGTTCAACACGGCGTTCTTGACAATATCGGCGGTGATCTTACCTTCAGCGGCAGCGTCGCGGATTTTCTCCGTTGTGGTGCCCATCTCTTTCGCAATCAGCTTGACAATTCCGGGTGCCTGTTCCATGACAGACCGTAATTCGTCACCGCGCAACACGCCAGAGCCAAGAGCCTGCGTTAATTGCAACATAGCGTTCGACGCTTCTTGTGCGCCGGTGCCGCTTGCAACAAACTGTTTTTGGATAGCCTCCGCAAACGCAACAACTTCTGCGCTGCCTTTGAATGCGCCTCTTGCGTTGTTACCCAGCTTTGCCACAACGTCAGCCATGTCCTGAAAGCTGCCGCGTGAACGGTTCGCCGCTTCGTGGATCATAGCCATCAATTCGCCTGTCGTTTGCATTCCGTCGTTCATCAATCCGATTCGCGCTTCAGTTTGCGCGATGGTATCCGAAAGATTCACGAAGGTTTGCACGGTTTTCAGCCAGGCGTAACCGGCGACAAGCCCTTTGATTTTATCGGCAAGCCCACCGGCAAGGTCAGCGCCGCGTTCGATTTCCCAGTTGAAGGTCTGTTGTCCTTGCGTCGCGTTCCTGTACCAAGTTTGAGCTTTTGAAAATGCGTTGTTACCGGCGGCACCGATGTTTTTAAACCCGGCGGCGGCGTCACTTGTTCTTCGTGCGATGTTCCTTAAAACAGACGACGCCTTGTCTTGCAATACAATGGGTACTTTAATGCCAGCCAATTTTTCGCCACCTTTCAAAAAAGAGGCGGGTTTTTGCCCGCCTCCTCACTTGCGTTTTGCCTTACGTTTCGCTTCGCGTTCCGCTTTCTTTTCCGCTTCGATCTTGACTTGAATTGACGCAATCACAACCGCCTGTTCACGCGGCGGTAAATCAAGAAATTCGTGCGGTTTCCAGTGGAATTTGTGCAGAACATAGTGCACATAAGACGCTTCAGGGTCGCCACCCTTTATTAGTTTTTTGCTTCGTTGACAAGTTCTTCGGCATTGTAGCCGTTCATGCCCATAACTTGTGCGATGAGGTTGTCATATTCCCCCGGCAAAAGCATTTTGTTCAGCAAAGCCTCCTCGCCCATAACGCCGTAGGACTTTTGCAGCCCTTCGTCTTTCAAGTCTGGAAACACAACGCTTTCACAAGCAAGCTTTGCGTTCAGCACCTCCGGGTCAACGTCAAGCGTTCCGTTGACAAATTTCGTTGAAGCTTTGCGCAGCCGTTTGATCGTGCCAGCGTCCAGTGCTTTGATTTCCCACGGAACGGGATTGCCTTTTTCGTCCTTTGCGCGTTTGGTGACGATGATTTCTTTGTTTGGTATGACATCCATGCTGTCACACATGAATGCGCTCATGCTTTTTGCTGCCATTGGAATATTCCTCCTCTATTTTAATTACATATATTTCGGATTGGTAAACTTTTCGGGACGGGTGTAATCCTCGGCAAATCCGCTGATTTCCTGTTCGATGAAGTCACCTTCGGCGTTGACCATTGCTTGAAGCACGTCACCGTCAAGGGTGCAGTTGTTAAACACTTTCGTGCTTCTGCCGATGTCACCGGCGGCGGGATCGTCGTTCGACACCTGAATATCAAAACGCGGCAAAACCGCCGTTTTAATGAACTGTTCCACAAGGTCGTCGAACATTTCCGTGACCTTGTAAATAGTCATCGTGAACGAGATTTCAGCAGCCACCGCCTTGTGGCCAGTGACAACCGCGCCGAGACGCGGCACTTCGTTCGTGCTGATATTCACCGTGCCTTCAAAGTTGCGGCAGCTCAACAGGTGGTAACGTCTGCCGTTGATCGTGCAGAAAACTTCTGCAAATTTGCCGTTCAAAGCATGGTCGGAACTCATGACCTGTGTTCTATCAAAAGCCATTTATATACCCCCTTTACCGGCAAATAACGGTCATATACAGCTTTTCCATCGCGTTCACGATGTTCAAGCCGTTAATGTTTGTGACAACGGTGTCCTTTTCGTCGCCGATGTCAACGGTGACAATTTCTTCGTCAAACTCCGTGATCGCACGGATGCGCTGCGATTCGCGGAAATACTTGACGCATTCGTTCCACCACGAAGCGCGTCCGCTTTCGTCATTTTGGACAATGCCAAGATAACGCTTGACAAACAGCGCGGCAAGGTCGTTCGCCACGTTGTCGCAATAACGGATGGTCTGGTTCTTCTGGAACATCGAACCGAAGTTCTCCGAAAGAGATACAAGGGAATTGATGTCCGTCAAAATCACGATGTCGCCGTTGGAACGATGGAACACAAGATGCCCCGCCTGAATCTCTCTTTCAAGGTCGAGCTGACGGGTCTTGACTTCGATATTCAGCTCACCGTCATATTTGGTGTTGGTCAAAGAACCGTTGATCGGTGCCGCCGCTTCTGCGCCGGTCAGCCAATACACACCCGCAGCCGGTGAAACAGTGATCGTGTCATGCGTCACATCATTCCACAAGCCAATGACGCCTTCATAGTCAGCCGTTGCCGGTTTGTAACACACAAGCTGGAATTTCACGCCGTACTGGTCGCGCTGTTCCTTCGTGTGGTTGATATACTGCCCGATCACAACCTGATTCGTAACAGGGCAGCACAAAGTGTTGAAAGAATACGGTTCGATAGCCGCAAGGAAATCGTCGTGCGCCGTGGTGAGAATTTCACCGTCTGCGCCGCCGGTCAACACAAGCCCAGCCATTTCACCGATGGTGGTTGTGGCGTAATCCACGCCGGTTTCTGCGGTTTCTTTCGTGAATCTGTACTGCTTTTCAGCGTCAATGACTTTCGCTTCGTAATAGTTTTCAAGCGACGCCGCGCTCGGTGTGTCAACAGCCGTCAAAGCATAATAGGTTTTGCTGCTGTCAATTGCGGTGTCCTCTGTCTTGACGTATTCGCCGTTGATAAGCTCAAAGCAATCTGCCAAGTCATCAGCGGATGCCGGTGTGGTAGTTGCGACCGTGTAATAAGTCTTGTCTTGCAGTTCGGTGTCCTTTGTGGATACATAGGTATCCGGCACGGTTTCTTTGACCGTTACGGTCTTTTTGAAAACGACAAAGCCGTTGTCCTTGATGTCTTTCCATGCGGTCAAGGTCTGTTCGTCCGCAACCTTCTTGCCAACGATGGTCTGCACAAGATACTGCTGATCGCCGGTGGTTTTTGCAATCTCCGTGACCTTGATCTTGATGTCATTGCCGCGCTCGCCGTCATACCTTGCCTTTGCAAACGTGGAATCTGCTTTTGCCGCGCCTGAACCTTCAAGCCGATAGCAAAAGACCTTCACAGCGTGTTTGAAGATTTCACGCAAAGGCAGCATTTCGTCGTCGCTGTAGGAATAGCCGAACAGTTCCCAACAGTTTCGAATGAACTCGCCCTGTGTGATCTCTCGCACGCCGTATTCGCCCCAGCTCAACGCGAACGGCGCAGCCGCAACGCCTCTATCGGAAATCGTTGCGGACGCCCGCGCAATCGAAGCAAAGACAATATATGCACCCGGCATGGTCTTATTTTGGGTCATAAAAGTGCCGCCGCCATAAGCCATATATTTATTTCACCCTTTCGTTTTTGAATTTGTCGAGAATGTTTCTCACTTCATCGACAGTGTAATGCTTTTTGTCGCTCAAAAGGTACTGCAAAGCACCTTTGTCACGCTCAAATTCTTCTGAAAGCAAAAAGCCCTGTTTGGTGAACCGTTCAACAGATTCAGAAACAGGTCTTTGCTTTTTATTCTTTTTCGACATATAAGTCCCCCATGTGCAGCTCAAGTCGCCGCATGATTTCGGAATCGTCAAGCGTGCCGTCGGGTTTGTATCTCCGATCGTCACGGACGCGCTGCGCTTTGACGTGGTATTTGTACCGCACCAACGTGTGAACCGTGTCATCGTCTTGCGGGTTCGGTTCTATCCCATCGGCGGGGTGTACCATAACGCCAGACGGCGTTTTGATGGTTTCCAACAGCAAGGGAAGGTCGGTGCATACGCGCAGCATATCGTCCGTAATACTGTTCGGGTCGCAATAGTACACAACATCGAACGTGACGGAATGCAGCCAGAAGTCGCCGACGTGTTCAGGCGTTCTTGCAGTGACGAAAATCACGTTAAATTCGCCGTTGTTCACGTTTTGCAGCGTCTTGTCAGAACGTATCACCGCGTCAGGATAAGCGCGTTTAATGGCTAAAATGATGCCGTCACGCACTTGTGTGTAACTAAGGTCTTTAGCCATCAAACGCCTCCTTTAAAAATTGATCCAGCTTCTTTTCCAAAAAGCGCGGAACGTGCGGCTCAAACGCCTCTTGACTGCGCTTCACAAAGTATTGCGGGTCGATATACGGTTTAACAAGGCGTTTGCCAAGTTCGGGAACATAACGCCCGACCTGTTGCCTGTGTCCGTATTCAACATACGAAGCATACTCCACGTTGTTTTCAACGGTGATTGAATATGAACGCCCGAACCGTTTTACGGGAATAGACGATGCAGCGGCTTGTTCGGAAATGTCCTTGCCGCTTGTCCATCCTCGCCGCAAAGTGCCGGTGTCTTTCGGTGTTGCCCTTTTGACAACAACAAGAAACCTTGCCGCCGTGTCTTTTGCCGCAGCTTCAAAAAACTGGTCTTTTTGACCCGCGCTCAATTCCTCAAGCCGTTCCTGTAACGCTTCAAGCTGCTTCACATCGACTTTCATTGCGTCCATCACGCCCACTCCCCTTTCAGGGTGAGCGGTATCTGTTGGTGGTAGGTATAGACGGACGGCACACCGCTGCTCACATAATCCCTTGTCACGTTTTCGTGCGTAACGATGATGTGCGAACCTGCGGGGATTTCGTATTCATTCGACAGAAAAAGCGTCGTTGCCTGTACCTTTTTCGCCGCGCTGCTCGTTTCTTCCGGCACCGTCACCGTATCAAAAGACAAACGGCACGGAGCGTCTGAAACGATTGTTTCTTCGCTCTGCACCGTTCGTCCAACGGAGGTTGTAGTATCACGCTTCACCTTGACGGTGCATTTGTCCACCCATATCATACGCATTGCGCGTTTATACCCCGCATTGTCTACCATGTCAGCCTCCTGTATCTCGAAAGCAAATATGGTTGCGGGTGTATGAGAAACTGCACCAACGCGTCAAAACGTGCGTCAGGCGAAACGTCGTTGCCGGTGTCGAAGCTGATGGACACGTCACCCTCGCTGATAGATGCAACGCTGCCGCCCGAAATCACCGATTCGTCAAGCAAGCCCATTGCCTTCTGATCGTGCAGATAGAAACCACACGCCATATTGACAAAGGTATATCGCAAGCCCTCCGGCACATCGTTGCGGTTGATGTCGTTGCATATCGTCTCACGCGCTCTTTCGATTGCGTAAATCAAGGCGGTGTCGCTTTCCAACGCGTCGACCCCTAAATCACCCAAACGGCTGATAACATCCGTAGTGACGTTCACAGCGTCACCCCCTTAGTTACGCTTTCGAGATGATGCGGGCAATGGGGATTGCCTTGTGGTTGATATAGGTGCGGTTCGCCGCAACAGATTCGCCGCTATGAACCAGCGTCCAGTTCGCGCCGGTGGCAAGTTCCGCGTCTGTCGGGGACAGCGACGCTTGAGATGCCTTTTCGTAGGAGATGCCGAACGGTGCAAACACCTTGCGTTTACGGGTGTAAAGGGTATCTTCACCGCCGTTTTCTGCCGGATCTCTGTCCATTTCGTACGGGACTTTCGCGCCAATATCTTCGTAACTGAAGCAACCGTCACCGAGCATATAGGTCGTATATGCGGTGTAGCCGTCGCCCGCGCCACTGGAGGTTTCAGCGACCTCTTCGGTCGGCATTGCGTCGGTGATTACAAACAGCTTGCCGTTCACGGTGGCAAGTTCAAGGTCACGGGTCACGCCGTCCTTGTCGGTGTAGGTGAGGTGTTTCAGGAGGTTCAGGTTCTCAACGTCTGTTGCAACGTCGGGATGTACGAACACCATCGTGAATTTCTTTTTATTTGCGCCGCAAGCCTTGTTTGCAGCCGTGTTGATCGTGGTGGCGGTGAAGGTGCCGTCGCCGCTGGCGGTAATGTCATAGGTGTGCCCGTTCACAAATTCAAGGTTCTTCGTGCCGGTCATCTTGAAGATGCCCTCAAGAATCTTGAGGATGGTCAGTTCGTCGATTTCGTCCCAATAGGTAGCGACCTGTTGCGCCACGTTGTCCATGAAGTCGATGCCGCCGGTAATATCATAGGAGAAGTCTTTTTCAGTCCACGCTTTCGCACGGCCGATCACGACAACGCCCTGTTCGTAGGTTTTGGTGGAGGTGGAGGTAATGTCGGTTGCGCCGTCATAGTTGAGCGCAGTACCGTCAAGCAGGCCTCGCATTGCGATTCTCGCATAAGCGGTGCCGCCCTGTGTGAATGCCGCACGGATGTCAGCGTTGCCGACAAGGGCGCGGGACTTCTTGATCTCCGTCATCTTGAGATTCGGGATTCGCTCTGCCTTATACTTAAAGGCTTCGGGGTTAAAAGATTTCGCATCAAATTTTGCGTTTGCCAATGTGTTTCATCCTTTCGTTAATTTAGTGCATTTGGATTTTCCGCAAGATACGCGCTCAATTCTGAATATGACATATCGTCAATGGATTTCGCCGTATTTGCGCCTTTGTTGCCGGGATCGCCGGGTGCAGCACCCGCAACGTCCAGCTTTGCCTTTTCAGGCGTATCGAACAAAAATGCCGTGCTTTCATCTTCTGAAAGCTGCTTGATTTTTTCGGTGAGGCCTTCCACTGCGCCGTTTTCGTCGAGTTTTGCCTCGTTGATGAAGCTTTCCAACAGCGGCTTAACGGTTGCCGGGTTTTTCGCGCCCGCGTCTTTCAAAGCCATTTCAACGGCAAAGCCAATCTTCATTTGGTTTTTTTCCGTTTCAAACGCTTGTTTCAGCTCGTCAATCGTCTGTTGGTCTGCGGTCGCTTGCGTGCTTGCGTTTTGCAATTCGTCAAGCTGCCCTTGCAAGCTGGTAATGGTTTTTTCATTCTCACCGAGTTTTTTGACCTTCGCGTTGAAGTCTGTCTTTGAAACAAAACCCTTGCCGATCTCTTTACTGATCTTTTCGTCGATTTCGTCCGTGTAGACTTCGCCCAAGATGTCCTTCAGCCAATCTAACATTTGTGTCCTTTCCGTCGCTTTCCTTTTTGTCGAGCTAGTCCTCGTTCTGCGACACCCCTTGTTTATTTCGCCGGGTCAGCGGTAAAATTTGTATGAAAAAAGCACCCCGAAGGATGCTCTTAACATTGATATGAAAAAACCGCCCTTGCGGACGGTCTTTGTTTAATATAGGCTGTTCTTGTCGTAGAAGTTTGGTTCCTTTCCTGTTCGCAGCGCTTCTTCTACTATTTTGATAATGTACTCGTCAGAAGCACCTTGCAGACTGTAATACGGAAACCCGCCGAACTTCTTTTTGTATTTTTCGATTGCCTCTTCAACGGTCATGTTATCGCCTCCCATATAAGCCGTTCAAGCACCTCCCAAGATTTTGGAAATGCCTTTTTCATAACTGCGTGAAACTCTGGGTCTGCAACAGATGACTCAAAGTAATGTGCAACAAACTCCGTACAAACTCGGAACTGTTTTTCCCCTGATTTTTCCGTGCCCCAGTATGTTGAACCGTGTCCCCACCCAAGAGGGTACGAGACACCGGCAAAGCCTTCCAACGTATCGGAAACGCCGCCAAGTATTTTGTCTCTGTCGTGCCATTTTATGCCGAACATCTTTACCGCGCCGTTTTCCATCCTGTATTGCTTGTCCCAATACGTCGGATAGTCCTCATATTCCAAGAGTTCCTTTTTCAGTGTTCTCGCTTCCGACTTTATTGTGTCATATAGCTCCTTGTTGTCTGAAAAGCCATATTCGATGTCAATGTTGTGCCCAAATTCGTGAAACGATGTCTGAAATGGCGTGTGATTCGCTCTTCCTGCCATATCAGCACTCGCGTTTATCTTCACGCCGTTTTCGTCCAACGAATACTCCGCGGTTCGTTGCCAGTTTGGATCGACAACTCGCAGACTGCCTCCGCCGTGGTACATGATCGCTCTGACGGTTTCATCTGACTGCTCAACCTTTTCGGCAAACCCGCTTGCATATTCTTCTCCGCACACATCAGCGAGGTTGCCGTACTTCTGCGGCTTTTGCAATTCAACGATTTCGCCGGTGAACGGACTGACGAACTCAACGCCCATATCATCTTTAGTTATACTACTACTTTGAGAAGTATTTGTCAAGCCTTTTTTCTGCTTCCAATCGTCCAACGTATATTTTTTATCAACGTAAATGTCCTTCCAATCGTCGTATTTCATGTCAGAAGGAATCCACTCACCCTTGCCGGTTTCAGGGTTTCTCATCCAGCGTTCACCGATGCCCGCCATATCGTCAAAATACGGCACAGTCACGCAATAGCAGTTCGGATGAAACGGCGGCGCATTCACGCCGATTTTGAAATCTTTGCGCGGGAAATGCTGTCCATGCCACGAAGCGCAATCCTCGCACATCTTCGTGTCAAACGTGCCGACAATCTCATATTCTTCAACGTCTAATTCCTTGTAACAATCCTGTTCGGCAACCGACGCAATAGCCGCGCTTTCCGTCAACACAAGCCGTCTTGCATTCGCTTTCGACGTGTTGAATGCGTCTGCAATGTTCTTGATTGCTTTATCGGGTGCGGCACCTGTCGCAACCATGCGTGTTAATTCGCCCTCAAGGATGTTTACAAGCTTGTTTTTGTCCGTCCAGCACCGCGCCGTGAAGGTCTTGTCGTCTGCAGCCCACGGACGCGCAAGCACGTTCTCAAGGCGTTTTTTGTCCACCTTGCGCATATTCACGCCGACACCCGCCATCTGTTGAACCTCGTAGCCGGTGTGGTAATAGCTTTCGGTGTATGCGTCCGAAATCGCGCTTTCCATCCGCGCTATTCGCTTGCCGGTCAGTTCTTCAGCGTGGGCTTGCAGCTCCATTTCCAACGCCTCAAGGCGTGAAATATGCACCCGTGCGGATGCGTTTTCAAGTTCCTTTTCAAAACCGCCCGAAAGACCCTTCTCGATGTATTCTTCAATGGTCATGTGAAAGTCTTTCAGCTCGTTCTTTGAAAGAAGCTTTTGCGCCTCGGCATAGGACACGCCGTTGTTATCAGCTAGCCTCTGATACCACGCACGGATTTTGCCGTCGATCTCTTTGATTGTTCTTGTATACTGCTTTTCGATATACTCAACATCTTTTGCGCGTTCTTTGATGATGCCTTCTTGCATCATCTTCATTCGCCGCGCCCAATATGATTTACTGGTCATATTCCGTCAACGTGTGCGTGTGGAACGCTTCTGCATACGGGTCTGAAGGCATTTCTGCTTCTTGTTCCTTTGCAAGTCTGTCCATTTCCGCTTTCGGGTCGTCCACGCACGGGATTTGTTTCATTATGGTTTCTTTCGATACCAAACCAACCATCTTTGTACAGTTGTCTATTGCTTCGCCTTCATTCAGCAGCATATCGCGGTTGAAGATGACATCGGCTTTTTCGTTCTCAAAATTGCCCTTGCCGGTCTGCTTCAGGTGCTGCCTAATGAACCACAAAAGCTGTTCAAACGACGCGGCAAACTCTGTTTCAAGTCCGTTTGCGGTGATTTCAATGTCTGCGTACATGGATTGAATGTTCATCTGGTTCGGGTTGTTTGACAAGCGTTCGTCTTTAGCATCAAAACCGCCGCAGTTCTCGATGATTGCTTTTCGCAGCATATCAATCATTATTTTGTAGTTGTTTGCGTCAACCTCGACCGTCAAGGAATCAACGCCGCCGTCCACGCCGTCCACGGTGCGCACTTTGATTGCGCCGTAGGTCATAAGGTTGCGCTTGAATTCTCCCAAGTCCGTGCCGTCGTAGTTCTTGATGATGAGAATCGTCTTATTATTGTTTTCCTCGGTGACGTTCTGAAAATCGGATAAAAGCTTGTTTAAAGCGTCCTGAAGCGTCTTGCACTTGTTCAAAAGCGGCGTTTCGCCTTCGTTTGCCTTAAATGCAATCAGCGGCATACGTTCCCACGCATACGGCAAAGTCTTTTTGCCCACTTGCACGGTGAGATACGGCACGGCCGGCGTGTCATAATCGTATTCCAGCCGTCCTTCATTCCATATAAATCTTGTGATTCCGTTGCCGTCATAGACTTCAACGTGGAAAACCAAGTCCGGCTGTTCCTCTTCGTTGTATTCCAAAACAGAATACAACCGCACGGCGCAGTCAAGGTCGGTGTGTTCCGCGTCTGCCCAAAACGGCAGCACCTCCGACGCGGGAAAAATGGAAAATTCTAATTTTCCGTCGCGCGGCCACACATACAACCACGCAATGCCTTCGTTCACGGCGTGTTTCGTGATCCTGCGCAGCTTGCCAAGCTTTTCTTTGCTGAAAATCTCGTTTAATTCGTCCGCAAATTGCTTGCCGCTGGGCTTTGCAAGGTCGGTGTCAAAGGTGATCGGCTGCCCCATTTCAAAGTTGGTCAGTTGGTCAACCTGATACGCATAACGATTGTCAATGATCTTGTTATTCGGCAGATATGTGACCTCTTCCAGTTCACCATCTTCATTCACCATCGTGCGCAGCGCGGTCAAAATATCGTGATACCCGTCATAGTATCTTTCGGCGGACATCTGCGCTTTTCTTTCGGGACTGTCAAGCCATCTTTTAATCTCAAGTTCGAGAAACCTTTTGTCGGTCACAAGCCCCGTCAAATTGTTCTTGTCAAAAAATAACTTTTTCATTGTTCCCCCTAGAAAAATCTGCGCGGCATGGAAAACGGCTCCATTGCATATCTCATTGCGTCCATCAAATGATTAAAGTCATCTATCGGGACGCCCGTTTTATTGCCGGTTTTGGAATCAGTTGCCCATGTGTAATTGCCGATCTCCGTCAAAAAATTCACACAGCGCGGATGAATGAATATCTTGAAATCCTGTAAAAAGTCAATGCCGCTGCTCACGCTGTCTTTGCCTTTTCGCGCTTTGTCAATATGCGGCAAGCCGATAGAACGCAACCTGTCAATGCTTTTCGGTTCGCTGCTGTCTGCCCTGATCTTCTCTTTCGAGTAGCCCATTGCAATGACTTTTTCAGCTATGCGCTCGTTTGACATTCCGCGTTCATACATTTCATCGAACACCCACAGCATCTTTGCGTCTGCATCAACCAAACCGCAAAACAAAGCCGAAGGGTCATTCGTATAGCCGAAGTCAAGCCCAAACGCCGACCGCACGGACGGCATACGCCTGATTTCGTCAATGTCAAACAGCTTTTCTTCCCAATTCTCATACACAAGCCCGTCCACAACGCCCCAATCACCCAAGCCGGCAACTCTGTACCGGCGCGGGTTCTTGACCTTCATAACCTCAAACAGTTTTTTGTCGTTTTCGTCAAGCCATTCGTTACAGGTGTAGTTCGTTGTCATTGCAAGCGTGTTTTCGTCGGGATTATCAAAAAAACGACGCTTGATCCAGTGGTGCTCGTTCCACGGATTAAACGTCATTGTAATTTGTTTGAATAGCCCCGTTCCTTTAGGTATCGCGCCGCGAATTGATTCGTCCAACATATCAAACGACGCCATGTCGCCGATCTCGTATGCCTCCTCGATCCACATCCAGCACAACACGCCGCGGCCAACCGTGATTGACGTAACCTTCATCGGATCGTCAAGCCCACGAAAATATATCTTTTGCCCTGTTGGTTTATATGTCATTTCCAACGGGCTTTCCTTCACGTCCCAAAACTTACCGACGCCAAGCCGGTCAATCGCCCACTTTAATTCTGTGTAACAGGAATCTTTCAGCGTTCGATAAACCTTGCGCACGACCAATGTGTTCGCGTCCGGGTATGCCATCATATTGACGATGAACCACAACGCCGTGGTTTTGCTCTTTTTGGACGCACGGGAGCCTTTGCAAACTCTGTATCTGCCTTTGAACCGCCAAAAGGTGCCGTAGCCCTTTCCAACGTAATCAGGCAGATATATTTTTTTAGTCGGCAAGGGAATCACTCCCGCTAATGACAACCGGCAAGCCGCCTTCGACATTCAAGTTTGTTTTTTCCATGCCGAATATCCTTGCAAGCAATGATGCCGCTGACATAACGTCTTTGATACTAGGTTTCTTTGTGACGTTTATAACCTCGCTGTAGCCGTTGCCGGTGCCGACGACCGTAGGCACTTCGTCCTCCAACTCGCGGCGCAGTATCGCGGTGACGGTTTCGATGACCTCTTTCGCGTCTGCAACCTTTTCGTCGCTGATCTTTTCAAGCTGTTCGTCAATGTATTTTTTGACGTCAACATAAGTCAACATCCTGTTTCCCGCTGATTTTGCGGTATTGTCGTTCTTGACGTGCGGATATGCCGCTTTATACGCTCTTGTCGCGTTGCCGTCCTTGATATACTCATCGGCGAACTTACGCTGATTGTCGGTCATCTTGTCACCACCTCTCACAAAGAAAAATCCCCGCCGGAAAGGAAGGAGAAAAACCGACGGGGCGCAAATAGGGAGGAATCCACTATTCCACGGTATTATTGTAGCATATATTCCTCGGCTTTTTTTCGGACAACGAAAAAACACCGTGACCCCTCTGCAAAGCCACGGTGTTATTCACTTCCCTACTAAGTTTGCATGATTAAAAACATTTGATGGTGATTGTGTATTCAGGCGGTGGTCTGCCTCGCGTCATAATATACCTCCTATCTTTGCCATTGCTAAACACCGCGGGGCAATGCTTTTCCATTGCCATTTCTCGCCTGTCTTTGCTATTCCGTGCTTTTCTACTCCGTGGCGGTTCCATGCCATGCGTTGCCGTCGCCATGCTCTGCGATTCCGCGACTCGCCCTTCCGTTGCATTTCATTACAGGTCATATCGTTGCTATACTATGCCGTCGCGGTTCTTTTCACTGCGATTCTATGCGATTCTATGCCGTTGCCGTGCCGGTCATGTCGATGCTGATCAACGCCTACGCGATGCTACTCGCAACTAAGCCTTTGCCGTTCTCAGCTTCGCTCTTCCGCGCCTCGCCTTTGCTCATCCCAGCTTTGCTGCGCTTTTCCGTTGCATTGCCTTACAGGTCATATCGTTGCTACGCAAAGCCTTCGCACCTCGTTGCCTGTCAAAGCGTTACAACGCCTTTGCTTACTTAATTTCTTCCCACGTGAACCTGCCTTTGCCGCTGTTGCGCCACTGGCCGATGCCGCTGAAACGTCCGTAGTCGAGCCACTCTCTGACAGCCTTTTCGTGGGAATCCATAAACAGGATGATTGTGAATTCGACTTGTGCGCCCGCGGGTATTTCTTCACTTCTCGCAAGCGAAACTCTTTCGCCTTGCATGGTCTGCGCTCTCAGCGGGCGTTCGCAGATGCCGATTTCGTAATCACCTTCAATGATGTTTTGACGGTCTTTGATGAACACCAGCTTGTCGATCTCTTTTTTGTACGCTTTGATTTTGGAACTCTCGGTGCCTTGCACACGTTTTAGGCCGCCGCAAGTATCCTTGAAAAAGCCCAAGATTTGATAGTCATACAAAAACGGCTTGCCGTCGTTCGTTTTCGGAAACACGGTTGTTCCTTTTTCCGTGACTTCTTCTTTGCCGAGTGCCGCGATTTCATCTTCAAGCGTTGCCGCGTCTGGTGCCTTGCTGTGGATGTACTCTGTGAACAGTTCTTCGTTGTTTGGCAAGCTGCCGAGGATAGCTTCTGTAAATGTGATTCTGACGTGCATTTCTTTCATTTGTTATACCTTCCTTTTTTAAAATAATTTTATCTGTCTGCGGTTCTTTTCCAACCGCTCAACACCTTTGTCATAGTATTCCTTGTCAATCTCAAAACCGACATACTGAAAGCCCATGTTTTCACAAGCAATCAGAGATGAGGCAGAACCGACGTGTGTGTCAAGGATTTTGTCGCCGGGCTTTGCGTAGCGGTTTAAAATCCATTCGTATAGTGAAACCGGCTTTTGCGTTGGATGGAATCGTTCACCCGCTTTTCCTTGTGGAGCGCATTCATAGACTTTTGCGTTGTCGTTGAATGAAGTCCACGCATATTCAGCCATTGCCATTGAAAAACCTTCTGAAATGGTCAGCTTTTTCCAAACGAGAAAACAGCGTGTCGGCGGTAGTGAAAAATAGTTGCCCCCCCAAATGATTTGGTTACGTGAGACGCGGAACAGTTC
>Ga0326511_10001196_pt1 | contig 21856 bp, 41 predicted proteins | sample 0_2496_0518_D_FD_203701 | JGI IMG/M metagenome (GOLD analysis project Ga0326511, IMG submission 203701) | Bovine rumen microbial communities from UC Davis, California, United States - 0_2496_0518 | ecosystem: Host-associated > Mammals > Digestive system > Stomach > Rumen | place: USA... | reverse complement strand
CCGGAAGAGTTATAGGATCCAGAACCTATATTTGAAATGAATTATAAAAGCGAGCAAAGGCAGGCTATTAAGAAAGCAAAAGATTCTATAACCATTATTGTTAAAGAAGTTGTTCCAGAATCATTATAGAATTCTGCATTAATAAAGGACAAAATTAATTAGGATGCAGAGCAATTAGGAAATCTTTATTATCAATATAAAAAGAAAGAAGTTGTTCACCAGGCATTAATGGAAACTATTGCCAGAGGTGAAACAGAAGCAAAACGTTTTGACGCCTTTGAAAAAATGTCGAAATCATTAGAAGAGCTTGGAGAAAAAATAACAAATATGCAAAATCAATTCAGGAAATATTATATTGATACTTATCTTGATATGTAGCATAAAGATGAAGAAGATGATTATATTAATTCCGGGGCAAGTAAAGCAATAGGTAATGGTTCAGGAAAACCTCGAATAATGGATTCATCCGAAGTAGAATCTCAAAATAATGAGAGCAATATTATTAGTGGGACTGATGAAGTTACTAAAATGCTTGCAGAGAAGAAAAGAAAAGCATTAATGGCAAAATATTATGAAGAAAAAAATAAGAGTGAATCAGAAGAATGATTCACTCTTTTACATATAATTTACCTTCACCTTTATTAATCAATCTATTACCATAATTATCTATTACCTATAATTCAATATTATTAACACCTAAATATTCTGCATTAATAGTAAGAATATTATTAATTGAACGTAATATTACTGAATCTTCATATGTATTAATATACCCTTCATTATTATCAGGATCATCTATAATAGATGTTGACCATTTCCACTTATATTGTTGAGTTTCTAATAATGTAGTATCTGTTGTATCAGGCTATACTATTATATGTCTTCCTTTATTAACTGTTATAGGGAAATCTTCATATTTATATAAATCTTCATTTTCAAATAAATCTATATTAAACCATAAATTTTCTATATCATGAAAATCAAAATCATAAACATAGCCACTAAAAGTGTTATCTATATAATCACCCATAAATAAACGCTAAGGGTTATATGTTAATTTTGCTTTCTATGTTCTATAACCTTTATATCCAACATTAACAGAATATTCTGTAGCATCTCCTACAACCTTTACTGCATAATGTACAGATTTTTCATAAGGATAACTTATATATGTTTTTATATCAAATTGTTCCATTAAGAATGTATCAACAATGCCATTAAGCATTATACATGACATTCCATTATCTACATAGGTTTCTAATATACGATATGCTACCTCATTACTGATTGTTTCAATTTTTTCATTATCAACAGATTCATATGATGGCTGCTTGGTATATGTTAACTTTATAACATCTCCAACATTAAATAATTTATTTCCCCTAAAATTAATTTTTAATAATGACGTATTTTCTTCATAATCATTGATAACATTTTCAGGATCAATTAAATATTTAGAAATATTTATTACATATGCAGTATATTTTCCTTTTGATATTTTTAATTGATAAGGTGCCAATAGATTTCGTAGCTCTTTATTATTAATAAGAAGATAAGAATCATCTTCATAATTAATATCTGTTTCTGCTTTCTACCTATATGACATATATACTGTATAAGGACCTATTACATCTATATCTTTATGCAAGATATTATCATATATAATAATGTTAATAACAGTGCCTTCACAGAAAACATCCATTCTATCAGGATTTTCATCGAGCATATACAAATATGTATAGTTTTCTACATTAGTGAATTTTGTACAAATTTCTGATAAGTTACTTATTATTAAATAATCATTATTTTTAGGAGTATCAATAGCATATGTTATATTATCATATAATATGGTATTATTTTCAAAATCATGCTATATATCATATATACGATATGACATTGGAGCAGTTGGCTCATCATACATAGATGTCAATATTATCCTATCTTCTTCTCCTAATAATAATCCATTACGATTATAGCGGTAGAAGTCCATTGTATTATTACTATTTTCTTGATTAGCAATAATATTATATTTTATAGGTTTAGTAATTAAATTCAAACTACTTAACCCATTATTTACGAATATATGATTATATTTGTCAAATACATTTACCTATACATTATAATCACCTAAATGATTTACTGTAATATTAATAGTATCATTAAATATATAAGATTCTTCATATAACCTCATTAATATATTATATAAAATGCGTTTATCTCCGCAAGCTTTATGATAAGAAGTAAATGATAAAATATCATCTTTAAATGCTTGATTATTTTTATAATTTGTATAATCATTTAAAGCTTCTTCATTATCACTATCTTTTAATATATTTAAACTATTTAATAATTTATTATTTAATGCACTTAATGATATTTGTGGAGCACCGTTATTTGTTATTTGTGCAATAATTTCTCCAATAATATTTAAATTAATAGACGAGTATACAATAGATACCGGTAATGTAATATATTCATATTTTATATTAATTTCCTATTCACCGGAAGAATTATTATCATTAAATTCTATTGTTGCAATATGTTCCACATCTGTTGTACTAGCTTCATTATTTATGATATAGCCACTGAATATTATACGTCCTTTAACAATTTCTAATATATATTCATCTTCATTACCAATATTATATAAGTCCTTTTCTTCTTCTGTAAGTTCATCAAATAATAGTGGATTAAATTTGAAATTTTTAAATATGAACATAGGAAGATTCCATTTGTTCTAAGATGTATATTTAAGGAACATTGTATTAATGTTTATAGAATTCGGATTTGTTCGTACATCAGGATTTTTACACATTGATATATATTTTTTACTGCGTATCATATGTGCGGCAGTTGCTTTATTGCCAATATTACTCAATTCATAATAAGTATCACCGGTATTCTAATCAATGGTTTCTCTTATCATCCATTGAATATTATCATTCCATTTACCAAAGCATCTTCTGATATTTCCTACTTCTATTTCTATTGTAATATTATATCCATGATTAAATGTAACAGTATTTATATTATCATCATTATTAATATTTTTAGATACTGTATCCTTTAATATATCAATTTCTCCATCAGCGATATATGCATTTATTCCATTAATATATGTAAATTCATTTAAAGTTCCAGAAGCTGGTGTTATATCAAGTTTAAAACTATATTCATTTCCTAAAACTGGTGCTTCAAAGCTATTTCCTAATTTTAATATAGAAACATCCATATTTTCTATTTGATCATCTACTAATGAAACTTCTCTAAAATCAAAATCTTCAATAACAACATTCTGATAATCATCGAATGTTAATGTTTTATATTCATTTAATGAACATCCTAATGTTGCTTCAGAAAGATTAAAATCCGTTAATTGTTTTATGTTAGGTGTATATATACCTTGTGATTGGAAATCCTATATACTATGTTCAGTAACATATGCTTGATTTTTAAATCTGTGAATATAGATTCCTTCTCCTGTTATTTCTTGTATATAAGCATTTACTCCTATTATATGTTTTTCTAGCCAGTCTTTAACAGAATTCAATTTTGCTAAAACTACTTCTGTTGAATATGTAAAGATAGGTTCAGTTGTAGGAATATCATATATATCAAAATATGTAGATTCCTATAATTCTCCATCACGTATAACTTTATATGTATTATAAGTATTTACAGAATTTTTTATAGTTTGACCTGTATTTTCTATTAATCCAGATAATTCATTTTTCTGCATAAAATACAATGTCTATGGATCTTCATTATCATCTGCAATTTTGTTTATATGATAAATCATTGTAAGTTTATTCAACTTATTATAACGTTCAAAATCTTCTATTGAAATTCCATAATTATCTAGTGTATTTTTAATATAATTTCCATCTGTATCTATACATTGTACTGCTACATCTCTCTCCTAATCATTAGAGTCTTGTATACGATACCACTCTTTAAAAATTATATCATTATAACCTAAGAATTTTATAGCATTCTTTAACGCTTTATAAGTACCAACATATGGGAATATCTGATCATAACTTAAGAATAATTCTTTTGATTTATTATTAATAAGTGTATAATCAGTAGATTCTTCTTCATAATCAGCTTCTGCAAAAATATTAGGATAGTATTTTGGATCAGGAATACCAAAATTTGTTAATAATGTTCTGAAGCGCTCATCTTCGCCTTCAACTTCTGTTTTTATAATAATTGCACCAAAGAAGAAAGTATGATGTGGTTCGTGCTTAGTACGGATATACATGCCGATAAAATTCTGATATGCACCTTCTTCATCTGCTTGGAAGCAGAAATTTATTACAATAGGGTCTACTGTACTGGCATTATTATCACACAAATCATAAGATTCTTCCTCTTTATATTTTATCTCATAGTTATCAGATTCAAATATTTTTATTTCTGAATCATCTGCTGGTAAAAATGTAATAACAGAATGTTCTGCTGCCGGATCTAAATAGGCAGAATGATAATTATTACCAGTTTTCTGTAATATCAATAATGCATTTGCTGCTATAAATCCTGTAGATACTTTATCTTGAGTATAAGAAATTTGATAATGTACAAATGGATATAAAGTAGCTAAATTATTAATTTTTGATAAGTAAAGATAATACAATACAGGAATGTCTGTAGGCTACTTATCATCATCTAATACGTATTGAAGCCCAATACTTTCAATACTTAATAATTCATAATATTCATCATTTATATTACTTACTTCTGATGCAACATCCCCAGAAGTTGCATTTTCACCTTTAGAAACAATATGATTATTAGAATTCAAAGTAAAAGTATTCTAATCAAAAATATAGTTTATATTTGTTGTATACTTATATACCTTTCCTTCTACGGTTATTGATAATTCAATATCATTATTAATATTAAAGATTATTTCTTTAATATATGAATTTACGGTTTTTTCTGCATAATCTGTTAATATATCTTTATAATCATTATCAATAAAAATACCGCCATTATTTATAAAACCCGTAACAATAGTTGTGTAATCTATTACAGGAACTTCTTCTCCATCAATATATTTAATATCTGCCAAAAAATAACCGTTTATAGTATCCTGAAAATACTTTGATACTTTATCACATGGTAATAGTTTCCATTGAATTACATAATCTTTTTCAGAATGTAATTCTTGTCCATTATCATTGAAGAATTTCAAGTTTGTTAAATTCAATATAGTATTCATAAATTAATTTATCAATTTGGAATTTTTTGGTAATGCAATAGCATAATGAAGTTTTATCTGTTTAACTTCATTAACTAATCGCTCTACAAGGCGTTCAATTTGCCTCATAGGAATATCATTAAGTTTATTGGCAAACATTTCAGTTGACACTACTTTATTTAAAAGATTATGCTCATATTGATAACCTAAATTTGTATAGTTATCGAATATATGATCTTGTTCTTCATGAAATGATGCAACATTCTTTAATTTCGGCATGTATTTATGATAGATTTATTATATTTATGTAAGAAAAAAGTTGAATGTGTTTTTTACATTCAACTTTATTTATTATTGTGTTACCACAATACCTAGACATCGTTTTTGGTTTATTACTATATCTATAAGTGCATAGTCAGAATGATTATAATGATCCTAACCGAATTTTACATCTACACTTACTGTATATTTAGTTGAATCATAAGAAATGCGTGTAAGAACGGCATTATTAACAAGTTCCCTGATTTCTGATTGATTATAACTAAGGTTAAACAAATATTGATTTAAGTTTAATCCAAAATTAATATCACCTAACACTTCGCCAGGCCTTGTACCTAATACCATACGTATCTATTGCAATATTTTTACAATTTCATCATTTGTATCTAATTGCAATTTATAATTTCTGTCACTTGTTAATATAGTGTATATTTCTTTTATCATGTCAATGCAGTATAATTTTCTAATGTTCTCCTTCTATTAGTGGAATAACCTGTTATAATAAGATTATATGCAGAATTGTAATCCTTTGATTGCTGTGCAGAATATTCAACACCTTCTGAGGAAGTAAATCCACCACGTATTAATGGTAATATATCACGTATAGTTTTTTGACGTCCATTATTATCAATATAATTTCTTGTAAGCATTATATCACCATAATCATCTAAACCATAATATCCGTTTTCTCCATAAACTGTTTGATTATTTACATCAGCATCAAATGAAACTTTAACAGAGTCTATACCTGTTACATTATTTTCAAAAATAGAAATAATATCAGATAATGGAAGCATATCTTTTCTTGAGAAATTAAGTAAGTAATCTGATAATGCTTTTAATCCTGAAGTATAAACATCCTATTCATCTACGCCTTCCCATACTTTTGCATATACATTAACAGCAAACCTTGCAATTTTTGGTTCAAGTATTCTATTCTCTACTGTTATAATTCGTTGACCAGAAGCATTAATAAGATTAATTATATTAATTTGTTCATCTTCTGATAATGTAAATAAAGATTCATCACAACTGAAATAGTTCTAAGCGGAAGAAATCCTTTTGGTAATATCAGGAATCAAGAAAATGAAAATAGTGTTATCTCGATAACTGTTTGTTTCTAATTTTTGATATGCATAATTCTTTATCTTTTCTGCATTCTATACAGCAGCTAATGCATCGGTTGCTTCTTCTGAAGTATCACCATATTGTGATAACATGTCATTATAGATTTCTAATAAATCCTGATAGTTTTTATTTGCTTGATCATATGCAAGCTATAACATAGAAACACCTGATTGTAATGATGAACCTTGTATAATTTCTACATCAGAGAACATATTCATTCTCTTGAAGAAATAACGGTAATTTGTTTCATTTGCTAATACATAAGAACGAGAAACATGAGGAGCAATTAACTGTGTTAATGCAGTATTCTCAGAAGCTGTACCAAATATAACATCTGTCGTGGAAATAATTTTAAAATTATCGTTAAGTGTTACATGTGTACCATCTGGCATAAAACCATCACCTTCTATTTCCCAATATTCATTAGAATTTATTTCATCTTTATATAAGTTGGCAATAGGACCATCGGAAACCACATATTCTGCGATAATAGTAGAACCGTTTGGAGGACACATTCCCATATCAGTATTTCCAAAGAATACATCAATACCACCAGTTAAACCTGTACGAACAACACATCCTTTTTGATTATATCCTAAGTCTAATAGTGATTGCACAATTTCCCATTGTTCTCCATTTACATAAATGTTTACATAATACTAATCAATTTCTGCATAATTACGTTCTGCAAAATTATATGACTGTAATGTAACACCAGTGCCTGTTGCTGCTTGAGTTTTTATCTCTCCTTGTATAATAGTTCCTTCAAGATAATTACCTGCCTACATAGTAATTTTTGCACTATCCTGATTTAATAATATTGTATATGTACATCCATTTAACTTTGATTTAATCTGTGTTTTATTAGGAATATAACAAATATTACCATTCAATGATTCATCACCTTTGTCAAAGAACATTATTTTAATAGCGCCGCGTGCAGAAATAGTACGACTTGCATCATGCCCAGCTAGCATAGCTAATCCTTTAATTTGATCAGGACGATATGCGGTTCTGATATTTAATCCAGTAATAGAGTCTTCTATATAATAGAATATCATACGCCCTAAATGCAATAATACAGAAAGCAATTGAGCAAAAGGAGATGCTGTGTTAAAATCTTGATTAATGGCATTATATGTCTATCTTATATAAGATACACAGTCCTGCCATAATTCTTCATAACGAATTCTATTAAGGTGAAATATTTTTAATTCTTTATAATCATTTAATGCCATTTTATGATGTATTTAATTTATATATAATATTTATGGTAATTTTTATGGAGTACCGGTTGTCCAGAATGGGCTACCATCAGGCCTATTACCAGCAACAGGTAAAACTGTCCATACAAATGTAATTTTTAAACGTTTACCATTTACAGCTATTTCTTGAGTACTTGTTTGCTGTAAAGTATACCAGTGTTTCAAATATATACGATAACCATATAAGTGAGAGAACATTACATTTGCATTATTATTTCTATATGTATCCCAACTCTTTACATCAGGATATGCTTTAAAATCTAAACCTGTTATATTAGAACCCCAATGTAGACTTGTATTATAATTTGATGCTCCATATATATTATTTGCTGTAAATAATGTTTTATGCCCACTCATAGTTACAGTAACATAACTACTATAATCTTCTGTATATAATTGGAATGTCACATATGCACTTGAGTTAAAGAAATTATTATAATCATCATAACCGGTATCATATGCAAGAGAACTTAAGAATACTACAATATGATCCTAATCATTTAATGCTAATATTGGCAATTCTCCCTCTTCATAAGTTGGCCAATTATTTATACCTATTGTTTTTCTTTCTTTATATTTGTCATATTCCTGATTAACAACAGATTCTATAGTAGATGTACCATTATAAAAACGTCTAAGGCCATATTTATATGGAGTATTTAAATTACTTTCAGCATATGTATTATCTTCTAAATGCATTTTTTTGGACATATGATAGTCACGTGTTTCTGCTTCATCAAATTCTGCATTTGTAATAATATTTACATTTGCTGGATTTGACGGAGAAGAATTATTTACATTTCCCAATATACCAAATGTATCTTTTCTTAAATTATAACCACCACAATTAAATTTAAATTTGACAGTAATTAATTTTGGCATTTGATACATTACAAATGTTAATATACTTTCTGTGTTTATATTACCATATTGATATAGATTTACTTTGTACTTAATAATCTTATTTGTATTATTCTATGTTTTTGGACATATCAATAAGTATATAGGTTTTATTGGAAAATATTTACGTGCTTTATTAGTAATATCTATACCATTAACTATACTAAATTCTGATATAGGTTTCTCATAAGTATCATCACTTTGATATATATTTGGTAATGTATCATTATATGAATTTGCTTCAGATGTACTTAATTTATCACCTTCTTTTTTATTAGGATCAGGATTAAATTTTTGATTATATAACCATGCCTATTCTTCTGTTAATGGCACACCTGCTTTCAAAAAACCAATATCTTCTTTTAATAAGTCATCAAATTCACCATTTCCACCTCCTAAGCTAGAATCAGGTAAAGCATGATTATTATCATCAAGATCAATACGTTGATATTTGTCATATATAATATTATAATTTATATCAGCTCCTTGTACAATAGTATTATCATTGTCATATATAATATAATCACATACAGCAATAATTTTATCAACCATTTTATTAACATTTTTAATATAAGAGTTAATCTTATAAATATTTGATTTATAAGTAGATGTTAAATAATCTATATATTTTCTGAATTTTGCACTATTTTCACTGCTATTATTACCAATATTATTATTCTCTATATATTTTTGTGGTTCAATAGGAATATATTCATTAAGATAATAGTTATTATATTTGAATACATTACACATAGTAATAGTTTCTCCAACATTAGTATTACTTGTACCATACCAATACAATGGATAATACCAATAATACCACCACCATGAATGCCAGAACCATGCATAACAATGCCACCATCTATGTGACCACCATGTGTAGTATGTCCAATTCCACCACCACGGACGCCACCAAAAGTTTACATGCTGATAATACCAGTTATTATATTGATATGAATAAAATTTACGATAATTATATATACCGTTCATACATCTGAAATTTGTATCTGGTAATACATCTGAATCAAATTCATATTCTGGGCGTAACATAGATGCATTAATTGGTGAAACTATATCATCTATCAAAGATGTACATAAATGATCCACAAAATTTGCATATGCAGATTTTATATTGCTTGTATTTACTCCTGTACTATTTGGATCATATTGTGTTCTTATATTTCTTAATGTATGTTCTAAATCAGCAAAGAAATTAGAATTATTATAATAACTAGCAGCATCTGTATTACTAACTTTATTACTTAATAAATTTGTTTGAACATAGTTTACTATATAAGAAATAGATGCATCACTAACAAAGCCGTTACTCCATCCATTTATAGTAGTAATTAAAGTATCTTTATAATTGCCATAATCTTTACGCCAGTCATTAATACCACGAGTAGCAGTTCTACTATATGTACTTACATCTAATTCTGGAAATAATATAACATCCTGATCACTATTATTTCTACCATTTATCATTTTTATTTTTCCGTCTCCGGTAGACTTTAATAAATTCCAGCCATTATATCTGTAGCCATCTATTTCATCTTGTTTATTCTAAGTATTGCTATCACCTGTTCCTCCACGTTCATCATTAAATGGTTTCCCGGAATCATTATATTTGAATATTTTATTTTCAGAACTATCTATAACAACAAATTTATCATCTAAACCTTGATATTCTGTAAGTGTTACTGTACCATTATTATATTCAGATTTTACTCTACCTGTGGTTATAGCATATACAAGATCTCCCTATTGTACACGATCATCATTTATAAATGATCCAAAAATAGGTATCATATCAGCACTTGTAAGCCTGCGTGCATTTACCGGATATATGTTATTATTTACATTTCCCATTTAATTATTAACCGTTATTTTCTTGTTCATCTCCAGTACTTTGATTCTCTAAGTCAGTATCAATATGCTGGATAATTTTTAATCGTATTTTCTTGCCATTTATCCAAGATGTATAACCTGTAGCAAATTGTACTTGTACATTCTTGGCAACAGTAGATGTATTAGAGAACTTCATAGTATTGAATTGAGTATCTACTTCCATATCTGTTCTACCACCTACATATTTATGTAATGAATTTTTGTTCTATGCTACAAGTACTTCATCTGACTATTGACTACTTACATAATTTTCTATTTCATAGAAATTTATAATTACATTACAACTATCTTCTCTTGCGATTTCATTATTTTCTAAAGGTAAAAGTTTTACATGGTCTTTTCCTGCATCATCAGTCCATTTACCATTCTATTTCCATTGGTTATATTTAGCATTATCATAAACAGATATAGAAATCTCCATTGCTATTTCTTTTGTAAGATCTTGTGTATCTGTCATATAAGACATTAAATAATAAATATCACCAATTGACTAATTTAAACGTTTTACATTATTGAGATTTGTTTTATCAACAAAATAATCACCTGGATCAGAATCTTCTGTAGACGTACTTCCGAATTCTCTTATTTTTATTTTCGTAACTTTATTTGGATCTGCTTCCCCCGCCGGCGTTATACCTATAAGTCTATATAATTGATGCATGTAAACTACCAATTCATTATTTGTGACATCTTTTTGACTGAATTTATTATTGTTTACATTTAACAAACGTGTTTTAACTACAGGAGATGTTATATTAAATCTTTCAATTTCATAATAGTATTTACTACTTAACCTATTTAATTCCGGGAATACAATAAACTATGTAGGATACTATTTAAATGTAATAGTTTTTGTTATTCCTGATAATGTCTATAATACAGAAGCTGTATATGATAAAATGCTACCACTTGTATTATTTCTTGATGGCATAAATGCAATATTATATACAGGGCGAGTCTTTCCAGCTTTCTCATAGAATGTTTTTTGCATAACATATTTTACATTATTTGGCACGGTTACCTTTAATATATCCTTATCATTATCTCCTATATCTACTGTACAAAGATATGCATAATATTTTTCTTCAAATTCTGCATTTACTGTTATATAATTTGCTGGTGATAATGCATAATTATTTAAATATGCGGTATTTGTTTGATTATATAAAAATGCAGTATTTGACATATTTGTAGAAATGCCAGTATTCTCTGTATAGTCATTAGATTCATCACTGAATACAATAAATCCTGGCTATATATCACACATCCTTACTAAACAGTTTGATTCGTTCTTTCTATAATTTGTCCACACATCTATAGGATATGGATAATCTGTATAACGTCCTGCTAGAGTTCTATTAGAAGGTTTAACATTATTTTCATATGTTATTAAACTCTTTAATTCTCCATCATTGGTTTCATATACCTATTGTGTTCCAAGTGTATTAACTCCAATATTAGGGATGTGATATGGCAAATATATAAAATTCTTTTGAATCCAGTGCATCAACTATAATGCCATATCTTCAATATCATCCATATGGATATATTTTATGTATTCTGTTTTTGTACCGTTCGTATCTATATCCACAATTTTCCTAGCCATATATTTCTTTACTTCTATAGGAGAAATTGTTTTTATATAATAACCATTTACATCCTAAGCAATTTGGAATTTATATCTGCATTTAGACTAATCAGGATTAAAAGAAGGATCAATTTTTCTCCAATATTCAGTAATTATATTTAGAGCTTTAATACCAGTAGCTTTTGTATTATCAGAATAAAAAACAAATTCATTTTTATATGTTAAGTTTAAAAATACATCCTCAAAGAATTCCGCTAATATAGTTCCTACATTTGACCACATGGAACTATTTACTTTTAACTCTTTTAAGAATACGTCTTTACCTAATGCTTTCTATTCTTCTCTTATTTTTGTTGCTAATATATTAAGTAATATATTTTCAGAATCATCATCTGTAACTACACCTAAATCAAAATATGTATACATTCTATTTTGTACATAGGATGAGAATAAATCATCACGCATATATATTGCCCAGTAATTTGCATATTTAGATGATACTTGTGGGTATTGTCCAACTTTTGTAAATTGCTTATATACTTCCGCAATAGTTTCTCTATAGTTTTGCCCTCCCGGATTTGAAGATCCTTCACCAACAATATTACTTTCAGAGAAATTACCAGTATTACATGTATATATACCACTATTACCTCCTGCTGTTACATCTGGTACTGATACAGGAGCAGATTTCTGGTAATTATAGAAATATATACTTGCATCCTCTTTTAAAAATTCTTGATAGATGCCTTCTTCAATATAATATACTTTTACATTATCATCATATATGTCTTTAACAGACGGACATAAGTCTTTTTCCGGCTCCAATAAACGGTATGAGTGATTCAGAAGATTTAATTGGTTATATTCAACAAATAAATCTTCCAATGTACACATACGGCCATTAATAGGATAATGCGGATTAATAACATTTATATTTTGGCCATCTAGTGATATACTTGCTGTTAATGCCATTACATAAAAATGATTTATATTATTTATTATTAAAAAAGTGATACCTAAATTTTAAGTATCACTTTAATTATTATTTATTTTTTAATTCTTTTATTTCATCTTCTAATTGCTTTATCTTTGCTTGCATCTATGCTATTGCTATTGCAAATGCTGAATTATAATCAAGAGTTTTATCTCCGGTATCTTTATCTGTATTTACAATATCTGTATATCCAGCTTTTTCTACTTCTTGTGCAATAAAGCCATATGCTTTCTTATTACTATCTATGAATCGATATTCTTTTGGTATTAATGTTATTCCTCTATTAACATCTATTTCTTTAATATCCTTTTTCTTTCTTATATCTGATGTTGCATAAAAAGCAGTTGCAAAAATATTACAATATTGATCAATATAAACACGGACATTATTATAAAATTCATTACATGTAGAAATTGCTGCTCCTGTACGTTCTGTACCAACAATATAAACTTTTGTACCAGCATCATTATTAGCAATATCCTTTAATTGATTATCAAGATTACCCCAATCTAAACTACCGCCAATACCATTTCCTGCACGTGTATATCTTAAGAAAGCTGATTTATTTCTTTCAATATTATTATCATTTGGCCATGGTATAATTAAAGAATTCTTTGTTAATTTACTTGTAGAATTATTTGGATTAAATATAGTTTCCTTATAATTTACAGTTGTTATAGTTGTCGGCTGTGAAGTTTCTTTATCATATGTTGTATCAAGTGTTTCTGTAATTACACAATTTGATGAATAAGAAAGAGCATTCCATGCAAAGTGATTACTGAAAGCTTTAACATATATGTCTATATATTCACCGGTCGTACGTTTTACTACAGAAATTTCATGATACTGAGACATATCACTAAAATAAGATAATCTTTGTACATCAGCAGTATAAGTACCACCATCACAATTTACTTTTACCATGAATATTTCCGCATTTTGATTATCGGATATACTCATAATTATTGCTTCCGATTGTGCTTTTGGTGTACCTTCTGTATCTTTTTCCCATAAAATGGTTGCTAAGCGTACCCATGCATTTGCAATATCACGTTCATCACTATTCTATTCATTTGCATGATGAACACCTATATCTTTACTCCATTTTAATTGTCTATTTTTTGTAAGTCTTAAAACACCTTCTGTTTGTGTATCAGCGCTTGGGAAAGGCATGTTGTTTATATAAACTGATGTATTATATAAACCTACATCTATACGATCAGGTTCAACAGAAAGTAACTGCTTATCAGCAGATACAACATAAAAATTGTTAGTATCTATATTAGTAGTGCCTTCACTATTTAAATTTATTGAATTAGATGTAATATTAATAATACGTCCAGCACTGCCTGCTTCACCTGTTTCTAAAACTATTTTTGATTCACCATTAGCACCTTTTGCAGCTAATGTCAAGAAACCTGTACTACCATCAATTTTTGTATATTTAGTAGCATTTGTGTCATAGTTAAATCCAAATTTTCCTGCATTTACTAAAAATTCTTTTGCTTTTATATTAGCCAAATTTTTAGCAGATACATCTAATGCACTACTATCTATATGTGCTCTACCACTTTTAGCAGATAATGTAATATTACCATCAGATGAATTAATACTTATATTAGTGGCTGCTTTTGCTTCTATAGAAGTTGGGGTTATATTGAGAATAGTTTTATTATTAGTATTTCCAAATATTTTTACACCTGCTGCATAATTAACATATACTTGTCCTGTTGCATTTATACTTACATCTGTAAGAGTATTTAATGTAAATGTACTAGAATTTACTAAATTTGCAGATGTTTCTAAATATCGATCTCCAGAAAATTTAGTATTTTCACTAACGGCATTTATTACTATATTATTATCAATATTTGCTTCTATATTTGTTGAAACATTTAATTGCAAAGATGTACCAACATTTGCCTTTAAATTATTTGAAGCATTTAAATTAATATCAGTTACAGCAAAATTTGTTAAATTGCCATCACTATCTAATTCTATTTGATTAATTAATCCTTCTCCAATTAATGAGCCCCTGATATTAATACCTCTTGCAGAATATATACTCATAGGCACTTCTGTATCATCCAAACTTGTAGGAATAAAAATACCAGTTTGCTTGTCAGAATATGTATCAATAAAATTAGTATCATCATTAATGAGATTATATGGAATAAATGGATATATCTAATCATCTACTGTATCTACCGATAAGTTTGCGCCTAATGAAATAAAACTATCACTTATATAAAAAGCAGGACCTTTTAAATTACTGTTATTAGTAATATATAAGCCTTCTATATTTTTATATGGGCTTGTTATATCTGCGCCAATACGAATAATTTCATCTTCATTTTCATCAATAGGCCATTTTACTAATGATTTATCTATTCGCTGTTTTTTCCAGTCAGATGCAAGTATTGTTGTACCTGCAGTTAATTTGATAGTATCACCATCATATACATATGTTTTATGTGAATCTATACATGTTACCAACATGCCTTTATATAAAACAGTATCTACACCAAAAGCTGTGCGCCACCAATTTGTATCAGTAAGATATTCAACTTTTGGAACTAATGTACGTGCATCTAATGGATATGGAAGGTTTGGTTCATAATTACCACTAACAGGTATATCACCAATACGGCGATAATTATCAGTATTATCACTATTTACATATTTTGGATTATATAAAATATTCTCCTTTACTGTACCATTATCCTAAACAAAATTTCTTTCTATATTAGACATGCTTATTTAGTATGTATTTTTATTTTTATAGTACGTGTACTACCAATTACATTATTATCATATGATTTCTGAGCTTTAATAACATATATATTAAATAAATGTGCTAAATCTGCATATGTAGTACCAGTATAATCAGATTCATCATGATAAATTTTATATATTATCCAGTTATTAGCCGGCATAAATATACCACCTTGTGCAATTGCATATAATTCTGGAAGATCCTGCTCATTTTCTATATCAGAATTATCTATATTCTTAGGAATATAAATTACTGTATCTTCTGCCGTATTTTGTATATGCTCAATATATTGCTCTTTTATACCTGTTATATAATATACTTTATTATTTATAACTATAGGAACATATAAGGTAAATTTATGTGATAATGTAATAGTATTGCTAATACGTATTGTTTCTGCTGCTGCATTATGTTGTAATAAGATAGTACCATTTGTATGTGTATAGTCATTATATGGCAAATAATAATTACAATATACATGCGTTAAATAATCTGCAGTTTCTATTACATTTCCATAATTTGTTTTATAATCATCTGACGGAGCAGTATCAGGAGTGGTCAATGAGGTAGAACTAATAGTAATATTATTGTCGATTATTTTAAAATATGAATCTTTGAATACCTATTCTTTTCCAAATAATCGATTTAACATATTTCTTATCTGTGCATTATTATCATCCATTCCTTTTTTATATGCGTTATTTCGTGGATACTAAGATGGATTACTTTCATATAATACTGCAATAACATCTGTTACCCAATTTATACTATCAAAATAGGATTCAGAAAAATAACCACTTAATATTGTTTTAAATGAATTTATAATACCATTTTCAAAATTTCGCCATACTGAATCGCTATAACTTCTATTAGGTGTTTGACTAGGACATGCATTATATACTGCCTATATTTTTTCATTATAGGTTGAATAACAACCACCTAATGAAACATCTATACTCTTTTGTATGTTTACATTTGGTGTACCATTACCATTTTCATCCAAAACTGAAATAAGCAATTTTGTATTTGGATCATCGCCTATAATTTCAGAATTATAATAAACTATTTTTAATTTACCAGGATTTACAAAAATATTATATTGTGCTACACCGGCACCATCATTATTATCAAAATCTCGTAATGATGCTACATTAATAGGAACTGTACCAGATGTTTCTATTATATCCATATATATACTTGCATCATAAATATATGGATATACTTCTTTAAATAATATCTAATCCAATAAATCATTTATACGCTTTTTATTTAAAGTAGTACCAAGTGTACCTTCTTCTATACTTCCCAAATCTGCAGTGGTACGTATAAATGCGCGATTTTCAGCAGACTGCTCATAATAGTGTGTTATTATACTTGAATCATATGTAATATTACCAATACAAGTATCAAGAGTATTAAATTTATTACTTACCCATAATTTTGGTGCATATAAACTCATTATATCTGAGAAATTATATGTACTAATATCAAGTTTATAATAACGTGTATTCTTTAGATGTGATTGACGTATAGATGATAAGAAAATATCATTTCTATGACCAGATGTTTGTGATAATCTAAATGTTGGTGCATTACCAATTAATGTCTCATTTTCTTCTTGATCATTAAAGAACTATATAACACCTTGATTACTAGAACCTCTGTTGACAATAATAGGTTCATCAACATTATTATTATATTTTACATAAATAGGGAAGTGTCTATATAGAGAATTTCTATATATAACACCACCATCCATTACTTCATAATATATAGATTCAATGTTTGTTGCAGGTGATATATTATTACTCTGTACATCTAATAATTGTAAAGTTTTTGCTGTATTCATTGAATTTAAAAGATATTATTTAACTTTTTATATTTATTTATTATTTATAACAATACATATTTTTTGGTGTATAATTATAAGGCATTATAAATAAAATAAATTCAGTAAAAATGGCAAAAAGTATATTTATAGGATTTGACTTTTCAATGAATAAACCTGCTGCTACTTTATTGTATGATAAGTAGTTTCACTTTTTTATATGGCCAGCTGAAATGACAAAGAAGAATATTTAGACATATGAATCTGCAAATGTACATGTATTTTCAAGAGATTTAAAAGAGGTTAAGACATCTAATTTACCAAATTCATAGATTGTTTTAGAACATACAAGAAGATCCACAGATTTAGCAAATTTGATTATAAAGACACTTGATGATTTTATAGATAATGGATTACATGCATCAGATACATTGATTTATATTTCTTCAGAAGGATTGTCATATAATTCAACAGGCGATGCTGCATTAAATCTAGCAACATATAAGGGAGTTTTATTATCAAAATTATATGAACATTATTTTGGCAGATTAAAGGGTTTATATACATATCCTCCTATTACTATGAAATCTGTAGCAGGATGTGCAAAGAAAGGTCAATTAGCTGATAAGAATAAAATGATAAAAGCGTTTACAAAAGAACCAATTAATAGTATATTTAAAGATATGCTTTTATAGGGTAAATTTATGGCAAAGACAAATTTCATAAAATGTGTAGATGATATTTGTGATTCTTATTGGGCAGTAAAAACATTATTAGTAAAAGAGAATTTTATTAAAGGTTAATGGGAAGTTTTGAAACAGCAATATCAACATCAAATGGCATAACTGATTATACATCTAATAAATTTATGGACGTTATATCTGGATATGATGAAACAATGAATCAATATACAGATATGGCTGAATAGACTACTAAACAAGCATTAGATGCAGTATCCGGTATGATAGAGCAGGCTTTATAGGCATTATTAGAAAAAGGTGTAGATAAGATTTATGATTCAATGGGAATTAATAAAGAAAATCTACAACTTGCATAGGATGTATTAAAGCTTGCTGGTGGAACTGTTGCAAAGCTTCAAGCTATTGTTTCTGTTATTCCTACTGGTATTTCTACAACACCTTCTACAAAAGAATGTATGACTGCACTATGTAAGTCATATAAAGATATGTTGGTTGAACAATATAAATCATTAAAACTTATATATGATGAAACAGTTAATGCTGCTATAACATGTATGGGAAATATAGTAGAAGTTGCAAAAGATGCAGTTAAGGCTATTATATTAATTTTAGAACAGATGATAGATGAACAAATTTTTAGATGGACCGGCTATCATCTTGTAGAAATTATCTACATGTGTCAAAAAGGCATAGAAATGTGGCGTCGATATAGGTAGATGAGAAAATAGTTAAAAGAAAATAAAGATAGTGGCGCTGGTAGTGGTTATGATAAAAGTGTAAAAGTAAAAGTAAATCCAGAAGATTTAAAAACAGCATTATTAGCATGGTTACAAGAATAGAGTGATGCACTATATAATGCATTCATGATGTTAATGATGTAGGACATTATTAAAGATTTAAAAGAAGATATAGAAAAACTTACAAATATTGATATTAAGCTTATTGCTGAAGATATAAATTCTCTCGATGATTTGGTAAACTTTTTAGAATCATTAGGATTAAATGATGATACACCAGGATTAGCATTAACGGAAATTATAAATCGTGGATTAAATGGTATAGCATCAACAGTATCTGCTTTAAATACAATAAAAGACAATGTTTCATCACTTGCATCTCCATCTACTGCTACTGCAATGGCAAGTATGGTAGCGGCAAATACTTCAGTATCAGTAAATCTTACAAAAACTTTCGAGATAATGCCTCAGGATATGGGTGAATATACAGAGGTAAGAATAGAAGTATATAAAGATCCTTCTAAAGGAAGTGTATTAAAAGAGATTACAAGGAAATTAGAAGGAATAAAATATAATAAAAAGAAGGTATTTGAGAATAGCCAAATAAAAAAGATTTCTGATGCTATTTTAGAAGTATCTAAAAGTGATAATCCTATATCAGAATTTAATATTACTGGTAAAATGGATGGAATGCCCCGACCATATAAATTTATTATTGCATACTCAGATGCATCAAAATAGAAAGATAATGCAGAAGAAAATAATACTGTATAGGAAAAAGAAACAAACCCTGAAATAGATCCAGATAATATAGTTTTACCAGAAGAAACAGAGGAAATATGGACAACAGGAAAAAAGAAAAAGAATACATTTTAGATCATCAAAATGTTATTCAATACATTAAAACCAATGTGTCCATTATTAAAACAGTTGGCAAAACTTATAGAAAACTATAAAATCAATAAAGCAAAGGTGCAAGGTAATGGGCATAAAAACCTCGCAAAAGGATTATAGAAAATATTAGGATTTCTTGGATTAAATAACGAAGTAAGTGTTAAAAATAAAAATGTATTTACAGTAAGGACATATAAATTATATACATATTTGATAGAAAATTTGCAGGTTACACCAGATGCTAATAGTATGGCAGAATTAGACGAACAATCAACTAATATTTTTAGCGAGCATTTATCACATATAAAACATAAAAATGCAATATTAGTAGTCAAAGATAGAAAAACAGTTTTATATTTTGACAAAGAAAATATATTATTAGAAGAAAAAGCAATAATACAGAAATTATCATATAAACCGCAATTAGATGGATATATGACTAATATCGACAATCTTCGTATAATAGATGATACATTATATTTTACAGCTGGTGGTAAAAGTACAATAACAAGCCAAATATTAAAAGCAATATAGAGGGGCGATGACCCTTATAAAAATAATATTAGATTATAATGACAGAACAAGAACTAGAAGAAAGATTAAAGTCATTAGAATTTGAGGGAGAAGCAGCAGATGCAGCTATTTAGAACACAATAGATCTTGAAAACCTTGATCTTTGTGCTCCGGATAATATTCGCCCGTTGGATATGCCATACCCTGATCGTGCTAATACAATGGAAGATATATCTAATATTATTAACGGCGCGGATATTCAAGCATTAATAGAAAATACAAAAGCAATAAATGCAAATCCTCGTATTACAGAATATATAAAAAATAAATTTGATACCCCATCAGTTTCTCCAGCATTATTAGAAATAGATACATCAATATTTGATGATATTATAAAGCCATTTGAGTTTAGTACAGAAGATGGAGATATAAATGTAGAATATGATTATCCTATTGATAATTATGCCATTATTGAATTTGGTGAAGATTATACATTAGGGAAAGCTGTAGAATATGAATTAACTATTGAGCCGGGAGCTGATTTAAATAATAAAACAATATTAGGTTCAATAATACAAGATGGGAAAAAGAAACAAATACGTTCAATATTCAGTAAAGGACATGTATTAAAAAATCCTGATGATACATTTTATCATTTATTTCCAGATTCATGTAATAGACACATTGTATTAAAAGATTTTGAATATGGGCAAGGCTTTGATTTCGATACATCCGAAATAGAAGTATTTCAAGACAAGTTTATAAAAAATACAATGTTATATAATCTAATAAAAGATAATATTGTATATTCTGGTTTGCCAGATATTATATTACATCGTGAATCATGGCTTATGCACCATGGTACAGCTTTTCATTTTTGCTTTTTTAAACATAGTCATAATATATATGATGATTATATTGAAGATTTTGAAGATGAATATGAAAATAAGCAAAAACTTATAACAAATGCTGTTAGTACTGATAAATTAAAAGCAACACAAGGTAAAGTTGATAAAGTTAACCAATGTGCTGATGAATTAAATACTGCGCGAGATACTTTTTTGCAATGGGTTATATCTGAATGGAGAAAAGCAAAAAATCAAATGATGTGCCGATATATAGACAATGAAGAAGATTGCCGC
>Ga0326511_10001195_pt1 | contig 21862 bp, 34 predicted proteins | sample 0_2496_0518_D_FD_203701 | JGI IMG/M metagenome (GOLD analysis project Ga0326511, IMG submission 203701) | Bovine rumen microbial communities from UC Davis, California, United States - 0_2496_0518 | ecosystem: Host-associated > Mammals > Digestive system > Stomach > Rumen | place: USA... | reverse complement strand
ATGGTGATACAGAAAATGTTTTACAATTAGATGGAGATGTTATTGAAGTTGTAAGTATTGATGGATTTAATCCTACTAATGGTAGAGTAGAATTTACAATTCAAAACCATACAAGTGGTACTAATATTCAAAAAGTTTCTGCACAATTAAAGAATGTACATGATATTTGGTTATTCTTTGGAGGTGCATACTCAATGGATTCAAAAGACAGTACAACATATAATGAACGTTCGTTTGAACAAGCTACATTTGCTGTAAATTATGTAGGAACAATAGAAAATGGACAACCTAAACAATACTTAAAAGAATCTATTGTTCATTATATGCCTAGTGTAGAATGTACAAAGCAAGGAGCATGTAATATAAATGATATTACTTTGTTCAATAATAGAAATAATCAACTTGCTTTATTCAATTTAAACCTATATGATGCTGGCATACAATTAAATGCTGAACATGAATCAGACGATTCTATACTATCTATGATGACTTAGGTAGTTAATGCTTTAGGAGCAAGAGGATATACAGCAGAAGAAGCAAATGAAGTATATGAAGCTTTACATAGATTAACTCAATTAACCTTATCAGACTATATTAACTCTTTAACTAACAGAGGTTCTGAAAAATCTAAAGCTAGTTTAACTTCATTTATAAGTAAAGTTTTGTTTAAAACATTACAAGCTCAAACAGCTGATGTAAATCCAGACAATTTTGCTGATTGTTTAATAAATGAAGCAACTGAAATTATTAAATATCAAACTAAAGGACGTTCTGTAACTTTTGAAGATATTAAATCTGTTTTACCAATAGATGATCCAGTTATCCTATCTAATTTAATGTCTAGAATATCTTCAATTTTAACTAAGTCTAGTATTAAAATGAAGTTCCCTGGAACTATGGATGTTCTAGTTCCATCAAATGGATTTATTAAATTATATGGAAATAAATTACTTGGAGAATATTCTTCAAAAGATGAAGCTTATAATCTTCCGGATGTTTTGACATATCCACATGATATAAAAATAGGAAGAACTTATAAAATAGTTCCAGAAGAAGGTTAGGTTCCTTACGAATTTATTGATGAAGAAGGTAATATTAAAGTAGAAACTCCAAAAGAATATTATTCTATAAAGAGATATCTACAAAATCATAATGCTTCATTATATGAAGTTCAAAATAAAGGAAGAGATTTAGCTGGATATAATTTAATGTTTTCTGATACTGATGGGAAAATTTATAACATTTGGGATGTTGACAGTGTAAAGAAAGCATTTATTAATGGAACACAAACACAATTTACACAATCTTTACAATAGGCTTTAGATGCTTTAAATCCAAATAATTCTGCTGCAGTAGAAATTTCTGTTGATGGTCATAAAGTAATAGTTAATAAAAACTCAATAAAAGTTGAACCTTACGAACTTGTAATGTCTTAGCTTTACCAAAAACAATTTGGATTAAAAATTGGAGATAGTGTAAATGATATTGTGAGTGATGAATTATTCTTCTTAAAAAGAGCACTTGAAAAACGTTCTCCAAAAATACAGGATTTAAATGCTTATGATGTAGAATTAAAAACTATTGATGGAGACCACAAATACTTTATATTAGATGATAATATTCCATCTGATTTTGTATTATCTGATAATATACAAGTAGATGATCAGGGTTTATATTGGTATTGTAACTATAGAGGTGAACAATTATTCCAATTAAATTCTAAAGAAGATAAAGTTTATACAAATGGAAGAGCTTTATTAATAAAGACTAATGATATTTCTTTCTATTTAAACAACATTGACCATGTTGGAATAAATTTATCATCAAGATTATTAGAAAAATCAGATGAAGAAATTTTACAATTTATTGATGCTTTAAGAAAATCTGATTCAAAATTTGCTAATTCGTTAGCAAATAGATTTACTCGTGAAGGTAAAAATGTAAGTAAAGGAATGTCTAAAACTATGCAAGAAGTTAGTATTGCTGAAAGTTTTAAACAATTAATAGATACTTGGAATAAAGAAAATAATTCTGAATTAGAAAAATTAAATCAAGCAATCAATAAAGGTGATAATAATACTTTAAATGAATTAATTAATTAGTCAGAACATTTAATTAATTTAAGAAATAAATCTTTAGAAATACATACTTCATTTGTTAAATCATTAGATATTTTAGCAGCTCGTATTCCTGCTCAATGTATGTAGTCATTTATGGCTATGAAAGTTGTTGGCTTTGATGAAAGTGGTTTAAACTCAGCTTATGTAAGTAGATGGCAAATTTATTTACAAGGTTCTGACTTTGATATTGATAAAGTTTCATTACTTGGATTTAAGTTTAGACATGGACAATTCATTAAATGGTCTCCATATATGGATTTAAGTTCAGAAGAAACTTTAAGAGCTTCTGAAAATTTACCATTTCCAACAAGTTTTGAAATTACTGAAAAAAATGATGATGGTAAAATAATATCATATAAAACAATTAGTAATCCAGAATTTGCATAGGAAATAAATTCATTTATTTCTACAAACTATGGAAATGATACTATTGCTTATATAAACAATTTAGCTACTATATTAAAGAAAGTTAATAAATTGGGTGGAATACCAGTTGAATTAGACGATGATTCTAAGAGTAGAATAGCTGAAATTGTTAACAAACATAACCTATACATTAAAAATGGAAAAATAGATCAATAGGGAGCTTTAATTAACTTTGTGTCTAGTAAAATGCACAGTATTAGTAAAAATGCTGCTAACTAGAAGTAGGCATAGTCTTCAGTTGATGCTGAAAAAGGTGCTGTAAAAAGAGTTAAAAAATTAGCTAGAGGTTTAGAGTATTCACAAAGATTAACTAATGTAGATGGTGGTTCTTTATCAAGTTTATATAGAACACGTTCATTAACACTAGGTGGTAAATCTAATACTGGTATTGTAGCTGCAAGTTTAAAAGTATTTGAAGCTTATTTACAATACTCTTATAATATATTAAATAATGGTACAGAAGAGCAGATAAGAAGTTTATTAATTAATAGAGAAATCTGTAAACAAAATATACACTTCTTAGCTAATGTTCATGCTTAGAAAGACAATCCTAATATTCCAGCAGAATTTAAAGAATTTTTAGACAAACATGATGAAGAAGATTTTTATCTAATGTTCTCCGGATTCTTATCTTTAGCAACTGATAATGCTAAAGACCCAACTTTGGCTAAAATAAATGCTGAGTCAAAAATGATTGGATTGTATCTAGCCGGATTTACACTAGGAATTAGTATTGATAAACTTATACCTATACTAACATCTAGGGCTGCTATAAAGATAGCTGAATTAATGAAGGAAGATGTATTTAATCATCATGAAGGATTATTTGATGTAGCTTCTGTAATTGATTATGTGTCTGATAATAGAATAGACCAAATTGCTACTATTAAAAGTAAAGTTAAAGAGGTTATCTATAATTAGATATATGTTCCAAGCGTCAAAGATAAAAAGAAATTAAAAAAATTAAATGAATTTGATGCTAATTATTTTGTAACTTCTCAATTAAAATACAGTAGTTATGATTTTATTGATAAACTAAATGAAATTATAAGTAATGGTTCTGCAAAGAATGAAGTTATTACTGATTTAAGAAGGTTTAGAAATAAAATTTAGAAATATCTTAACATTTAGAAAACTATTCGTAATCAAGAAGCAATTGTTGGTTATGAAGATGTAGAAATAAATGGAAACCTAGAAAGAGTTCCTGTTACTGTTAATGTCTTTGAGGAAATTAGAAAACTTGAAGCTATGCATCAAGAAATGTTAAGTTTTTCTCAAGATGCTAAGTTAAATTAGGGGTTACCTAATAAAATAGACGAACAAATTCAGTGGAAACGTAAATTTGAAAAGAGAATTTCTAAGAGATTAGCAAATAGGGGTATTAAGAAAGAAGTAAAAAGTGAAATTGAAAAAAGACTAAAAGAGTTAAATCAAAGAACATTCCCTCAGTACATTGAGGATATGCCAAGATATAAAGAATTAATGAAGTCTGTCAATTTCACAGAGTTTATGGAAAATCCTGAATATCGTAGAGAAATAATTGATATCTATGATAAAATAAAATTTGCTATAAACATTATGGATATAGCAAATAATGTAGAACATTATAAAGGGTATTCAGAAACATTAAGTGCTTTATTTGCAGTTAACGAAAATATGTCTCCAACTTGGCATTTATTAGATTATATATCATCAACTATAAATGATGATAAGGATGATATAGGAAGAACTTTAGACTGGATTAATACTAGTACAATTCAAGAATTTTTACTTGAAAAAAACTTTGAATTTCCAATATCAAAAGAACTTCCACATTTTGTTAAATCTGGAAGAACTATAGAATTAGTGACAGATATAAACGAAAGTAGTCAACCGTTTATAAGATTAGGTACTGATGAAGGTAATGCCACATTTAAATACATATTTGAAAACTATGTTATTGATACATTAAGAAGTCAATCTACAGTTTTTAATACTTTATTAAATGATTTAACTCCTATTAAAACTGACAAGACTCCTGATAAGAATATTGGTACTAAAGTAGCTACTGATGTTAAGTTAATTCCTTCAAATGACTATGAAAGAAAAATGATTGATATTTATAAACAATCATTAAAGAGCTTAAGTGGTAAAACTGTTCCAGAGTTTGGAGGAGCTAATGCTTTGGATATTATATTCTTATATAATCTAATTACAAATGATAATAAAATTGGAGAATCAAGTTTAACTACTTTGTTCCAAGATTATGTATTTTCTAAACAATCAAAATTAATTTCTGATTATTTTGAATTTAGAAAGATGAATGCTTCATATTTAATGAAATTTATACATTCATTATCTTTAGATGATTAGAAGTCTTATGAATAGGGTATTGCAAAAAAAGTATATTTTCCACTTCCATCAGGAAAAACTGCTCCTAATTATGTATTAGTAGAAGATTCTGGTAAAATAACTTACTTATGTGAAAAAATTAAAACTTCTACTTAGACTTCTAATTCTGGTGAAGAAGATTACATACCTCAAGATATTTTTATAGAAAGTGCTAATCCAGACATTACAGAACAACAAGTTTTAGAAACCATTGATCTTGGAGTAGATCAATAGGGAGGTGATTTTAATCATTATAATACATATACTAAGTTTAAAGCTAAAGTAGAAAACAATGGTTATAGAATTATTGGAAAAATTACACAATCTATTAACTACTTTAAAACTCCGTCATCAACTCAACTAAGATCTTTATTCTATGAATTATCTTAGATAGCTGGAGTATCTGAAGAACAATTAAAGTAGATGGAAAAAGAAGGTAAATTTGATCCACAATTAGCCAAAGAAGTAAAAGAAACTAAATGCAATTGATATGGCAGTAACATGTATAAATAAAAGTGATGGAGAATACCAGTCAAAATTAAAAATGGCTGGTATTCCCCAAACCACTTTCGATTTTTGGTATCAATACTTTTTAAACAAGTATGATAGACCACCAGAGTTAGATGAATTGCCTGGAACTAATTCAGAAGAACATTTATTTAGTACACTTAATGTAAAAAGAACTAAAACTTTAAATTCTGCTAAAACTGAAGATATACTAGCATTAACTGGTAAAGAAACAATAGAAGAAGCTTCAGCTACATTAAACAATGTGTATAAAGATTTAGAAATAACTTTAGTTAATGCAGGTGATATAACATTAATTAATGTAAAACATAGACCTACTTATTTCTCAGACAGAACAGTTAATTATAAAAATAACTTTGAACCAAATCAAGTTAATAATAAAATTGTTCTCATAAATATGTTAAATAAAATGAGAAATGCCTATGGAATTAATATATCACTTATAACTACTGAAGATATAAACAGTTCTGAAGAATTATCCAGTATTCCTGGAGTTAAATCTGCAAAAGCATTTGTATTTAATAATAATATTTATTTAAATACAGATTATGCAAATATAGATTCATCTGTTCATGAATTGTTGCATATATTTTTAGGTGGAATGAGATATACAAATCCAGCACAATATATGAACTTAATATCTAAAATGAATAATTCTGCAGTAAATATGCAACAATATGAAATGTTGTATCCAAACAGAACACAAAATGATTTAATGGAAGAAGTTTTTGTATCTGAAGTTTCAAAATTTTTGTGTGGATTTACAAGTGCTATTGATAATTTTTCTGAATCAGATATCGATTTATTAATATACAATATTACTAGAAATTTAGATACAGCATTAATGGGTGCTAAAAGTGTAAGAAAATTAGATAATACACTTTTTAGAACTAGTTTATTACAATTAGCTCAAAAAACTCAATCAGAAAGTATAAATAAAGCTGATGTTGCACCAATGGATTTAGCTTATATACATAGAAAAGTAGCTAATGTAAAGTCTAAATTATTAGAAAGTGATAGTATAGTTCAAAATTGTGAATAATTATGGCTTGTAAGTTTATTTATAAAAATGGTAGAGTTTTTAAATCTGAACTAGATTTAGATGAATTTATATTAAACTCTTTAAGATACACTGATAATATTACAGACGAAGTGTTTGATAGTGGTACTTAGCAAAAAGAATGCTTTGAAAAATTTATATCAGTTGTAAAAACAAATAGAGATATTGTAAAATATTCTAAACTCCAAGACTTACTTTTAAATCCAGATAGTGAAATTTATTTTGACTATGAAAAACTAATGCCAAAAGGAACTATCCCTGTAACTGGTGCATTGAAAGAATATAGAGATGCTGAAGGTTATAGACTCTTTAAAGAATTCATTTCTGAAAACTATTGGAGAGATATGATAGTTAAATGGCAAAGTTTAAAGTATTGGCATGATACTAGTAGTGATGGTCCATCTCAAGATTTTATAACTGCTGTATTTGGAGAAGGAAAAACTAGAGAAGATATTACATCATTACCAACTAGTGAAATGATGACTAGAGGTAGACACATTATCACTAACGCTTGGGCTATGCAAGGTTTTATTGGTACTGGTATACATAGAATGTTTAAAGCGTATTGGGACTCTTCGTGGCAATCTGGTGCTTCTGAGGAATCTATAAAATCTGCTATGAGAGATACTATTACTAAGCGGGATTTAGTAAAAGGAGACGATATCCCTGATGAATTAAAAAAATTTAAAGGTTATAAATTTAGTGATATCATAAATCCTGATTTAGTAAATACTGCTTATGATATATGTGTTGAATTAAGAGAACGTTTGAATAAAGAATTTGGAGTAAAACCTGGAGAAAAATTATTTACTTTAGCTGAAGTACCAATGGTATCCAACTTCTTAGGTGATAATGGTAATAGTAACTTATTAGGTAGTTTAGATTTAGTAGTAATTGATCCAAAAGGTAATATTCATATATTAGACTATAAAACTTCTCCACACCCATATTCTAAGTTTGATCCTGAAAAGAAAAACACTTTTAAGTATCAACTTGCTACATACCAAAGAATGGTGTAGCAAAGAGGTTTTAATATTGATGAAAATTCTGGAGCATATGTTATTCCAATTCAATTTACTGGATTCAAAATGAATTGGCAACAAAATCCAGATGAAAATCCAACAGGTGCTGTTAGCTTTGATTCATTTAAATTAAATGAAGATGATACTCTAGTGAAATTAAAATTTGATGATAGAGTCAAAGTTAATATGGAAAATTTCCTTAAAATTAGTGAGGAAAAACCATTTGTAGAAGGTGAAATATTACAAGGTGTTAAAGATTTTACTGATCATAAATTTCCAGTATTTAATCAAGCTGAAGAAATAAGTGATGAAGATATTGTAAAAAATCTTTAGAAGAAAGGTGATGATAAACCAAAAAATAAAGTATATTCAACTTGGCACAATGGTGAAGTATTAAAAGCGGATTCTTTAGAAGGATTAATTGAAAAAATCAAAGAATAGAATACACTTATTGGAGGAATTAAAATAACCGAAACCAGAACTAAACATATTAAATTCTTAATAAAACATGCTAATGACCCAGATCCTTCTGATCCAAAAAAGAAGAAAGGAATTGATCCTAAAGAAATAAAATCTCCAGTACTTATTGGGTTATTAGATAGATATGCAAATGGAGATTGGGAAATAGTTGATAACTATAGTGAATCTTTAGATGCATTGGGAATTATATTATTAAGAAATAAATATAAAGATGGAAGAATAGATGTATTAGTTTGTGATACAAGTACTAGATATTTAACTGATGGTTAGTATTTAGGAGGTAACAGAGAAACTTTAACCGGTTCTTTTATTCCTGATATTACTGAAAAGAACCATCCTAATTCACAAGTAATGACATCTACATATGGTAATATTAGGTTAATGCAAACAATGGCTGCATTAAATCAAATTCCAAGTTTGCTTAAAGGTGGAATTGGTGATGTTACTATATTTAACTCTGTTCATAATCAAGGATTATCTGCACCTAATACATAGTTGCTTTATAACTTTGATAGATTATGTCAATTAGATAAAGCACATCCAACTAAAAATAATTTTAGAGAAGATGCAGAACATCAAATAAGAATGTTTAGTTATCTAGATTTAGTAAAAACTAGAGCTCAAGAAATATTATTATCTGATGATAATAAATGGTATGGAATTAAAGGTGCGTTGGACATTAGTGAAGAAATGAATACAGCAAAGATGAGAGCTAAACTAGAAAAACTTGCTGAAGAAATTGAAAATCAATATAATTTACAAAATACTACAAGGTAGGATAAATTGAAAGATTATCAATTAGAAGCATATAGGTTTTTAGCTCAAATTAACTTTGCTATTGCTGAATTAAGTGGAGCAACTTTAAGACAACAATTACAGGATCACTCTTCATATATGAATCAGAAAGGTGTGTTTGGATTTCTCACAAAAGGTTGGAGTGCAAATATGCTTGATAATCCTGGAATGTTGGACAGTGATACATTGAATTTAGTTGGAACTCAATTAAATGTTGCTTATCAGAATGTTCGTGATGAAGTACAAAACATTTCTAAGAAACTTGATGCACTTGATATTAAATTAAAAGAACATAAAGGTTTTGGATATATAAAATCTAGAACATTTGGAAATGAAGCTTTATTATACAAGAATATGTATGATGAAAGCTATAAGGATGATTTAGTATTTAAAAATCCATTTGAAGAAGGTAATGGGTTAGATGATGTTGAAAGAGAGTACTTAAAATTTGCTTTATTAAAAATAAATAATAATAGATTAGAATATCCAATTACTGATATGGAAGTTTTAAAATCAGCTATTGAAGGTAATAGATTAAAATATTTAAGAGTACCTTTAATGACTGGTTCTACTGCTTCTAAATTTACATCATAGGGTATTTTAGAAACTATTAAATAGAAATTTTTAAGTATAATTCCTGGAACAGCAGAATTTAAAAGAGCTTTAAATGAAAAAATGAATCACATCTTTACTGATACTGAAATATTTTAGAGTAATCCAGACGAAGATGGCGGTGATAAATTAAAAGCTGATTTTATAAAATCAACTAGAAACAAGAAAAAAGAATTATGGTATATGTCAAGTATCTTTGATTATAATGAACAAGATGATATCAGAGAACACAACTTGGCTAAGAATGGGGTTGATTATTATGAAAGAAATCTATCTATTTTAGTAAGAGAACACTGTTTCTCATATTCATTAAAGAATCATATTAATAAAGTATTTCCAGTATTAAAAGCTTGTGCTTTTAAATTAGAAATGGAGGGTGCTTTATTAGATAGAGACTTTGTGCAAGATTTAGATTATCTACACAAATTTATTACTGCTAAAGTTCTAAATAAATCCATTGAAGACCCAAAATGGAAAGGTTTTTCATATTTAACTGGAGAAGGTATGAAAATTGCATCTAAATTAGCATTAGCATTTAATCCAAGGTAGTTATATCAGGCTATTGATGGTTTATTTAAAGATATTTCTTTAGTATATAGAAATCCAGATGGATCTGATGTATTTACCGCAAAAAACTTTAGAGATTCTTTTATATGGGCATACACAGAGCTTACTAAATTCGGTGATAAGAAAAGTATGATTAGAACATTGAATGAACTTTACGGTATCAATGATATGGATATGAATCAATATGCTAAAAAGATAAGACCAAATTAGTATGGTGTATTTAATTTTGATAATCTACTATTCCATTTTGCTTCTAGACCTGACTTCTATAACAGAATGACAATCTTTGGTGCAAAAATGCGAGCTGACGGTTGTTTTGAAGCTCACGATGATGAAGGTAATTATGATTGGACGAAAGATAAACGTTATGAAATATTTGCTAAATATTGTAAAGATGAAAGTAAAATTCCATCTAATTTAAAATAGGAATATCAAAAACAAAAAGCACTTTATACTGTAACAGCTGAACAATTCGTTGCTGAAGGTGCTAAATATGAGAAAGACGGAGAACTTGTTGACTTTGTGTTAGACTTAGAAAATCCAGTACCTCTTCCAAGAGCATATACTGTAAGAGAAGCTGAAAGTATTAAATCTATGGCTGACCTTGTATATGGTTATTATTCTCATGAAAAGAAATCTCTTATTCAATCTACTACTGTTGGAGCATTATTTATGCAAATGAATACATATTGGTCATCTAAGAAAAACCAATACATGGCTCCTGGTGGAATTAGAATGCTAGGTAGATGGGAACAACTTCAAGAAGTAAATCAAGATACTGGTGAAATGGAATTGTTCTATGAAGATGAAAATGGTTGTCCTACAACTGATAAATCTTCTGGAATTCCATATATAGTTTGGAGAGGACAATATCAAGAAGGTATTTTAGTAACATTATCAAAAATATTAGAAACAGCTAAAGGTGATGGTGGTTGGGCTGCATTGTTCAATCCGTTAAAAATCCACAATGCAAGAGTCAAACTTATGGAAGAAGCAGATTTAAATATGAGAACTGCTTACAGAAATAATATAAGACAATTTTGGATTGACCTTTTAGCTTATTTAATATTAGGAATGTTTATATCAAAACAATTATAGGATGCTGCTAAACAGCATGCAAAAGATACTGGAAATGATACTATTGGAAAAGCTTTAGGTAATTTTGCACTAATAAACGGAGCTGCAATGTTACATTCTGCCTGTTTAGACTTTAATGCATTAGATTCTATTGCTGGTAGAGCAGCTACTATTAACGTATTTGCTCCAAAAATATTAGAACAAACGGTTGATAGTATATCACATGCTATTTCCGGAGATAGAGATTTATACGATACATTGTTTAAAATATCAGCTGCTCGTAGAGCCTTTGAGCCAGTATTTGATTATATTAAACAACAAACTTTAGGTCGACCAATGGGAGATAATGGTAAAGACTAAAAAAATAAGGGCGTAAACACTAACCTCAAAAGAGATTAATGCTTACGCCCTTTATTATTTATTTTTGTCTATCTTTAGCCATAGTTTCTAGAAGATTTCTACATTTATTAAATAAATCTTCTAAAGTTCCATTATTGTCTATCGTATAATTGAATTTTTGATAATCATCTAAATTTGTTTCACTTATATGATCACCAGTGTCAAGCCCATCCCTATTTACTCTAACTAAAATACCACCTCTCTCAAGAATAGCATCTGCTTCAACAGTATGTCGAACATCAGAAATTATCCAAATATTTGACTTTTCATATTGAGATAACAGAGAATTGACCCAGAAATTTTTGTCTACAGCAGTTCTAATACCTTCTCCAAACTGTTGTAATAGTTGTCGGTATGAAATACCCAGCCAGGGAATTTCAGAAGATTTTACATTTCGATCTTCTAATTTATGAAAATCTATTCCGGTACACACTGCTAAACATTTCTTTAAATTTGCTGCAAAAGAATGAATATTTGGCAATGTTCGTTCAGCATCACCCCATCTTTCATTTTTGAGAAAAGTATTTCTTATATCTTGAGCTTCTTTAAACTGATTAAAAGTCCCATCAGCATTTCTAAAGCCAATATAAGATATCATATCTGCAACTTCGTTCTTTCCAGAACCAATTTTTCCAGATATTCCAATTATCATATTATTTTTTAAATATTAAAAATACCACAATTGTATTTCATCTCCATCATTACACACATCTTCAACAAAATTTGATTTTGAACAATAGGCCATACCATCATCCATTTTAAGGACTAAAGGTTTATTAAGTATAGATTCATCTTTTATAGATGCAATTTCAATTCCTAATTCATCAAGAAAATCTTTTACTGTTTGTTTAAACATTGGCCATCCTTGAAAATCATATCTTAAAACTTCTCTTCCGTTAATATATTCAGGTTCTATATTCATCGTTTATCAATAAAGAAGTAAATAAATATGAATTCTCATATATTTATTTCTATACAACTTATATTAAAATACTTTTTGCTTATGACATCTTTTACATTCAGCTAAATAATGATAATGTATATCCATGGGAGAGATTTTATGATAATCATGCTTTCCCTCCCATAGAATACATACAAACCAACGTATAATAGTTTTTCGAAGTAATTCTTTCATTTATCAAATTCTATAATTAAAGGAGAATATGTAACTTCATATCTTTCATCAAGAATACTTACATTATAAACCTTAGTTTCATTTAAAATTTCTTCATCATGATTAGTTGAATGTAAATGTCCATGTAAATTGTACTTTGGTTTCTTCTCTATAATAGCATCTCTTAACGGCCTACTCCCAATATGTTCACCATTATTCCAATAAACATTCTGCATACAAATGTCACTTGTTCCATAAGGGGCATCGTGAGTTAAAAGAAAATCAACATCTTCTGGAATACGTTTAAATCTAGACTCCAAAGTTACATCATCTTCCATAAATGCCCATCTTCCAAATCTATGACACCAAGGTGTACCATAAAACTTAATTCCATATATAGTAACCCAAGAGTCATATAAATAAATAATTTTAGTGTGATCAAATGTTAAAAGAATATCCTCTGGAGATACTTCTTCAAAATAAAAGTCATGATTCCCTGCTAATAAAATAATTTCTTTATAAGGTAATTCTATAGTCCAGGGAATAAACACATCATTTAACCAATCATCACATTTTGAAATTTGAGTTTGAATATTTAGTGGAAATACATCTCCACAAATACATAAAATATCTCCCTCTGGAAGATTCATTGGGAGATTTCCGTGTAAATCACTGATTGCAACTATTCTCTTCTTCATAATTTACTTTTTCTTTAAAATCTTCAAATATTGGTTTCAGATCGTCTAAATCTGCAATAGAAAAATATCCAGAAGGAGTACTCATACGAATAAATGGAGCAACACCATTATCCACGGCTTCGAGTCTAAGGACTTGTTCATTATCATAGGGTTCACAGCAATCTCCAGATTGTGAATATTCTACTATAACTTTAGTAACTTGAAATTCATCTTCCCTATCACTCTCGTACCATTTCATCATAATTATTCTCTCCTATTTTAGTATAATTTCTATTACCAATACAGTTTCCACAGTAAGGACTTATCCAACCTTTTGAAATATATTCAGCAGGTTTTCCACAGATTATACAAGTTTTAGCAGAAATTTGTTCATATTTAGATATGATTTCATAAACCTCTTTTGGTGCACCTGCATCATACCATCTTAATGAACCATATTTTTCTTTAATTTGTGTAATTCTATACTGCTTTAAACAATTATTTTTCTTTAAGGCAGCTTTAATTTCTTTACACATTTGGATTCCAAATGCATTTTTCCAACCAGTTTCCATAGCATCAAGTTCAGTATATGTAGGAATGCAATGTAACCATTGTACTGGATGTTTGTGAATCCAATCTACAATATTACATATTCTATACAACCATTTTGAATGAATAATAGTAACTAACCATTGATTATGTTCATTTCTTTTAAAATCTTCAGAAACAACTAAACAAAGTTTATTATCATCATTTTTAGTTATTCCTTTAATTTCTCCTTCTCCAAAATATGAAAACGGTTTTTCCCAAATAATCTTTTTATTACTCCGGATAGATACTTTATTATCTTTTACGAAAATTGTGTACTCTCTGAAATCATTAATTCTTTGAGTTATTATAGGCCAACCTTTCTTCTCTGTTGTTGGTTGAAACCATATAATATCATAGGATTGAGATTTCCAATTACCTACGAAATTAAACAATTTCCAGTTAGTATAATGTAAACCAGAAAATCTATTTCTTGGGTATAAAAATGGAAATCTCAAACATAAGATACTAGATTCAATTGTTTTTAAAAATTTCATTGTATTTCTCTATCTTTTCTAAAATCATCAGTAACAAAACCTAAATATTTCAGTCCTTCAAATACTGCAATACCCAATCTTTTTGCTTCAGGATGTGGATTATTACCTTTACTCTTCCAAGCTCTTAAAGAACAAAAATGTAACCAATCGTTTAGAAATGCCGTGTGATATAATTCTGTTTTAAGATCTAATGGTAAAACCTCTCTTGCTTCTTCAGCTTTAGCTCCAAGTCTTATCATATTCATATAAGCATGTTCACAAGCTAAATTAGCAAATAACCAATAATCAATCTTATTCATATTAGCTACATCATAACCATTAGCAATTTCATAACAATATTGTGAAAGACCTTTGTTACATTCACTTAAAGCATCAATTCCTTCAATATGTCTAAATCCAATAGGTTTAGCATTTTTTTCAGCCTCTTTAATTACCCAGTCAGATACACATATTGTAATTTCTCTACCAAATCGATCCCCAGAAAAATTGCAATAACGGGAACTTGATTCCATTGGAGAGTTATGTCTATGTCTATTAAATTCAGCAGATATAGCTCTTTGACAAGTAAAATTGAAGGTTATTCTAGGAACATGATGCTCTTTATCAAATGGAACAAGATATTGTAAATCATCAAACCAATTGTTTTCTACAATTACTCTATAATTAGTTGTGATATATTCATTAGTACCATCATTAAAATATTTAGAGTAAGGATTTCTAGAATATCTTATACCAGATACACCGTTAGGCATTTTTAGATAAATAGTTCCATGTTCAAATGGTGCTGTATGCCCATTTTCCTGTAAATTATGTACAAAAGAAGTTGCTGAATCTTCTTTTATCATATGTTGAGACATCCAACAACTTCTTCCTACATATTCAATTTGTTTATATACTCCGTCTAATCCTTCTGGTTGTTGAATTATTTGGGTTACAGGTTTTAAGAATTTCATTATTCAATAACTTTTTTAATAATATTATAAGTTATAAAATCTTCACTATATTGACTATAAAAAGAAGCCCATTTTGCATTAATAGGATCCTCACCAGTAAAAATTTCTATAGGAAGTTTATTAGTTACAGTTCTTTCGTTATCATTTAAATCATCATACTCAAAAGTATCAAATCTATTAATATAATTCTTTACATCATCTTTAATACATTCAGACATTTTCTTTTGAGCTTTTTGTAAAGAACTGAATAAATTAACTTGAGAATCTCTTTCACCGTAGAGTTCCCAATCTATTTGCAGAACATAACAAGTTCTTTTACGATTCTTCGCCATATAATTCCTTTCTTTCTGCCTCTTCTTCGGCTTTGGTTAAAATAAAATCACCATCTATATAAGAACATTCATCATATTTTCCATTTCGAAATTCTTTAGGAGGATGAATTGGTTCTCCTTCTTTAGTGTGACAAGTTTCCCAATCCTCTTTTAATTTATATAATTTATACTCATCAACAATTAATTCTTCTAATGCTTCAAAACAATCTTCTGCTTCATGTTGAAGCCAACACATTGGGTCTTGATCCTCATCACAGAATTTCTTTGGTTCTGTTATCATTACAAGACCTAGAAGTTTGTTCTTGAAGTATTTAATTGAATCTTGTATTCCATTTAAATCATTTTCAACAACACCTAAACAATCGTAAGTTTTCCTGTTGAATTCCATTGTCGTTGTTAGTCTAGTACTCCAGCCCATAATTTTAAAATAAACTTAATTGATTTGTGACAATTGCATCTTTTAATTTATTTGCTTCTCGGATATAAAATTCATAATTAATATCATAATCTTTTATATCCTTTTCTTCATATTTATTAAACAATGTTACGGTATATCCAATGTTAACACCTGATTCTCTATTTTTATCAAATATTTTAGTTAATATTCCTCCTCCGTTAGATATATAATATCTAGTAGTTCTATCAAGTTTTTTCTTAACAAGTACTCCATTTTCTATAAAACTGAATACAGGAGTGGAAGAAGAATTAGTTTTTAGTCTTAGACAAAAATCAAATATATCAGTATGTTTTAATATAGTTTCTCGAATTGGAATATTATAAACAAAAAATTGCTTTACTGCGTATGGAACTATTCTCATAGATGGGTCTTTATGATATTCTTTATCAATCTCATAAGCACCTTTAAGTTTTAAGTGTTCTTTTTCAACAGTATTATCAGAATATATAGCAGCATAATTATTTACATCTCTCACAAACATTTTAGAATAGAAAGTTTCTTCAATAACAAGACTTGTTTCTTTTGTCAATTGATTGCAAACTTCTCTAATAATTTCTAATTTATTTTCAGGTATATAAATAGTAATACCATCTGTATTAGTTTGAATAAATTGTAATTCTGGTACTGCTTCATACATTCTTTCAGTCCACATGCAAATAAATAATTGTCCAGCAATAGTTGTTTTAAAAGTATAAAGTGGATCATAAAGAAATGACTTACTTTCATTACTTTTTCCATATACTCCATTTAAAACTAATTTATAACCTTCAATAAGAACATTATCACGTTCTTCTTTTGGTTTATGTTTTTCGGCAATTCTTTTATCAATAAATTGTTCATACATTCTCATAAATTCAGGTCCTAAATGTGCTGGATAGAGTCCTAAAGATTTTGCTACAGACGGATATAGAGAAGAAACATCTAAATCTAAAATAATCCAACCATTTTTAGTTTCCCAAACTTGAGGAGAACAACATCCATGAGCACCTCCTTGTCCAAAATCTATTTTATATCCGTGATATTTAACAGAAAAGGAGAATTCTCCCTTTTCTCCATGAATTGTTGTTTTCTTAATTTCATCGAGAAGATGTAAAAATTCTGGACTATGAAGATTACACCAATAAGGAATACATTCTGATAATTTTATTCCATTAGGTCTGAATGTACCTCCAGCTTTCTTTAATAAATACGGATTTGCTCCAATTTCCCTACAATAAAGTTGTAACATTAATTCTTCACCCATTGGAACATCACCCATATTGAGAACATTAATGTGAAACTTTTTATTTAATTGGAGCCGTAATTCAATTTTGTTTTTTCCTTTATAAATAGAGTAATCAGTTTTACCTAAAGTAGTTTGAAAGAATAAAAAAGTCGCTAATACATCATTTTTATTATATCCGAGAACAAGTTTTTCATCATCTTCTGTACATAAAGTACTATGATGGATAGGCATCTCTTCGACATTTTTCATTCTCATTTGAATTTCAAGATCTTTTAATGAAGTATGTCTAGCAGCATTATTATAATGCCAAATTAAAAACAAATCTATTTGTGGAATAAATTTATTTTTATTTGAAATTTGAGAAAATTGCATTTCAATCAAATCTTGAGATTTTCTATAAATAGCAGATGCAGCATCTGGATTATTTATATATTCTTCTTTATGCCTTATTATATGATGAAGTAGTGGATAATCATATGCCTCATTATTAAATCCAATCATTAATCCAACATCTTTCAAATGTTCAATTAATTCTTCAGTTTGATTTTTCCATGGAGCAATAACAAATTGATACCATTTATCATTTTTATAATCATATCCTGTATAAGTAAAAAGATTAGCTAAAGACTCTAAATCATATATTTCAATTATTTTCATATGATAGTATCAATTAATTTATCACCTTCTATAATTAATGTTTCAGAACCATTACAATGTAATTCAGTGTCATATAGATATTCAGAGTCTACAAAATCAATATCTAAATAATTGTCAATTTCATAGATTTCCCCTTTAGTTTTTTCTAATCTTTTAATAAATTCTTCATTAGATATATCATCAGGAACTTCATATTTATATTCTTTAATTACATTTACTAATTCTTGAACTTTCAATATTCTACTCATAAATCAAAACATTGTTCATCACGCCATGAACCATTACTATAAATATTCATAGCAACATAATCACAACCATATTCTTCTGATAAACATCTAAAATAACATTCGTCATCTTCTTTAAAGATTGATTTGAACCATTCAATTGGAAAATTCCATCTAGACTCAAACCACCCTTCTATTGAACCTCCATGATGATTATCGCCATCATTTTGTTCATCAATTACTTCTCCATTTCCATTTTCTTCTTCAAAAATAACTTCTTCAAAAAATTTTTTATATTTCGGAAAGTTATTTTTACAGGAGAAAAAGAATTTGTTATCACAAATATTAGCCATCACAAAAGTTTTTCAAATTGTTTTGAGTATTGAGTTTTAAATTGTTTCAATAAAGTATGAGTGATTTGTCTTATTCTTTCTCCACTTAAAGCAAATTTTCTAGCAATTTCATCATAAGACATTTCATTACATCCATTTAATCCAAATACCATACAAATAATATCGTGATCTCTATTACTTAAATTATTAAGAATATTATTGATTTCTTGGTTGATAAGTAATTTATTAGTAACTATATCTGGAGTTTCAGTACTTTCATCAGGAATACAATCTCCTAATGTACAGTCTTCTTCATCACTAATACTTGGAGAATCAATAGATATACATTTGTTACTAGATAATTGAACTTTACGAATATAGTCTTCTTCAAACCCAGTAAGTTTAGATAATTCGCTCATATCTGGTTCTCGACCATTTTTATGCTCAAATTCAATTATTGCTTTATTAATTTTATTTTTTGGCTCAATTTGTGAAGTTGGTAGTCGAACATCATTTGCAGTATAATAAATAGCTCTAATAATAGATTGTCTTATCCACCACACTGCATAAGAAATAAAATGAAAACCTTTAGTTTCATCAAATTTCTCAATAGCTTTCATTAAACCGATATTACCTTCTGCAATTAAATCTTCTAAAAGAAGTCCTCGATTTTGAAATTGTTTAGCAATAGTAATAACAAATCTTAAATTTGCTTTAATCAATTCTTCTCTTGCTTTCTCATCACCTTCTTTAATTCTCTTTGCAAGTTCTATTTCTCTTTCTTTAGAAATTAAGGATTCCTTAGCAATATCTTTTAAATATAAGCTTAGAGAAGATTCCTCATCACTTACAATAGGTTTACTCTGTTTTGCCATGAGATTCTAAATATTCCTTATAACGATTATAAGTTTCACGGATTACTTTTTCTCCAATAGGATTAGGCCTAGCAGCATCTCTTTCAATACAAACTTCTAATGGAGTGTTACATAAATGAAATTCTAATTCATATTGTATTTGGCTATTATAATTCCAATTTTCTACCATTGCTTCGTACCATTCAGTAGTTTTAGGATTAAGATTCATGTCATCAACAATGATATCATAACCATGTTGCATAGCTGTTCTTAAAAAATGTTCTCTTCCTGATTTAACAAGTTTCTCTCTTGATGGTACCCAATACTGTCCCATTAGATTTCTGTAATCATCATTATTCCATCGTACTCTATGTTCAGGGTCTTCAAGAGCCCAGGAACGAGCAAAAGTACTCTTTCCTGAGCCCTGAATACCTTGACACAGAATAATTTTATGAGTTTCTTTCATCATAAATTACTTCTAAAGTATTAAACCATTCCATATATTCTGGATCATTTATATCTTCTTCTGTTAATTCAGTAGCATGAGGACCAATCATAGATTCCCACTCTTCATAATCCTCTTCATCATCAAATTGATCTTTATCTCCCCAATTTCCAATATGCTGGTCAATAAGATAAGACATTAATTCTTCTGCTGTACCTATTGCTTCTTCAACATCATTTTCTGTTCCAGAAGCATAAGCGGCATAGATATCACTCATTCTATCATCTGAATATATTTCTATTATAAAAGGTTTAATTTCGTTCATCATAAACTATTTCTAATCCTTCAATTTCATTATATTCATCTTCATCACAATTCCAGTTTATGTCGCAAATGAAGTCTTCTCTAAATTGATCATATTCTTCTTGCCATGCTTCTGGATCTTCATCATAGTCAGACTCAATCTGTTCATTTTCAAAACCAGTTACAGTCCAACCATAATCATTCCATAAATCTTCTTCAGCTTGCATCATAAAATCCTCTGGAAGCTTATTATTTTCCAGAGGATTTTCTTTTGCATAAGCACCATATCTTGTATTACAATTAAAACTATAACTTACTTCAATAATCCAGGGTTTAATTTCATTATTATTAGGCATTGTCTTCAATATTAGCAGTTTCGTCTTTAAGTTCTCCTTGTAAGAAAGCAAAGCATTTAAGTTTCCAAGCTTCTGACCTCATTTTTTCAGTCTTAATAACAATACCTTCATGAGGCACATTATTAACACAATCAGGTGATTGTTGTTCCATATAGAAACGTGGATCATTTGCCATTGCTTCAATGAATTTATCACACCAATAAGGATCATTAGAATCTAATTCAGGATATAGTAATCCGGCATAACCATAATAAAGCTCGGTAACTGGAATTAATCCATTATTTTTACACCATTGTTGTACTTCTCTGGCAGAAAATTCGTGAACAAATCCATCAATATTAGTATAGGTAAGACGATATATTCTTACTTTAAAGTTTACTTCTGATTTATAATCCTCTTCTGATTTTGGAGGAATACAACCATAATCATATCCTTTTTGAATATATTGTCCATTTGGAAGATATCCAACAATTTCATAATAAGCAGTCATTCCTTTCTGAAGATATGATTTTACAACATCATCAGCATATTTCCAAACATCAATACCATAGAAACCTGCTGTTACTTGTTTGTTGTAATACTTATTCTTTACTACAGTTCTAGAAGAATATAAATAATCATATTGGTCAAAAGGATTCTTAGTTAACCAACGAGCAATTTTCTCTTTCCAGTTAAGTTCTTTATGACAAAGTACATATGCAGAAATACCTGAAGTTCCATGAATCTTACTTGTAATACTCACAATATCAGTTGGTTGAACTACATAAGGACATTTCTTAATAATAACTGTGTCGTAATGGAATCTAAACTGATTTTCAATGATTTTGTCAAGACCCTTTGGTTGTTTACCTCTTTGTCCTTTATTAGGGTTAGAATTTCCCTGGCTTGAGCTTTTCGGGATATATTTCTTACATACCCAGAATGATTTTTCATCATCCTGAACCGAATCGAATTCTTCATTTTCTTTAGGTTCTACAGTTTTATTTACAGAATCAATTAACCAATTATTAAATAGATCCCATTCAATTAGGAATCCTTCAGAAACTTGTCCTTTAAGTCTAATGGCAGTTACTTTACCGTTTTTCTCAAAGAATCCTTTATGTTCTGGATTTGCATTAAGAGTAGTATCTCTATAAAGAGAACAAAATCTCAAAAAATCTGGATTAATTTGACTTAATGCTGGAAAATAAACATAAAATCCTGGTTTTGAATCAAGACTTACAATTACACGATAACTTCCAACTGCAACTAATTTAAGTTTATTAACTTCTGGATTAGGATGTGGAAGAAATTCTTTTACATTAATTACCTGAGCAAGATAATTAATATTTGCGTTTTTACTTTGTATTAGTTTCATTTTTGCATTATTTTAGAAGATTCAAATTCTCTACG
>Ga0326511_10001194_pt1 | contig 21864 bp, 37 predicted proteins | sample 0_2496_0518_D_FD_203701 | JGI IMG/M metagenome (GOLD analysis project Ga0326511, IMG submission 203701) | Bovine rumen microbial communities from UC Davis, California, United States - 0_2496_0518 | ecosystem: Host-associated > Mammals > Digestive system > Stomach > Rumen | place: USA... | reverse complement strand
CAGAGCGACCGATGACAGTCGCTCTGTTCCTTTTACGCTGTGTTGAAGTTGGCTTGTCCATGAATGACTTGGATGAGTTAACTGTAGGCATGGTAAACGATATGTTCACCGAAAAAGCCAACGATAATTACGATTGGAAAGAAATGGCATCGCAAGATGACTTTGATAGATTCTAGAAGGGAGATTTATGGCAAGAGGTAGCAGAATTAAGGGCATTACCATTGAGCTTGATGCTAATGTAGCTCCGTTACAAAAAGCATTAAGCAATGTCGATAAGTCTCTGACTAAGACACAAGATAATTTAAAAGATATCAACAAACTTTTAAAACTTGATCCAAAAAACACCGAACTGCTCAGACAGAAGCAACAGGAATTGGAAAGAGCGATCGGTGTCACAAAAACAAGGCTTGATGTATTAAGAGAAGCATACAGCAAACTTGAATCAAACAAAGATGGTACTTTAACAGAAGGACAGAAGGCTCTTCAGAGAGAAATTGCAGAAACCGAACAAAGATTAAGTTCTTTAAAAGATCAGTACAGAGACTTCGGTTCTGTTGCCAAACAGCAATTACAAGCTGTCGGTTCCTCGGTGAAGGAAGTTGGCGGTAAGATTTCCGATACCGGCAAAGACCTTTCCATGAAACTGACCGCTCCGATCGTTGCGTTAGGAACTGTAGGCATTAACTACAATGCTCAAATGGAACAGTACCGAACCATGTTTACTACTCTGACAGGTTCGGCAGAGGAAGCCGATCGGATCATTTCTCAGTTACAAGCCGATGCACAGAAGAGTCCGTTTGATTCGGCTTCTCTTATCCAAGCAAATCAATACCTCATAAGTGCAGGTGTTGAAGCTGATGAAGCTAGAACGATGATCAATAACCTTGGCAATGCGGTCGCAGCGACAGGCGGTGGTTCTGCCGAGTTAGAAAGAATGGCTCAGAACCTTCAGCAGATTCAGAACGTAGGCAAAGCAACATCACAAGATATAAAACAATTCGCAAATGCCGGTATCAACATTTATGGACTGTTGGCTGAATCGACAGGCAAATCTGTCGAAGAAGTCAAAGACATGGATGTGACCTATGAGGAACTTGCTAAAGCGTTCGCTATGGCATCCGCAGAAGGTGGCAAATATTACGGAGCGATGGAAGCACAAGGACAGACCTTGAACGGCTCTTTAAGTGCTACCAAGGAATCGATACAGATGTTGCTTGGCTCTATCACGGAATCGGCAATGCCTATCATTGTCCAGGTTCTCCAGAAGGTTCAAGAAGTGATCAATTACTTAATGAACCTCGATGAAGGAACAAAACGGACGATATTGATTATCGGAGCGGTGATAGCAGCCATCGGTCCGGCATTAACTATAATCGGTTCAATTATCTCGATGGTCGGAACGCTAACCTCAGCCATAGGCTTTTTAATATCACCTATGGGTGCGATCGTTGTGGCGATTGGGGCATTGATTGCAGCCGGTGTTGCTCTGTATCAGAATTGGGACACCATCAAACAGAAATTCTCTGAAGTATGGGAAAAACTTAAATCTGATTGGCAACAGATCGTTGACTTCTTCAGAACAGGCATCGAGAACCTTAAATCGTGGTTCGGTGGCATCAAGGACGCTATCACAAATGCTTTTAGTTTTGATGGTATCAAGTCCAAGATAAGCGGTCTGTTCTCGTTCGGCTCTGGTGGTCTTTTCTCTAGCGGTGGCTTCTCAAGCGGTGGCTTTATGAGCGGTGGTACTATATCCATCTCAAATACTTTCAATGTCACGAATGGAAATGTAACCACAGCTACATTAAACAGATGGGCTGATGTCATTACTGACAGAGTTAATGAAAACTTAGGAAGGATGGTCTGAAATGGTAAGACATTTTGAACTGTATAATTCAAATAATGATCAATGGGTTCTGACCGATCAGGCTTTCCGTTGTTTCCTTAACTCTCCGCAAGGATTAGGCTTGTCGAGATCGGTAACAGCCATCAGATACGGCAATAAACAGATATTAGATGCTATTGAAGAGGATTTCCCTGCACCGAGTGGGGAGATCCTTTTTTACGATGGATTAAATGAAGATCGGTATATCAAGTATGATCAGTTTGTGAGGTTCATTTCACACGAACCTTTGAAACTTGCCTACACAGTTCCAGGTGTGAACACGTTCACTTTAGATTGTGTTGTTACTCAATTGGAAAAGACCGAGACAGGAACAAACGGAATCCTCACTTGTCCTATTACGTTCCAAGGTCTCTCTCTATGGAAAGGCACAGAACAAACTGTAACAGGCACAACCAATACATATGAATTAAACAATCTAGGCGATTTCCCTTGCGGATTTGAAATCACGATAGAGGGCAATTTAACGAACCCATACGTTCTTTTATCACAAGATGAGGAATTATATGGCGAAGCCAAGTTTGACGATACAACGGCTTTTAATTCGCTCTATTTGAATTCTAATGATGGAGAACAGAACGTAATCCTACAGCAGGGCGGTTCAGTATTGCCGAACCCACTTTCGTATCAAGATCTGTCTATTTCAAACGGCTCTATTTACGTTACGTTCGTAAAGTTAGCAAAGGGCATTTCCGAACTAGAAATAGGGATGGAAAGCGGAAGTATCACAAGCGTTGAAATAAAGTATCAGCCGATATTTAGGAGTGTCTAATGTTACCGAGTGGATATAAGAGTTTAAATGTCTGCTACACAAGAGGTAGCAGTTATATCGACACAGGAATAGTTCCTACAGATACAACCGAGATCGAGATCGCTTTTGCTATTCATTTCACAGAAACAGGCACAACAAGGAGATTCATCTTCGGTGCAAGAGACGGAACATCCAACACTTCTGTAGGCATTAACCTAGGCAAAACATATAACAATGGTTATTACTTCAATTTCAACACCACTAATACGTTAATCAGTACAACGAAGGGAAATTTCTCACCGATCGTTTCGCAATATACTGATTTTCCATCGCTATCAATTTTCAAACTGAAAAACAAGATAGCTTCTTTGACGGAAACACCATCTTATAACGCTCTGGACGAATCGTCTGTCGCATCGTTCACAGGCACAAACACGATGTACCTATTTGGTCTGAACAATAACGGATCAGTAGTCTACGCACCGAGCGAAAGTGCTATAGCTTACTGTAAGATTTGGCAGAATGGCACTTTAGTTAGGGATTACCAAGCGTGCATAAATGAATCTACACAATACACAGGTTTGTATGAATCAGTTGAAGGTGTTTTCCATCAGACAGTAGCGTTATCGAATAATGTATATGGAACTGTGTTTTTTGACATCGCTCCTACAGTCAGAGGAGAAGGCGAAGTCCAAGGATCTATTGGTTTTAATGCCTGTGGTGAGTTAATTGCCGTTCCGAAAGAAGGGTATGCTTTTACTAGGTGGGAACTGAACGGAGAAACAATCTCAAACGAGAATCCGTTTCCGTTTGATTCCTATTATTTGAGAAGAGTATTGAATTTGGAATCACGATCGACATTTTCTCCTGTTGCGGTTTTTTCAAAAATCATCGATGATGTAGCTTCTCTTGGTTTCAAGATGGCTGTCTTTTCTTGCATTCCAACGAGGTACAGCGAAAGCGGTGTTGCAGATTTCAAGTATTTACAAAAAGGGGTCTATCCGATCCGATCGGCTTCTATTTCAATAGATGGAAAGCAAAAGACCACAAACAAATTTGTCATGGACGGATCGTTTAATGTTATGGTTGGCGATTACGTTTATGTTTACTCGCAGTTAGGCAAGAACATCTTTAATGGTGTGATTGAGTCCTACGATGAGACAACTATCAACTGTGGTGAGATGCGTTCCTTGTATGACAAGGATGTCATATTTAACAATAACAGTTCAAAAACCATTGAGTACAACGGCGGTCTTGGAACAGCTACTGTAAAAGTCACGGATGCGTTGGTTTCCTTCGCATTGCCAGAAGTATATCTTCCGGCAATCAGATATCTGTCTGATTCGTCTTACACAGGGATCGATTACATCATTACACCGAATTCCAGGTTTGCTCCATTCTATCCGAACACAAAAGTAATTCCTGTTTCCTATAATCTGTTTGCTAATAATTACTATGGCGAACCGACAACAGTTAATTTTCCATTGATCGAAAACACAGAAGTCAGAAATATGCAGACATTTGTCTGCGATCTGTTCTCTGATCTAGGAATTTATGTGGATAACAGAACCAATCCAAAAAAGATGGTCAAGAACGGAGATCTTATTTCTTACCTGGATGTTAAAGTATTCCCTCGATCGGCATCGTCTGAAGTCTTAAAAATAGGAAACAATAACGAGCAGATTCAAAATATCGACATAAAGGAAGAAACAGACACCATTACTTACTTGGCTGTCTTCAATTCGACAGGAACAGCGTGCAGGGGAATTTACTACATCGATTCCGAAGGATCAATCGTTAAGGAAACATCTCTTGCCAATGTTGGTGTCTACGTTCCGAAAGTTGTTCTGTCAGACGATAATATGAATACAGTCATTCAGAGTAATCTATCTGCCGGAAAGTATAATCACATGATTACTTTCAATGTTTCTTTGGATGGTCTGTTAAAGTTCGATGATTTCCGAATCAACAAACGAGTCGACTTTTACTATGGCAATAAGCTATACAGAAGCATCGTCACGGCTCTGTCTTATGAGATCGCAGAGAACGATGACAAGATCCATTCGATGAAAGTCACGTTAGGACTAGCTAGGAACAATTTAACTTCCAAACTTAATTTAAGGAAAGTCGGAAAGAAATGATTCCGAAAGAAAAATGGAAACAGTACGGCTTACCTAATATGGAAGTCAAAGGCATCGTAATTCACAATACCAATAATCAAAAGGCATCCGCAGCAGACTTGGAAAAATGGATGATAAAAAATAACACCTCACAAGGTACGCATTTTTTCGTTGATCACACCGAAGTCCGCCAAGTGATGCCTTTAGATTGGAGCGTATGGAACACAGGGGGTGGGATGGATTTCGGCAACTTGTTTTGCATATCGGTCGAGATCTGTTCCAATCCTAATAATCGTCTGTATCTGCAAGGGCAGTCCAAAGCCATCGACTTAATCGAAAATTTGATGCACGAATTCAACCTCACCAAGTATGACATATACTTTCATCGTGACTTCAACAATAATGTGAACTGTCCTTCGCAGATTCTTAAAATGTACGGCAACAAAAAGAACTTTCTTTCAATGATAAAGGAGAAAAGATGACAACAAAAGTAACGAATGTCTACAATCTCAAATTGACCCCATCGCAATTCGGACAGAATTCGATCGTGGTCAACTGCTCTCAGTATGACTCATTATTTAGGGTCATACAGTTTAATCTTTTTAATGGCAATGCGGTCTATTCGATTCCTGAAGGGTCTGTGGTTACTATCAGAGGAACGAAAAAGGACAACACCGGCTTTGAGTACGAATGCGAATATTCTAATAATGTAGTCACATTTCCGCTTCAGCAGCAGATCACAATCTTCCCTGGAAAAGTCCCTGCTGAATTAAGAATCACTAATAATGGAGAGATCATCGGCTCATGGAATTTCTTGTTTTTAGTCGAGGAATCGCCATTGTCAGATGAAACTACCATTTCTGAAACTCAATTGCCTTTGTTAGAGCAAGCCATCGAAGCAGCTGGCAGATTAAACGAAGCATTTGATGATATTACCGAATTCACAGACGAAACTTATCCTAATGCGGTACAAGCCATTCAATCTGAAGGTGCAACACAAGTTGCTAATGTAACGAATGAAGGAACAACACAAAGAGGTTTAGTCACTTCGGAAGGTGCTACACAAGTCGGCAATGTGCAGGCAAAGGGTACAGAGGTATTAGATAGTATTCCAAGCGACTACACTACATTAGCGAATGATGTTGCTGAGATCGAGAGCGTTCTAACTGTTAAAGAAAGCAAAAACTTATACAACCAAAATGCAATAGTTGACGGAATGTGGATCAGATTCCTACAGATTTGAGCCTTTAAAAATCGGTGACGGTAATGAAGTCATTTCCAACGTATCTATTAACATCGAGGACACACAGACAACGGTAGTTCATATTTACAATAGCGAAGGCACTACGTTAAGAGGTATGTTTGCGATGAATGATGACGGAAGTATCGTTAAATTTACAGACACAACATCATCAAATATTTACGAAACATTCCTGTCCTACAATCAGTATTTGGGCAAAGTGGTTACTTCCGATGATCCTTTATCCACATTGAAAACGCAGAACCTTGCGACCGCAATGTATAACCACAAGATTTCATTTGAAGTGGATATCACAGGAAGCCTGTTAAGGTTCGATAATTTCAAGATAGGCAGAAGGGTGGATTTCTATAATAAAAACAAAATCTATCATTCGGTAGTCACGGCTATCAATTTTGATGTGAACGAGAACCAAAGCGATATCACAAAGCTGAAAGTAACGTTAGGGAACGTTCGTACAAATCTTACATCAAAACTCAACCTGGGCAAGGTTAAGCGACAAGGAGAAGGGGCAACCTAGAGCCATCGACTTTATCGATTCACCAATTTTAGAGGTTGCCCTTCTTCGCTCATAAGGAGAAAAATTATGAACAATAGCATCTATGTCAACATGACACCCAATCCCCTAGACCTGCAACAGTTAAGTTGTTCCCAGGGAGACACTTCATCAAGAAAATTCCAATTCACACTACATAATCAAGGCGAGGTCTATGATTTATCGAATATAAGCGACCCTGTCTTTACATCCTTCCCTGTCTCAGCAGGCGGTACAGAAGAACTGTTACCATCCTCACTAATGAATGGAAGTGTGGACTTAGGAAGTCTAACATGGATATATGATGGAACTATTCCAAGGTTTTACTCAACCGAATTAAATGCACTTGTTAAAGCACCTGCTAACAACACCATAGCGGCGAATGCAATATGTTCTATGTACGCCAATACATCTTTTGAAAAGTTGCACAGCGCAGAGAAGAAAAACTTAACAATGGCTTTTGGTAGCACAGGAACGTTTAATGTTATCAACACATCTTATTCCAATGCTGTTGATTTCAAAAATGCAATGCAAGGAGTCATCCTCTATTTTGAAATGATCGACAGCACTCCTGCCACATCTCCTATAGTCGCAGACATAAGATATCCCGATGGGTTAAGAGAAGAAGAATCCTTTACCTATAGAGAAAGTCCGACTAGTTTAGATGGAAATGCAAAGTTAAAAGCATTATATGGGAATTCTTTAGCATGGAATCAACTGTGCAGAACGCTCACAAGCGGAAACTGGGCAATTGTTGGTGCAGGTAGTGGCACTCTTACTTTTGCTGATGGAGTCGCAACATTTTCTACAACGAATAATTATGGGCGTTTTCTATATACACCAAACAATTTAGTAAATGGACACAAATATCTGTTATCTGTAGAAATCAAGGCATATGCAAATGCAATCATTAACTATGCTTTAGGAAGTCAGACATCATATTCATCTCAAGGTTGCGTATGTTCATCAGGCACTGTAACAGATGCAAATTGGCACAGATACACCAAAATTGGCACGTTTACAAGTGGAACGGATGATAAAGTACTTGTCCAAAACACTAGCGGTGCATCCAACCTTCATGAAATTCAAGTCAGAAACATTATGTATTTTGACCTCACTCAAATGGGCTTAGACATCTCATCCCCAAGTGAGTTTACCTCACTCTTCCCTAATTCCTATTATCCTTATACATTAGGAACACTTTTAGATTTTAAGGGAACAGGAATCAAGACAGTAGGGAAGAATCTTTTAAAACCGAGAGGGTCTTTAACGTCAAACGGACTTACGTTCACGGTAGGAGCAGATGGCTCTGTCACAATCAACGGAACGGCAACAGCGAACACATGGTTCGCTTTTGAAGTGAATCTGCCTAGAGACACTTACACGATTAGTGCGTTTAATACAGATATAAATACTAGAGTCCATATAGCGGTGCAGAATAAGAGTGGTGACTATCCGTCCGATGTGGTTATGGGTACTGTGAACACAAACGCTACTTTCACCGATGACATCTATAAGTTCCTTATTTGGGTTAATAGCGGAGCCGTTGTAAATAACTTTGTAGTGAAACCTATGATATCGTTTGATCTGCCAAATGATTACGAGCCTTACACCGAATCAACCACATCCTTACCAACACTTACATACTTCCCAACAGGAATGAAGAGTGCAGGGAATGTAAGGGATGAGTTGACGGATAATAAGGCCATAACGAGAGTAAATCAGATTACAATTGATGGAACACTAGGATGGTTTGCTAGTGCTGGCAATGTTAACAGATTTGGTGTTTCTACTTCATTAACACCATCATCGAATGTTCTTAACAGACAATCAAACTATTTACAAGTCAGCGGTTGGGCGACAGGTAGTTATCAGTTTGCGTTAAGAGATACAGGTGCAATATATGTTTGCTTAGATGCAAACGGAACACAGATGACACTTGATGAGTTCAAAGCATATATGAATGCACATCCGCTGACGATTAACTATGAATCAGCTACCTCATCTGAGGAGTCTATCATGTCTGCTTCTTTAGTAACTACTAATGGTGAAGCACCTTTATATCATAATGGCGATGTATTAGAGTGCGAGTGCAATAGTGATATCTCAAGTGAAGCTGGGTTCTTCGATGCCAAAATAGGCTTTACCGATAGTGATGGTACGAACTATTCTAATAAGATTCAGTTGCACGTTGAAAGGAGTCCGCAATGATCACAAATTACTACAATTTGAACACGATTCCTAATCGAGTCTTACCGATGGTCTTTGTTTCTCAGTATGACGAAGCACGAAGGATCTATTTCAACTTATTTAATGGTGAGGAAACATTCACACCGAGCGGAACTGTTACTATAACGATAGGAACTACTCAAGTAAATGGGGTTATCGATGGTAATTCCGTTTACTTTGATGTTCCGTCTTCTTTAACTGAAAAGGCACAGATATTATTCGGTGAGGTCACTATCATCGATGGGGGAGTCTTAGGAACGTGTAATTTCCGTTTCAAGGTTGATTCAACACCGATTGAAGTAGCGGAAACTGACTCAACGGCTAACGAAGCCGTTTCACTTTTGTTGGGTAGGTCTGTGAAGAGTCCGGATTCCTTAAAAGCGGTAAATATTTTACTTGGGGGTGAATGATGGGATTAATTGAAGAAGCTAGACGAATGAGGTCATTTATCGAACAGATGGCAACTAGTTTGGACGATGAAACGGCAGAACAGCATATCGATGTTTTCCCTAGTTGGGAAGTCGGTAGGTTCTATGAGACAGACTTTAGGGTTCGCTACAATGGGGTTCTGTATAAAGTATTACAAGAGCATACCTCTCAAGCTGATTGGACACCAGATGTTGCCGTGTCTCTTTATGTCAAATGCCACAAGCAAGACCCAGGAGAAGAATACCCTGAATGGGTTCAGCCGACAGGCGGTCATGATGCCTATAACAAGGGCGATAAAGTTACGTTTGAAGGCAAGCATTATGAGTCCTTAATCGATGCGAACGTATGGTCTCCGAAAGACTACCCTCAAGGGTGGCAGGAGATAGAGTAATGGAAACCATTCTTAAACTCATTCAAGATGCGTTGCAAGAGAATCTTGAGACAGTAGTATTGATGCTCATTGTAGTGGGTTCTTTAAGTGCGATCAACATCGTATTAGGAACGATTATCGGCACATTCACAACCGAGTTCGATGCGAAGAAATTCTTCTTTGGAATCCTCAAAGCATTTATCATCGGTCTGTGTATTTTTGTGTTCTGCTATACTTTAAACTTGTTCGCACTCACGTTGCAATTGACGAAGGATGTGACGATCAGCGGAGATTTCATTACTACGTTAGAGGTGTTTACGATACTTGTCGCATTTGCAATAGACTATTGCAAGGACATCCTGGCTAAAATAAAGTCACTTAAAGAACTGAAGTACATCAAGTATGAGGACATCCAAATGAATCCTCAATCACAACAGGAGATAGGCTAATGTTTGCACCGAGAACAGAGCCTGTTAAAAAGGGTGAAGAGCCGTTCGCATGGGGAGTGCCTAGTGAGTATCAATGCACCTGGTTCTGCTATGGTGAGTCCATAAGGTTCGCAAGTCCTTGCTGTTGGTGGGATCGTGAGACAAAGACCGGCAGTTATACCAATGCGAAAGAATGGCTTAAAAACTATAGAGATCCGTGGGTGGTAAAAGGAATTGATTACACACCGAAACAGGGTGACATTGCCGTGTTTGATGGAAACTATGGTCATGTTCAATTCATGGAGACGGATGTGATGTATGCCGAATACTCAAGCGGTGATCCTAATTCGTTTAGAGTAGGGAAGTTTGAAAAGAAACCTAACTTGTTAGGGTTCTTACATTATCCGTATGAACCTATTGAAACTGTTGAACGCAATCCGAATGTGAATCAGATCGAGACTACGGATGAACAGCTAAGGATAAGAACCGCACCGAGTTTAAGTGCCGAGATCGTTGGTCATGTCCAGCTTGGGTATTACAATGTTCTGCAGCAGAGTGAAGCCGATGGCTATACATGGTATGAGATAGCAAAGGACAGATGGTGTGCCAATATCACAACTAATTACTTGCCGTCAGAACAGAATGATTTTGTTCGACAGTTAGATGAATTTTTAAACAACACTAAAGCCAAAATAAAGGCTTTAGAGAGCGAAAATGAGAATATGAAGAGCGATATGAAGAATATTGAAAATATCGCTGAAAGGTGGTCAAAATGAACGAGATAACACTTGGACAGATTCAGAATTGGATGGTCTTTTTAATCGCATTTATAGGTGCAATATTTACAATAGTGAAAGCTGTAAAGAATGCGATCAGCCAAGCCTTTGAGCCTATCAACAAACGTATGGATGAGATCGATATGAATGCGACTAAAAACTTTCTCGTTCAATCTTTAACCGACATCGACAGGAACGGCTTCGTTGATGGAGTCAGCAAGGCTCGTCTATACGAACAGTACGAACACTATCAAAAATTAGGTGGCAATTCGTACATAAAAGACGAGTTCGACAGATTAAAAAAGCAGAATAAGATTTAAAATAGAAATAAGGAGAGTAGTGAGTAGAGACATTGCTTTCTTTAGCCGGTTTTAAGCAGAGCCATATCACTCTGCTTTTTTTATTGAGAATCAACAGGGGCAATTGGCTTGTTGATTTTCTCCCCAGGGGTGACTTCGGTCACCTCTTTTTTTGTTATAATTTTTATGTAATAACGCTAGTTATCTAGCACAAAGAAAAGCGGATCACTCCGCTTCTTTTTTTATATATTCTCGTAGTAGTTCCTTTAGGAAGCCGTTAACATTCTTCTGCTGCTCAAGTAGGGCAATGATGTCCTTGTCATGCTCTCGATTAAGCAACAATTTGATTTGTTTGCATTTTTGCTTTTGATACTTTAGATCGTACCTTTTTTTGCTTTCGTTCGCCACGCTTGTCATACTTAATAATTTCCCTTCCGCTTAACTCATCAATATAGTCACGATGTGCTTTAATCTTCATGACCGCATCGATGGTCTTGTCGATCATGGTATCTGTAAATACCGATATGCAACCGCCATTCTTAACATACTGACAGTAAGCAATAGAATACTCTCTGATTTCTTCAAACAGTTCTTCATCCATTCTGAATATTGACTTTGACATTTGTGTTCTCCTTTCATGATAAGATAGGAGATGAGAAGGGGTGCTGATCTTTCTCATCTCCGGCATTGGCTATTTGGTAGATAGTCAATGCTTTTTTAGAAGTTAAGAATAATTTTGATTTCAATGCAATGCTTTTTGTCATCGCTATCGTAAACGTAATGACCAAGCCTTTCATAGATTTTTTCGTTTCGTTTGTAGCCTTTTACTAACTCCTTCACCTGTTCGACATCTGTGAACAATCCATAATCTTCTTCTGTTCTCCATGTCATTGAATTGATCTTTCTTACTTTGTACTGTGTCATCTTTCTTTCTCCTTTTTGACTTATTTGTCAAGCAAATTATACTATGTACACAGTATGAAGTCAATACTTTTTGACAAAAAAGATTAACATCTTTGAAAAAGTGTGATAAGATGAAGGGGTGGAAAGAGAGGTGATGAGATCAACACAAAGGAAATAAGGAAACAATTAAAACTCTCAGCTGATGCGTTCGCTTCTCAGATCGGATTAACTAGACAATCAGTTTACTTCAGAGAACACGATCAAAAAGATTGGTGCCTGGATGAACTGATTAAAATAACCGATTTGATGAAAACGAACAATATAGCTGAGAATCTGACAGTTTCCAAAGATGGCTGTTTATACGATATTTGCATAACAAAAGTTAGCGAGTGATATAAAAAAGACTTCGCATAATGTATGAAAAGTAATTTATGCAACGTATAAAAAAGCCACCTGTGGAAGGGTGGCATTTTCTATTTATAAGGGAATAGAAAGATTAATTTAATTATAACACGCACTCACCTTGACAGGTGTCCATCACCAATACTTCCTTACAAAATCCTCCATATTGGTCTCCTAACTAATGATTGATTGCTAATTCTTTTTCATTAAGGTGGTGGATGCCTGTGAGGGTGGGTGCAGAAAGGGAAGAAATGAAATTATCAGAAAAAATCTGTGTACTTGCTATGGGCGGTACATTACTTCTGTTGACCATGATGGTCTTGGGGTTTGGGGCATGAAACAGATAATCGACAACGAAACCGGGGAAATCATCACAGTTCAAGATGAGAACGAAAAGACCGAAGAACTTCTTGTCAAAGACGGAGTTCTGGACAAGGAAACATACGAAATCATCAGCAATATGCTTTACTACCAGGATCAGTTCAAAATCTTCAAAAGTAAGCTAGAGGATGCTATGAGGAAGAACGGCATCAAGAAGTGGTATAACGATTACTTTACCGCAACAGTTAGAGAAGACTCGCTGCAGAAACGAGTTGACAATGATCGCTTGAAAGAAGATGGACTCTATGAGAAGTACCTCAAGTTAGTTCCGACCAAAGGCGGTCTGACGATCAAGTTCAAGGAGAAAATCTAATGGAATGGAAAGACATTGAAAAGGTCAATGCTGAGATAAAAACAACCAACCTCAAGGGCAAGGAATATGCCGAGGTCAAGGAAAGAGTCATCGCATATCGAAAACTTTATCCGCAAGGGATCATCAACACGGAAGTATCGTTCCAGGAGAACTATGTTCTGTGTGTAGCAACCGCAACAAATAATGAAGGAACCGTCCTGTCTAAAGGACATGCGAGGGAATTGCTGAACAAAGCCTTTGCCCTTGAAAACTGTGAAACGAGTGCTATCGGCAGATGCTTGGGGTTCATGGGGTTGGGAATCAGCACATCTATTGCCACCAAAGAAGACATGGAACAGATTGAAAGTCCTAGTGGGGTCTTCGATGAGCCTGTGAATCCGTCAATGAATCTTAAAGATTTAGCGGACGAGTTCAGAAAACTCTACACAATCGATGAACAGGCACAGATCCTCAACGGCTACAAACTGACAAGAGCCGAGGACATCGGTGCTATCAACCTACAGAAATACATCAACTTTAAGAAGTATGGCAAAAAGCAAACTAACTAAGATGAAGGAAATCTCCTACGAAACAAAAGTACAAGTACTAGAGGAGCAAGGCAACCGCTCAATCACAGGGGTTTATCTTGCTCCCTGGAACACCGACTTTCACCACATAATCTATCGTTCAGACAGCGGTGTGGGGTTAGCGTTTAACATCTGTGCCTTGACTAAGGAAGAACACAGATGCGTACACGATCACCAACCGATTCCTGTGAACGGCAGAATTCGGTATTCGTGGGACGAGTTCAACATCTTAATGAAGAACAGAAAGAAATTACGTTATCCGCATTGGTCTGAGGAAGCCTGTCGGTTTCACAAGGGATGGGAAATTAAAGACTATTGGGATGCGATCAACGGAAAAAGGAAAGGGTAATCAATGAAAGAAAATCAGATATATGTCTCTTCAAACTACGCTGACTTTCACTTCAAGGAAGCGAACAGAGAAGTCAAACCCAAGTGTGTAGACTACTTGGCAAAGAGAATGGAAGAGGTTGGATGGCAGGGAGTTCCTATTCAAGTTTCAATCAACGATGCAGGACAGATGGTTATCGAAGATGGTCAGCACAGATACATGGCTGCCAAAAAGACAAACACACCTATAAGGTTTATGGTTGTACCACCAAAAACAACGTATGACCTTGCTATAGAAAACAGTTTAAATAGCAAATGGTCGATATATGACTTCATCGACACATACGCAAAACAGGGAAGCCTTAACTATAAACGCTTAAAACAACTCGTTGATGAATTCCCTGAAATACCGGTGACAGACATCTGTACACTTGTCAGCGATAAACGAAGTAAATCACAGGATGTCAAAAAAGGCTATTTCAAAATGAGTGATGAACTCTTCTATAAAGCAAGAGAAGAACTGAAAGACCTGGTGGTTCTTCACAAGGCATTAGAAAACGCAAAGGTGAGAACAAAGTCGGCTTACTCAAGGTGCTTAATCAAGCTATTGAGAAACGAACTGATAGATCCGCAAAGGATGGTAGATAAGATAGACAAGTTTGGCGGTTCTATGCTTAACAAATCGGTCGGTATAACACAAGCCATCTTGGAACTTGATGCCATATACAACCATCATCAGACAAAATCCACGGTGGTTCATTTCTTCGACAAGGTGAGAACAAAATGAATTACGCAGATGTCAGATGGAATAAAACCATCAGCGATAAATTAAGAACACTCATTAAAGAATCAGGGAAAACACACAGAGAGATCGCCAAGGACTTGAACATGTGCGAATCTGCTATATCGGATATGCTGCACGGAAAAAGACTAACGCTCTGCAACGTAGTTGATATGGCTTGCTACTTTAATGTTTCGATTGATTGGCTCGTGGGAGTAAAAAATGAAAACAACGTTGCAAGTCACTAAAGAATTGCTGTTGACAGGAAGGCATATAAACTTTCGTGACCTGGAAGCCAACACAGATATCAAGTCATGCAAGCTGACACAAAGGGTCTATGACCTACGGCAGAGTGGTTGGAACATCAAAAGCGGAATTGTAAAGGGAAAAGGCGGTCTTAAAGAATATTGGCTTGAGCCACAAGAGATAGAACGCATAAAAAACAAGCAGAGTCGCACGATTTCCGAACAAAACGCTTCGGATGAACAATTACTCACCGAAAACAAAAACCTCGCTGAAAAGGCTTCTGAGAGCCTTAAAAACGAAGATGAAGCGTATTACACGGAACAGTTAGGAATTGGATTGCTAGGGGGTCGCAATTATTGAGTTTCATCAAGCTGGACAGGAAGTTGCTTACTTGGGGGTGGAAAGACAAGCCAAACATGGTGGCTTTGTGGATAGAGATCCTTTTACAGGCAAACTACTACGAAAACGAATGGCACGGCAAAGTTTATGAGGTCGGATCGTTCCCTACATCAGTAGCAAAACTGTCAGCTTCCACAGGCTTAACAACTCAACAAGTAAGAACTTGCTTGAAGAACTTAGAATCAACAAAAGAGATAACAATCACAACAACAAGCCAAGGAACGAAGATAAACGTGGCAAAATGGGCAGATTATCAAAGTTGTGATGATGATGATAACAAGCGTTCCAACAAGCAAGTTAACAAACAATTAACAAACGATCAACAAACGATTAACAACACTATAAGAAATAAAGAAGTAAAGAAAGAAAAGAATACCAAGAATATTACTTCTTTATATGCTCCGTCCTCTGCTGAGAACGAAGCAGTAGCAAGGATTCCGTTAAACATAACCGATACCTATTATCTTATCTTCCAAGAAGACATAGACCACTACAAAGAACTATATCCGGCGGTAGATGTCGAACAGGAAATAAGATCTATGGTCGGCTGGTGTGAAGCAAATCCCAACAACAGAAAGACAAAAGGCGGTGTGAAGAGGTTTATTGCTAATTGGCTGAACAAGTCGCAGAACCGCACACGAGCCTACTCAACACAAGCAAAGAAGGGAGACGAGATCTTCTATGACACTAAATGAACTTCAAGAATGTATGAATGTCTACATCACGATGTGGAAGACACAGATACAAGGCGAATCCCATAGGGATAGTGTGATGAAACTATGGCAAGACAGAGGATTCCTAAAGTATGAAAAGGATCTTCTCATTAAAGCCTTCTACGAATACGAAGACACATCCGATAAGCCATATGTCGCACCAAGACCAAAACAGATCATGGATGCCTACAAGACAGTTAAAGCCAGGTTTGAGAACAAAGGTCGAAGACGGATCGTCACAGAGGATGAGGAGATGTATAACCTCTACCTTAACGAGATGAAGAAACCTATCGAGAAACGAGACGAATGGCTCATCAGAAGATGCCTTCCTAGTTGCGAGATCATGACGAATCCTGAAGCATTCAAAAAGAAATATGGAAAGTATAGAGAGGAGTATGAAAGATACTGATGTTTATCGATAAGAGCAAAAAAGGAATCGGATGGTACACAGCCGTTAGAGATACGGATGACAGAGATGTAAAGGCAGAAAAGCCATTGTACATCAACTACGTTTTCTCAAGAGATGCAGAACCGCAAGGTGAGAAGTTGGATGGAACATTGATGTTCGTTGCCAAGGACGGAACGAAGTACAACGTGTTTCCTTACATCCACGAATTCAACGGACAGAAGTCTCTACAGTTCCGTCTGTACTTTCCAAAGAAAAAAGACGAGACAGGAATGTTCGGCAACACGAATCAAGCCATCGCACCTGATGAACTTCCGTTTTATTGAGAGGTGCTTATGAGATACACATACAACATCGCCTACACCATCGACATCGATGCTGATTCTTACGATGAAGCCTGGATGAAAATGCGTAAACTGTTTCCGGCAGATGCCGAGAACAAAGACTATGACTTCATCGGTTCTAACGAACATGATCCATTTGATGAAGCGGACAGGAGATACGATGAGTCTCGTTGATTCTGAGCGGTTGAAAAAGAGCCTTGAGTGGCTGATAGATCCTATCGTCTATCACGATGTCATGCAGACTATCGAGGAACAGGAAGAAGTCGAAGCCATCCCAATTGCGTGGCTCACTAAGAGATATTGTGCAGCAGGGGTCTTCGCATCACCTAGTTATCACAAAAGGGCGGACATCGTAAGACAGATAATCCGAGACTACAAGCGAGAACAGGAACAAATAGGAGAAACAGAATGACAAGCGGTGAGTATCGACATATGCTGAGAGAACAAATAAAACAGGCAGGGCAATGGCTCATTGACCATGCCGATAACCTTGTTAGTGATGTCAAAGGTATTACAGACTTTCAAATCACGGTTGATTTAAAAAATGGAGATACCATGCCAACGATAAAAGTTATGCAAGAGAATGCCTTTTGGCACTACGAAAAATGGGAGTAGGAAAAACAGGATGCTGACAACTAACCAACGTGACCTACTCGCAATAGCGATCACCGACAGATACGTTCTCCCTGGGGAAAGTGTAGATGTATGGGTGGACAAGTTTATTGAAATAAGGCAGATGGTAGAGATGTCTGCTATGGAGAGAGAAAATGTTCAAGAAGAAACAGAAACCGAAAAGCCTGTGGGAAAGTGAGGATGCCGTTGCTCTTCACTATCTCCAACAGAAGAACGATATCAATGAATATCAGAAGAATTTAAAGATGGTCGATGGCGGTGAATACCAAGCTACTCGACAGGATATAGACAGATACATCCGGCAATTGGAAAGCAAGTATGCCTTTGATGAGATGATGGGGAATCCATTAGAGCAGATAGAGGGGATCTTTAACGATGTTGGTATTGTCTAAAGAGCAGAAAGAGAAACTTATGCAAGAAATCAACACCGACAAGTCATTTGAGAGGATTGCCAGGAATGCAGGTGTGGGTGTTGCCACAGTAAAAAGATATGCCAAACGTTTAGGGATTCGTCATACGTTTGGTGGGAGATTGAGAAATGATTGAACCTTGCGTGCCGTTCTCGTTTATAGATCAATTGATAAACACGATGGAGAACGAACTTGAGTATCAGCTATTCGAGGACGATGACCGAGATGAAACATTAAAGCTGTCGCATCAGATAGACATGCTGAAAAATCTAAAGAAGAGGTGGATCGAGTATGACAAACGATACACGAAATGAAATTCTCAAAAATGCTATCGATTACTATGGTGAGTTTAATCAACATTCAGTAGCACAAGAGGAATGTGGGGAACTGATACAAGCCATCTCTAAATGGTTAAGAGCCGTGAAACCGACAGACCAATTGAACGCAAGAAACCTTATCAGGGATGAGATGGCAGATGTATTAGTTATGTTGGAACAGTTGAAACTGATGCACTCTATAACGGACAAGGAGTTGCAGAAGGAGATCGATTACAAGCTAGTGAGGTTAAGGGGGCGAATGGATGAAGGTATTTAAGGTAGCGTTTGAATTTCTGATGGGGTGTTTAGCCGTGATTATGGTCTTAATGGCTATCACGATGATTGCTTATATCATGAAGGTTACCATTGAGGAAATATTCAGCAAAGAGTTGATAGAGAAAGTAAAAGGGTGGTTAAGTGAAAGGCTTCATTAACATCTATAAATTAGTCGATAAGAGCGGAAAGGAAGTCGGCAGAGGAACAGCTTTTGACTTAGCTGGGCTGATTGACTGTTCTCCTGTCACAATACAGAATGCCGGCAGACCTAATGTAGCAGGATCGAGTTCTGATTATTGGCTGAAAAAGAAATACAAAGTCTATAAAGTAGGTGAGAAATGCAGAAAGAAACCTCCCAAGAAACCCATTGTACAAGAGAAAGATCCGACAGGACTTGAATATCTTAAATTGATGTTGGTGTATCGCAGATACGATCAGACCGTCTGCATGTTCGATCCGTTCCCTTATCTCCCTGACTTATACGATATGGGAGTGAATTGCACCGCCAAGGAAGTCAATGACTGTGATGTCATGATGCGTTTAAAGCCTGTTGGGAGAAGGAAGAAAAGCAAACACTATTTTGTCGAGGTGAAAAACAGATGGACTACAAAACCTTCACAACCGATCTAAGTAACTACAACGAGAATATTCTTCGCTACCAAAAGGCTAAAGACGAACTAGAGGTCATTCTTTACGATCTCTGCGGTGTTCGTGGGGTGAGTTATGATTCAATCATGGTTCACGGAAATCCCTCTGTAAAAGCCTTAAATTGGCTTAAACAAGAGGATAGATACAACGAAAAGGAAGCTGAACTTAGAAGATACGAGACGGCTTTGGTTAACGTAGAAAGAGCAAAAAAGAAAATACCGAAGGAGTTGTGGGTCATGTTAACTGATAAGTTTGTAAGAGGTATGACCTACACCCAAGTAGGTTTAAAGTATGGGTATTCTGGACGAGGGATGTGGGCTTATCTCAGAAGGGAGTGTGAGAAGTATTTATGACATTTCATTGCTTCTTTGAACAATCCGGCACGTTTAAAAACGAGTTCAAGAAACTAGGCTATGAAGCCTATGACTATGATATCCTGGATGACTTCGGTGAAACTGATTACAAGGTGGATCTCTTCAAGGAAATCGAAACCGCATATGAGGGGGGGGAATCTGTGTTTGATTCTATTAAAGATGAAGATCAGATCATTGCTTTCTTCCCATGCATCAGGTTCGAGTGCAAAATACCTCTATGGTTCAGAGGTCAGGCACAACAACAGAAGAATTGGGATGAGGAAAAGAAGTTGGAGTATGCTATGAATCTTCAGAAAGAACTGTCAGATATGTATAGATTGTTTAGTGAACTGATCCTTGTATGCAAGAGGAAAAACATTCCTCTTATTATTGAGAATCCTTACACTCAACCGCACTATCTTACATTGTACTTCCCTATTAAACCGAAGCTGATCGACTATGACAGAAGCGAAAGAGGTGACAACATGAAGAAGCCTACACAATATTGGTTTATCAACCGAGAACCATCAAATAACCTCTTCTTTGAACCGCAGATCCTAAATGAGCAGCGAACACATGATGGCATATCGAAGGATCGCAAAAGAATCAGATCCATGATATCGCCTGATTATGCCAATAGATTTATAAGGGAGTTCATTCTATGAGTTCTATTGTCTACAACATGGACTGTATGATCGGCATGAAGCAATATCCTGATAACTATTTCGATCTTGCTATTGTCGATCCTGTTTATGGCGATGTGACTAAAGGTGGCTATATGAACAATATTGATTCAATAAGTCGCAAAGCAAAAGCAATTCACTACCACATGGGCTTATGGCAACAAGGAAAAACAACAAAAGAATATTTTGATGAATTGTTTAGGGTATCTAAAAATCAAGTGGTATGGGGGGGAATTGCTTTACCACATCAATACTCAAAGATAGTCAATGTTGGCTGGTGTGGGATAAAAGACATCCTGATGGAGTCAAATATGCCGATTGCGAACTAGCATGGACATCATTTAATTCAGCCACACGGATATTCCGTTTTCTATGGAATGGAATGCTTCAGGAAAACATGGGTGGTGATAAGGAAAAGAGAATTCATCCAACACAGAAGCCTGTCGCATTGTACGAACGATAATCATATGAAGGGCAAGACAGGAAGTAACGCACCGCAGATGCCAACAAATCCACCAATGCCAAAGTGCAAACCGCCTAAAGATGATTGGGAGATCCCATCGTTCATGAAGAATTTTAAACCGAAGGAAACGGTCACGTTCTACGATATGGAAGGCAGACCGGTGTTTACAAGTGAGGTGGAATGATGAGGTTAATCGATGCGGATGCTTTGTTCTGATGTATCATTTAATTGAAAGGGAGAGTGAATATGTTTTGGACAATATTGGCAATTGTGTTAGGATGCTTGGCTTTGTTTAGCTTTATTGCTGTAAAGAAAGACAGAGATGATTTGAAACGCAGAAGCAATGTTCCTCGTTACAAGATCATTGAGATTCCAGTAGTTAACTCTGAACACATCGAAGAGTTTGTCAGAAAGTACGATGATCAATTCATAGAGAATGATGACTACAGATTCAGACAGGCAAGAATGAAGGAAGAACATTATGGCGAGAAAGTCTACAGATACTCGCCAGCTTATCTTCCTGTCAAAGTCGAAGGGCATGATGTTTACTCTAAGTTAGACGATTGGGTTAAAGTTGGTGAGATCGGACAGGAGATAAACGGAAAGCCAACGCTGATGCTCTATATCAACGAGTACAAAGAAGTAAGAAACCTGGGTATTGATAAAGTCAAAGGCGATCCGTTCTATCTGCTAAAAGTCAATATAGACCTTTAAAAGGTAACGCATTACCTAAATAAACAAGTTAAAATGATAATGTAGAAAATTGCGAGGAATACCCAACCTCGCTTTTTTTATAACTATTCAGACAGATAAGCGGTGCGGTCGTTGTCTTTCCCTTTCAGCCGCACCTTGGCTTGTCTGTAATTATTATGACGATTAAAGAATTCTACAGTACAAGGCAATGGAAGCGATGCAGGGAAGCGTACAAGAAGTCAGTAGGATATCTCTGTGAGGAATGTCTGAAGAATGGGAAGATAGTTCCGGCAGATGATGTGCATCACATCAAGAAGCTGACACCGCAGAATGTTAACGATCCGAGTGTGGCTTTATCGTTCAGCAATCTAATGGCATTGTGTAATAGGTGTCATGACAAGATGCACGGCAGAGCGAGACGATACACAGTCGATGAGTATGGTCGAGTGACACCTCTTGAGTGATCCCCCATATTATTTTTTGGGAAGGGGTCGCTGACCACCGATTGC
>Ga0326511_10001193_pt1 | contig 21905 bp, 43 predicted proteins | sample 0_2496_0518_D_FD_203701 | JGI IMG/M metagenome (GOLD analysis project Ga0326511, IMG submission 203701) | Bovine rumen microbial communities from UC Davis, California, United States - 0_2496_0518 | ecosystem: Host-associated > Mammals > Digestive system > Stomach > Rumen | place: USA... | reverse complement strand
CGTGGGCGCACGCGAACCTCGATGGCTGCGTCAAGGACGAGCATGGCGATTGGGGCGTGCTTGAGATTAAGACGGTCGGAAAGAACCGCGAGAAGGACTGGGCAGACGGAGTGCCCGACTACTACCTGACTCAGGTGACCCACTACCTCTCCGTCACTGGATGGAAGTACGCATGGGTCGCCGCGCTCATTGGCGGTCAGCACTACGTAGAGTTCAAGGTCATGCGCGACGAGGATGACATAGCAATGGTCGATTCCGCTGTTGACACCTTCTGGAACGACTGCGTCGTAGGTGGCGCACTACCCCAGATTGTCGGCGGCAGCACCGAGGCCAACGCACTGCTCGACCTCTTTGGTGCCGACTCGAACGAGTATGTGCAGCCGGAGAACGTCAACCACTTCGACGCCCTCGTGCATGACTACCAAGAGGCCAAGGCTTGCGAGAAGAAGTACGCCGAGCAGGCCAAGCGTATCGCCAACGACTTGAGGGCGTGCGTAGGCAGCGCGAAGGGTGCCATCTCCGACGTGTACAAGCTCACGTGGGTCAAGTCCATGACCTCAAGGTTCGACCAGAAGCGTTTCGTCGCAGAGCACCCAGAGCTTGCCCAAGAGTACATGACCAAGTCCATCACCGACCGAGGCTTGAGGGTCTCAGGGGTGCAGCGATGAGGTCGAGCATCAGGACGGAGATAATCGCGTACTTCACCGACAAGGAGGCGCACTTCTCGCCCAGCCAGATCGATTGGGCGATGGGTCTAGTCGAGGGCACGGCCCATGACGTGATAGTTGACTGGTGGGCAAAGCAGAAGGAAAAGAAGGAAGAAAGGCTCAGGTCATACCATGAGTAACTTCAAGGAGGCGCAGACGGGCATCGTCGTTGCTCCGGCGCAGAACCAAGTCATAAGCTTCACCGACGATGCTGGCAAGAAGATTCAGATAAGCCAGCAGGACGTATATCAGTTCATCTGCGACAAGGCCACCCCGCAGGAGGTGGTCTTCTTCATGGAGCTGTGCCGCTCGCAGCGTCTCAACCCGTTCAAGCGCGAGGCGTTCCTCGTCAAGTATGGCAGCAACCCCGCGTCGATGATTACGGCTGAGGTGGTGTTCGAGCGTCGCGCCAACTCACACCCCAGCTACACTGGCATGGAGCATGGCGTTGTGTATCTCGACCGCAACGGCAACGTGTGTAAGCGTGAGGGCACCGCGACCTACAAGACGGCTGGGGAAGTCCTTGTCGGTGGATGGGCGCGAGTCCACCGCAACGACCGCAGCGACTCCTACGCCGAGGTGTCGATGGACGAGTACAACAAGAACCAGTCCGTGTGGAAGACGATGCCAGGTGTGATGATTAACAAGTGCGCACGAGCCGCCGCCCTCCGTCTCGCCTTCCCGTCCGACTTCCAAGGCATGTACATCAGCGAGGAGATGGGCGTCATGCCGAACGTGACCGAGGTACATGCCGATGTCATGCAAGACGTTGCCGCAGATGCCACTGAGAGCCAACAGGAGCCGATTTCAGACCCCGTTTACCCCTCGAAGGAGTCAGTGGACGAGTTCAACAACATCGTGGCCGAATTGGCCGCTGTGCGCGACAAGGAGCCAGGTGACGTTGCTCTTGCGGTGCTCAAGAGCAAGGCACTTGCCAACACGGGCTACGCCATGGGAACCGACATGACGGCAGAGCAGATGGACGTCGCGATCCGACTTGTCCAGACGTGGCTCTCGAAGGCGTACCAGGACGAGCCGACATACGAGGAGTAGGGAATGGAGTTTCAGGCAGTCATAAAGGATGCGAAGGTTTCGGCAGACAAGGTTGCCATCAACGTCCTTGGCGGCGATGGGCTTTCCATCGACCAGCTCCGCATGTTCTTTGGCGAGCCCGTAATCATCAAGGTCGATGTGATCCAGCCGCCGCTTCCGGTCGAGGCAAGCGACGGATACATGTGGGTTGATGGGAACGGCGAGGTCGTGGGGTGAGCGACGAGAAGCGCGAGTTCAGGGGCATCTGGTTCCCTGCAAGCGTTTGGCTCGATGGCCGTCTCACTGCCATCGAGAAGTTCGTGCTCATGGAGATAGACAGCCTTGACGGCGAGAAGGGCTGCTACGCAAGCAACAAGCATCTTGCGGAGTTTTGCCAATGCGGTGAGTCAACCGTGTCGCGTGCAATAACGAGGCTGAGGGAACTCGGATACATAAGCGTCGAGTCGTTCGATGGCAGAAAGAGGACGCTGCATAGCTGCCTTGCTAAATCGGCAAGGCAGACTTGCTCGAACGGCAAGGCAGAGTCCTCAAATCGGCAAGAAAGAATACTAGATAAGGTTACTAGTAAAGAAAAAGAACCTATGTCTGGAAATTCCGACGAGCCATTCGAGGAAAAGCTCAAGGCAATCGTTGACCACCTCAACGCGAAGGTCGGCTCTAGGTACACGACCAAGAACAAGCAGCTTAGGGGTTACGTCCGAGCGAGGCTTGGTGAGGGGTTCACGGTCGATGATTTCTTCACCGTGATCGACACCAAGGCCGCAAAGTGGAGGGATGACCCGAAGATGCGCGACTACCTCCGGCCATCGACGCTCTTTGCCCCTACCCACTTCGAGGAGTACCTCAACGAGCAGTCGCAGCCAGCGAGCTACTTGGACACGGTTGACTGGTCGAAGTACGAGCTGGAAAGCCTGTGACGGAGTAGGTACGGCAGGCGAGGCGTGTCATGTCATTGCTGGGTCAGGCAAGGCGAGGTCTGGCGCGGCTTGGCAGGCGTGGCAGGGTATGGACGGGTCAGGTTGTTTCTGGCTTGGTAGGTCATGGCAGGCGGGGCGTGTCGAGTCAGGGTGGGGCTTGGTGCGGCACGGCAGGCTAGGTTCGGCATGGCGATGCCTGGTTAGGCATGGTGAGGTTTGGAGGGCCTATGGGTTTGTAGGTAAATACAGCGACAACCAATCTGCATCAAAAGAAAAGCGGCTTGGGTCACCGAACCCGAGCCGCTTCCTCAGCAAAGGAGATTATAACATGGCTACCAAGAACAGCGTCATTGACATTCGCCCCATCAACATTGACATCGTTGAGCTTACTATCGTTGGCACGACCCCGCTCATCGTCCACGCTTGGAGCCACAAGGCCAAGCAGGAGATGCTCGACAAGCAGCGCGGCAAGAAGACTGGCGCGAAGCACGAGTTTAAGGTTCCGTACAACGATCTCATCGCGTCTCTGTACTGGCTCACCAAGCAGCCCGAGCTTGGCAAGAACGATGAGGAAGCCGAGCACAACTACTTCGAGGCAATCGCGAATGGTGCCCGCTTTGGCTTCCCTGTCAATGGCATCAAGCAGAGTATCATCACCGGCGCTTACCGAGCTGGTCTTGACGTGAAGCAGACCGAGCTTCGCGGCACGTTCTTCCTTGAGGGTGCAACCGAGACTTCCACCATCGACATCGCCGAGATTGTCGGTCCCGCGCCGGTCATCCGAGAGGACATGGTTAAGGTCGGCGGCATGTCCAAGACCGCAGACATTCGCTATCGCGGCGAGTTCAAGGAGTGGGAGATTCCACTCCGTCTCAAGTACAACCGCGAGGGCAAGTATTCGCTTGAGCAGATTCTCAACTGCATCAACTTTGGCGGCTTCTGCTGTGGCATTGGCGAATGGCGTCCCGAACGTAACGGGCAGCTAGGAATGTACGAGCTGAAACTCTCATAGCTCACGGCAGGCAAGGCTTGTTGGTGTGGGGTTTGGCGTGGCACGGCAGGGCAGGCTAGTCGGGGCAAGGTGGGTCTAGGCATCGCATGGCCTGTCAAGGCAGGCATGGCAAGGTATGGCCCGTCGTGGTAATGCGAGGCTTGGCATGGATTGGCAGGCGAGGTTAGGCACGTTGGGCAAGTCGTGTCGGGTCTAGGCAAGGCACGTTAACGCATGGGTGGGGTCGGCTTTTGTCGGCCCCACACTCTTTAGGGGTGATTCGATGATCTACAAGGTTAAGTCGGGCTTCCACCTAAAGGCTGGGGTCGCGCAGACCGTTGGCGAGGAGTGCGAGCGCCTTGAGTCGGAGGGCAGGCTGACGGCCCAGAACCTACTGGACGATAGCCGCCCAGAGGATGCGCCGCTGCATGACTGCTTCGAGTGGAATGACGGAGTGGCGGCAGAGAAGTGGCGTCTTGCACAGGCGTCCTACATCATCCGCTCGATTGAGGTGACGGTCGAGGAGGCAAAGGAGCCGACGAGGGCGTTCGTCGCAACGGTGTCGGATGACAAGCAGGAGTACCGTGCAATAGGCTACGTGCTGCGCAGCACGGAAAGCCGCGACGCGCTCCTTGAGTCGGCGCGAAGGGAGCTTCTTTCCTTCCGTCGCAAGTACGCGACGCTCTACGAGCTTGCGAAGGTGTTCGCCGCAATCGATGACGAGGTGGGAACCCAGCAGACCTTGGAGCTTGCTGGCTAGGCAGGGCGCGGCGTGGTTCGGCGTAGTCGGGCGTGGTATGGCAGGCGTGGTACGGCCAGTTGGGGCTAGGCGAGGCACGGTATGTCTGGGCAGGCGGGGCACGGCATGACGAGGCTAGGTCAGGTGAGGCAAGGATTGGTGTGGCTAGGTCAGGCAGGCGTGGCACGGCTCGTCGTGGTTGGGCCGGGAAAGGTTCGTCTGGGCAAGGCACAGCATGGCATGGCAGGCATGTCTAGGCGGGTCTCTGCGAGTCGGGGCATGGCGGGGCAAGGTTGATGCACGACCTTCCCCGCACACACCACTAGGGAGCATGGATGAATCAGTACGATGACTATTTGCCGTCTGAGGCTTACGACAGCGACATGCCGCCTCAGTACGACCTATACGTTGAGGAGCGTCAGCTCATGTCGAAGCTTGACCGACTCATAGAAGAGTACAGCGGGTGTGGTGTCGAACATGCCAAGAGGGATCGTGAGTACTATGCGCTCAAGGCAGCGAAGACCCTTGAGCTGAAAGAGCAGGGGATGCCAGCGACGGTCATAGCCCAGATTATCAAGGGCGTCGATCCCGTCGCTGGTGCAAGGGAGAAGATGCTCGTGTCGGAGACGATGGCACGAGCAACGCTTGAGGCAATCCTCAGCACGAAGCTGCAAATCAAGATTGTCGAGTCGCAGCTACAGCGCGAGTACTCGAACCCGCAGGCAGGATACTGATGGATGGGAAGAAGCCGCCGCTGTATGACATGTCGAGGTGCATCATCTGCGACAGCCCATACGTCGAGTGGCATCACGTGTACCCATCGGACAGGCGTCCAATCTCAGACCGCGAGGGGTGCGTTGTGCCGCTGTGCCGCGCCCATCACCAGGGCAGATACGGCGTGCATCGAGAGAGGAAGCTAGACCTGTGGGTCAAGCGCGACTGCCAGAGAAGGTGGGAGCAGCGCGAGGGCATTGACGAGCCAGACCACGAGACATTCATCGGCGTCTTTGGCTGCAACTATCTGTGAGGAGGGTGCGTGCAACACAAGAACAGGGACGGCGAGATTCTCCGCTTCATCGAGTCCTACTGGAACGAGAAGGGATACGCGCCAGCGGTGAGGGACATATGCGCCGCGCTCGGCTTCAAGTCACCAGCGACGGCTGCGCACTACCTCCGCAGGATGCGTGAGCAGGGGCTTGTGGAGTACGAGGACAGGATTCCAAGGACGGTGAGGGTGACGCCATGGGCAGGACGATAGAGAGGGCAATCGAACTTGGCCGCAAGAACGCCGAACAAGTGCGCAATGTGCTTGGGCAGAACCCCGATCTGCCCGTCATCATGATTACCGAGAACGGGCCAGACGATTACGCTTGGTACTACCACGAGGGTGTCGATGCCAGCGTCGATTGGCTGTTGTTCGGCGAGTTCTGCGATGGCATGGTTCAGTTCGACAAGATTTACAACGACGAGGACGAGGTCGAGGACGAGATTGCCGAGAGACTGTTCGAGTCGTGGTGGGATTGCGCTGTTGACCATGGCATGCCCAACAGGGTGCGCATAGAGGATGCACCGAGCGATCTCCTCACCGAGTTCTGCGGGGCGGAGACAAACTTGGGAGACTTTGCCGACGCTCTGGCGCGAGCAATCTGCGAGTCGCTTCCGTGGAGCAAGTGGGTGGTGATTAGGGCATGGCTGTAGTCAGTTTCTATGGAGAGACTTTCAGCGAGAACGAACACAAGCTGTCGAGCTGCCCCTTCTGCGGCGGCAAGGCGCACTTCCGCTACAAGACCAAGCTGCGCGTCAACGAGGACATTCCACCCGCAATCCGAACTGCACCCGACTTTGGATGGGGAGAGCACGATTACGTCGAGAACGTCTATGACCGAAGGTATGGCATCCAAGTCTGGTGCGGGCAATGCAAGACCAAGACGCCCTACGTATGGGGAGATTGGCACATCCCGACACAGGACGAGATCGATGAGGGAAAGCACGGAACCGAGCTGTTCAACCTCAGCGAAGAGCTTGAAGCGCTTAACAAGTGCATCGGCCTGTGGAACAGGAGGGCAGGTGCATGGGCGAGCTGAAACCCTGCCCGTTCTGCGGCGGCAAGGCACGCATCAAGCATCTGTATGTCGGCAGCGAGCCAAGTCACAGCAGGGTCGAGTGCGGCAGGTGCCACATCAAGACGGACTTCTACGTGTACGAGTTTGGTGAGCGCAACGTCATAAGGGTGTGGAACAGGAGGGTCGGCTGATGGCCCACGAAGTCAAGTACATCGATCTCGACGAATGGGATTTCCCTGACGCCATCGAAGTGCTTAACGCTGATGAAGTTCACACGCAGCGTCGCACATACGTCCCCGAGAAGGAGCTTGAGCGTACCAAGCGCAGGAACGACGAGCTGCAAGACCTCTGCTACGAGCTACTGGACAATCTCATGCCGGAGATTTGCGACAAGGCTTTCTGGTGCCGTGACAAGGACTGGCACAAGTGCGAGGACTACGGATGTGGCAACTTCACGTTCGTGATTCTTGCACGGGAGCTGGGAATCGAGGTCTGATGAGCGTCAAGGACTGGCGCGGCAGCTACGTCACGCACCGCTGCGAAGGCTCGTTGAAGGCGTACATATCCATCCGCAACTACGAGCGCATCGGACGCTGGTCGCTGATTGACTATGAGCCAGATTGGGAAGGCAACCCGTCGCGCTACGTGGGCAGGCGCATCGCCACGATTAGCTATTGCCCGTTCTGCGGAAAGAAACTGCGGCCAGAAAACATACCGTTCTAAGGAGCTGCCGATGTGCTACACGGGGACATGCCCATACGAGTGCAGCAGCTACGGATCCAACGCAGGCGAGTGCATGTTGAGGTACGGCGAGCCAGTGCCAGACGATGCCGAGTGCATGATTGCAGAGCGTTGGCTTGAGGAGCAGCGGCGCAGGCACCCAATCAGGACGCTCATCGAGGATGCCAAGTTCAGGTGGTACAACCTCAAGCTGCGCATGCGAGGGCAAGACGAGATTCCGTTCTAGGGAGGTGTTTATGGTCAATGACAAGCACGGCATCATGGACATGGTTCTCACGGTCGGCTGGATTGAGGGAAAACTAGAGGTTCTGGCATCGCTCTCGGATGGCAGGGTCAAGCAAGAGCTGCTGAACGCCAAGAGCAACCTAGCCAACCTCGCGGATGACCTCATAGGCATGTTGGAGAGCGAGGAGTAGCAAAGATGACAGAATCCAAAGAGCCAAAGTGGCTCTACCGTCTGGAATCGACAGACCCAAAAAAGGGGCTATGGTACGACGCCAATGGCGAGCTTGTCTGGACAATAGGACTGATACCCGACTGCGAGACGAAAAACCTGCCAATGGACTACGACGAGCGGTACCGACAGGACGGGCGAATGTGGCACAGCTCATGCACAAACAAGAAAGACCTGAGTCATTGGTACACGTTGGAGGCGGCACTCGACCTTATTGAGAATCACGGTTTCACATTTGCAAGGTACCTGGCGACTGAGTATCACGAGTATGAGCTTGAGACGGTGTTCATCAAAGACACTTGCCTGTCTCGTGAAGAGTTGGACATTCGGGAAGTGTTTGGGGAGGAGCAGTAATGGGAGGACTTTACAACATGCTGTTTGGCTGGAACCCAGCATGTGTGTTCGTGGCACCGATGCTTACTGACGAGAACCCTCAGAAGTTCTTTCCTAGGTTCCGAGATTGCTTCATCGGTGACAACGATGACACCATCGTCATCTACACGAGGGTCGGCGGCGGCAACCGCAGCGACGGCCCGGATGACGAGTGGGGCTACGGTGAGCACAAGCTTTACGACATGCCGACGTTCATCCGCACTTGGGACGATGACTACGACAGCACGTATGGCTACTACGAGTTCGGAGTCCCTGACGAGTGGAGGGAGGACTTCGAGCACGTCAAGAATGGCGAGTTCGACAAGCTCTCGGAGGCATACGTAGACCGTATGCAGAAGTGCTACGAGAGGCTGGACATCAAGGCCCTGCTCGGCAAGGTAATGGAGAAGAAGGATTAATGGCAGCAGCAAGCTTCAAGGTAGAGTTCCCGAGGCGTCAGGCGATGCTCTCGATATGGCGAAGGTGTTGGAGCAGCATTGATGGTCATGAGTATGAGGATACGCAGACAGAGCTTGCTAGGGTTCCCGTGCTCGTCTGGCCCATGCCGACGCAGGACGGCTACTTTATCGTGGAGCATCAGGACGGACATTGCCAGAAGGTGCAGCCATACGAGCTGACCTTCTTAGACAGCAAGGAGCTTTTCGACCAGTACGATTGGACGCAACATGACCAGCCTGTATGACGCGCTGTTCGATGACATACCCATGTTTGTCGTGCCCGGTACTGAAAACTCAGACGTAATACAGTACGAGACGAACGAGCAGAGGAACGTCAGGCTCATCAACGAGATGAAAGTCAAGCAGACTCTGGAAGAGATTAGGCGGCTGGAAATTCAGCTCTTGCAGATCGAGCTTACTGGGCCTTGGAGGCAAAACAGACTCCTAGAGGCCACGCAGCACGATTGGAGCAAGTCATGACCGCGACTGACGGACGGCACTGGCGCTGGGTCTGCTGCGCTCCGGCATCCAACTACTTCTCAGACCAGTACGAGGCACTCGACCATCTGTGCCGTGGCTGCACGAAGGAGAACGGGTGGGTTGACATGGTTCACCCACGCGGCAATATCTGCCCTTGGATGGACGAAGCCCAGCAGTATGACGGCAAGCCGATGGTCGATGTGTACGAGGATGACGAGGGCCACTGGAAGCTGGTCTGCAAGTACCGCAAGGAACGCAAGAAGCCAAGCGCGAGGGGACATAGGAAGGCGAAGGGCCAGACGGCCCTTTCTTTTTAGGAGGAGACATGATTCACGACGTGACGATTCCGTTTAGCTTCGATACCTCTCCGATTGAGCGGCAGATCGCCAACATCGGTGAGCAGGAGGTCAAGAACATCATCCGAGAGGTGACGCTCAACGGCATCTACTCGGCTATGCCCAGCAAGAGGCATGGGTACTATGGCGGCAAGCTGACCCCAACCAAGGATGACGAGGTTGACTGGAAGGCATACGTTGACGAGCGCATGTACAACTGGCTCACCATGCACAAGCAGGAGGTCATTGACGAGGCGGCTCTGCTCATTGCCATGCGTGCCGGACGCACGACCCAATGGCGCAAGGTTCTCGAAGAGTTGAAGGCGGAGCGTGATGCCGAGTGAGCGCAATCAAGGCAGGGTGGCTCTACTCTGGTCCATATAGGAGTGAGCAGTCTCAGGGGTGGTACGTCCCCGTCATGGACAAGGACGGAACGCTCAAGCTGGTTGATACCTACGTCATCAAGAGCTGTTACAGCGAGCATGACAAGAACGTGACCGCCATGACCGCCGCCATCTTGGAGATGGGTACCGAGCCTCACCCATACGTGTTTTCCAGAGTGCTCAGCAACTACTACTACGGGAGTCAGTGCATCTACCATGTCGGCGACGAGCTGCCGGAAGATTTCGAGGAAGTCTGCTACCTGCCAGAGTGGGAGTACGTGAGTGACAGGGAGGCAGAGGACTACGAGCCAAGTGACGTAATTTGGTTCGTGCAACTCCATTTCGAGCACGGCTACAGGTGGCACGGCTACAGGCATGGCGTGTGTCTCAAGCGCAAGGGTGCCGTGAAGTCTTTCGACCGACAGCTTGACGCCGCAATCGCGGACGCGCACAGGTCAATGACGTACCCAAGCGCGGGATATGCCGTGAATGCCGCTGTCAAGCTACATGACGATGACATGCGCAGGGCATCTCAAAGCATCGAGGTCAAGTATCTGAGGATGCTCGAAGTCAACGATCTTCTCGAAAAGCAGCAGGAAGAAATGCGGATGCTGTTGGAAAGGCAGGACGCGGAAGGTGATGCCGAGTGAGCTATGACATCCGCTGGTGCGTCGAGACGGTGATGCCAAACAACGACGGCGAGCGTTTCTGCGTTGTTCGCATCCCCGAATACGACTCGCCCACCTACAACTACCGCAAGATGTTCGCCGCATGCATGGACTGGGACTACGACCAAGATGAGCGGGGCGAGGATGGGAACTGGCACGCTTGCTACTATCCGATGGCATTCGTTGTTCGCAAGCTCGAACGTGGACTCAAGGAGCTGCGAGAGCACCCTGAGAGGTATCGGAAGTACGAGCCCAAGAACGGCTGGGGAACGCTGAGCGGTGCCATCAAGTGCATCAAGAGCTGGCTCAACGAGCTCGATGGCGAGGATAACTGGGACGCCATCACGAACGAGTGGCCCATCGAATCCCTTTGGTGGAGGTGGTAGGCATGGTGCCGAACACTATTCCGAGTACTGCCAAGCCAGACCCGCAGAACATCCGCGACCTCCGGCTCATGTACGAGACCTGCGGGAGGAGTGACGGGAACATCGAGTACAAGAGACTCATACATGGCGTCATGAGCAGCAGAGACTACCATGAGGGCGACATCACTGGCATGTACCTCCGTGTGGTTCCGAGCAACTACCGCGACCTTGTGACAGTGTGCGTGCAGCGAGAGCAGGTCACGAACCTGCGAGAAGATGGTGTGTACAATCCCAAGCGGCTCACCGACTGGTCGAAGGAGTACACCTTCAAAGAGTTCAAGGAGTCCCCGTTCTGGGACATGACCCTCGACATGTGGGGGCGAGACTGGCGGACTGGCTGGGACACGCACCTCATGGACGAGCACGAGGCCATAGACGAGGACACGCGATGGTACGTGTACGCCCACGTCTACGAGCATCACCGCACGTGGCTAGGCAACTGGGACAAGACTGGCCGCATCGAGGCGGTTGACTTCTTCCTTGACGAGGATGGCGAGGTCGAGATGGGCCTGACGCGCAACGGAAGGCACGAGTCCGTCTACAGCGGCGACATATGGGCGTTGCAGCAGATTGTCGATGAGCACGAGCAGATGCAGGAGCAGCTCAAGAAGCTCAAGGAGCACGGCATCGACCTCGATGACGGGACGCTGAGCATCAAGTTATGGGAGTAGGCATGGACGAGAACAACGTGTGGAAGATTGAGAAGGCTGGGCTCTACTGCTTCGGTCACGCTGGCAGCACATTCATCAATGTGGAAATCTCCCGTCCCGGAGCGGGATGGTCTTTCCACCTGCGCGTCGCGAAAGCGCGTGAGTTCCTTGAGATGCTTGGCATCGATGACGAGGACGGAAGGTACGTCCACGAGGTATTGAAGGGCAAGTACGTCACCGTTGTAGGCAAGGACGGCAGGAGCATTGGGGTGCCAGTAGGCAAGGTTGGTGACCCATACGGGATAAAGATGATGGACTTAGGGGAGTAGGCATGAGCTGCAAGTTCTGCACCGATGGCGTAAACGGCTGGTGGCACGAGCCAATTGCCGACACCCCATACATCTACGCAGAGATAATAAGCAGCTACGGCCAGATCGAGGTCAACTCATTCTACGAACGCGAGGGAGACCTCACCGACCACCCCACTGGAGAGTGCGTGAGGTTCATCGAGAACATCAAGTTCTGCCCTATGTGCGGGAGGGAGCTATGAGCTGTCCGTACTGCAAGTATAACGGCACCGACGAGGCATACCGCAACAAGCCCATCGTCTACAGCGACGATGCTGAGGTCCTGATGCTGTATGACAGTGCGCTTGCCGTGTGGCTCCCACAAGACGGCTGTTTCCAAGTCGCGCTCATCATCCCGATAAGGAACTGCCCGATGTGCGGGAGGGAGCTATGAGCTGCGAGTTCTGCGACACCGATGCTGCTGTCGAACGGGGTCGAGGTGATGGACACGGAGCGTACCTTGTCGGCGAGTGGGCGTTTACCAAGGACGACGACCTCGCGCACCACGCCGATGGCCGCATCAACCTTTGGTACGACTTCGAGGACGATGAGTGGTCGCTGCTGATATTGGTGGCAGATGACCGAGTCACAGACGAGTTTTGGACGTACCCACTTCCGTCGTGCGTCATGTTCCACCCGAAAGTCTGCCCGATGTGCGGGAGGGAGCTCAATGGCGAGGACTAATGCTTTCATCTGCGACCGCTGCGGTAAGACAGCAAAGCAGGACAACCGATACCAGATAAGGACTCGGTGGAGGTTGTCATGGGTATCAGACTGGAACAGAGTAATTGACCTTTGTTCAAGCTGTTACAAGGAGTTCAAGGTGTTCATGGACCCATACGAACAATCGGTGCCAATGGTTTGGACAGTCAGGTTAGCGGAAGAAGGCAAGGAAGAGCCAGATGCAAAAGAGAGTTGAGTACGCCAAGCCGACGCTGCTGTGCCGCCCAACGAATAAGAGTCCCGTGCCAAAGCACTGGACGGGCTGTAGTAACTGTGGCTGTGTGTGGGATTCGTTCTATCGGCAGCTCGGCTTCATGGGGCCACCGAACTACTGTCCCAGATGTGGGGCAAAGGTAACAGAAGAGAAGTGACAGACGGCTCCGAGAGGGGCCGTCGTTCTTTTAGGGGGATGCCCATGGGGGTGTTCGAGGATAGTGTCAATGCGGCAATGGACGCAAAGAACGGCGTCATCCTAGACATGCTGATGAAGTGTCAGAGCGTGTTCGAGTCGCACAACAAAGCCTTCGTCTCTGTTTCGGGTGGGGGCGATAGCGACGTACTCATCGATCTGTGTGAGAGGGTCAGAACAGCGACGCCGATAGAGCTTCATTTTGGGTTTTTTTACACTGGTCTTGAGTATCAGGCAACGCTCAGCCATCTCGACTACCTCGAAGACCGATACGGCATCGAGATAGTGAGGTACCGACCAGAGAAGTCAATCCCGACTTGCGCGAGGGTTCACGGCGAGCCATTCCTCTCAAAGTATGTGTCGCAGAACATATCGCGCCTACAGAAGTACGGATTCCAATGGGAGGACGAGCCGTTCGACGTCCTCTACGAGCGCTACCCGAACTGCAAGTCAGCTCTCAGGTGGTGGACGAACACGTGGACTAGGACGGATCGGCCAGGATGGTTCGACATAGGCAGAAACCAGCTCCTCAAGGAGTTCATGGTCGAGAACCCACCGGACTTCCCAATCTCTGACAAGTGCTGCCACTACACGAAGAAGAAGCTCGCCAAGCAGGTGAACAGGCAACTGAACGTTGACGTTGACCTCGTCGGCGTGAGGGAAGCGGAGGGTGGCATAAGGGCCGCTACAAAGAGCTTCCGAAAGAGCTGTATCACCATAAACGAAAAAGGTGTTGACCACTACAGACCGCTGTACTGGCTCGATGACGTAGCAAAGGCCGACTACGTGCGACTCTTTGACATCCATCACTCCGATTGCTACGAGGTGTGGGGGTTCACGAGAACGGGGTGCGTTGGGTGTCCGTTCGGCAAAGAGGTGTTGTCTGAGCTTGAGGTTGCTAGGGTGTACGAGCCGCGCATGGTGTCTGCTGTCGAGAGGGTGTTCGCCCATAGCTACGAGTACACGAGACGGTACTACGAGTATCGGCTGCTGCACCGCAAGGGTCGCGGCGGTCAGATGAGACTCAATCTCAGGCATGCAAGAGATTAACAAGTGGCCCTTCGGGGCCGTCACTGTAATAAGGGAGAAGACATGAGCAAGTCAAGGATGGGCAACGTCGCCAAGATGCGCTCAAGCAGCGTCGCATGCGGCGTGCACGTCTCTGCCAACCGCAGGGAGGTGGAGCGCGTGCTTCGTGACGGATGCCCAATCGACGTGGTCGCAGCCAACTACGGCATGAGGATGCGCGACGTGCGACGGATCGCAAGGCGGGTGGGTGCGTGAGGTACATATCGCTCTGCTCCGGCGTGGAAGCCGCATCAATGGCGTGGCTTCCGCTTGACTGGGAATGCGTTGCCTGCGCAGAGTTCGATGACTACCCGTCTGCCGTCCTGGCTGCAAAGTTCCCAGACATACCAAACCTCGGTGACGTCACCAAGGTGGATTGGAAGAAGTACCATGGAGCAGCTGACCTTGTCATTTTCGGATCGCCGTGCTTCCCTGCCGGGACACTGGTGCTCACTGACAAGAAGCTAACCCCAATCGAAGACATAAAGCCAGGCGATATGGTTCTGACTCACAAGAACCGCTATCGAAAAGTGCTAAACGTCGGTAGCCATGTGGCTGACACTGTTGTGTTGAAGGGTCAGGGTCACTATGGCCTGGAATGCACGCCAAATCACCCGTTCTATTCATGCGAGAAGAGTAGGGTCTGGAACGGAGACGAGAAAGTCTATAACAGCCTGCTCAGTGATCCAGAGTGGACTGCGGCGAGCGACATGCGGGGGAGGATGTGGCTCAATCTGACGGGCGATGTTGGGTGCTGTGATATTCCGCCACTGCGTCTTAGAGGTGATACACAAGACAGGGTTCTCGATGAAGCGTTTTTCTACTTTGTCGGAAGGTGGCTCGGAGACGGGTGGATTTCCCAGCACAAGCGACTTGGCCGCAAGAACTCGGTAATGAAGCGGACGTTCGTGTGCTGTGCTCACGATCTCGCGGACTTTCTCGAAGAGCGTCTCATTGAAACAGGGCTCACATTCACTAGGTCAAGGGAGCGTACAACAACGAGGTTCGCCTGTTCGTCGCAGTGTCTCTACGACTGGATGTATGAGAACTTTGGCAAGAGCTCTGCTGGCAAGCATCTTCCGTCTTGGGTCTTTAGCATGCCAGTCGAACTCCGCGAGGCACTCTTCTTGGGGTACGTTGACTCTGATGGGACGGCTGTGGCTGGCGGTTCGAGAACATCTTCGGTTTCAAGGGAACTGACTGTTGGCATGAAGATGCTCGTCTCTGGCATTGGGTATGCATCCAGCGTTGTTCGCGTGGTCAACAGTCGGTCTGAATGCAGAATCGAAGGTCGTGTTGTAAAAGAGCGTCCGTACTATACCCAGACGTACTACAGCAGCTCAAGAAGCGCGGTTGTTTCCGATGACGGGTTTTGGGGTCGAGTAAGGAAGGTTCTTCCAGGTCACTCCAATGTAACTGTCTACAACCTAGAAGTAGAGGAAGACAACAGCTATGCAGCAGATGGAATTGCCGTTCACAACTGCCAGTCATTCAGCGTCTCAGGACTCAGACAGGGATTGGATGACCCTAGAGGCCAGCTCATGCTCGAATGCCTTGCAGCATGCCGTGACATCGATCCTGAGTGGGTCGTCTTCGAGAACGTCCCCGGACTTCTATCCGCTGACAAAGGACGGTGTTTCGCTACCTTCCTCAATGCGGTGGCTATCCTGTGGCCTGATGGCGGCGCAGCTTGGAGGTGTTTGGACGCGCAATGGTTTGGAGTCGCCCAGAGACGTAGAAGAGTGTTCGCTGTCATCAATACTAGAGACTGGCGACGTGCCGCAGAGGTACTACTTGACGAAAACTGCCTGCGAGGGAATCCTCCGACGCGCGGAGAGACGTGGAAAGACGCTCCCGCCAATGTTGGACGAGGCGCTGAGGGAAGTGGTGAGCCAAGAGCCTACGGAGTCAGAACAGGACAGACCAGCTCAAACGGATGGGGAGTCCAAGAGGAACTGACTCACACCATCGGGGCTGCTGACAAGGACGCCGTCGTATACGACGAAGAGTGCCTTACGCCATGGGACGTCCAGTCTCGGCGCGTCTTCACCGAGGAAGCAAAGTGGCCCTCACTGTACGCTGGCGAGGGTGGCGGTCACGGCTACGTGATCCGCGACGATGAAGAGAGGGTCAACTGCTTCAAGTGGTTCGCCGGTGCCAAGGCGCGGAGCATGCCGGCCTATGAGGACGGCACCACTCCGACACTTACGAACAGCGACTCTCATCAGCCTGCCGTCGCATTCGCACAGAACCAGCGAGACGAGGTTCGCCTTATCGGCGGTGACGGTGACATTGCCGGAACCGTGCAGAGCCAGGTCTGGGGCAACCATAAGAACGAGACGCTGATATGCCAGCCGAAGGTGATGGCAAGCGGTCAGGCGAATGCAGAGGTCGCGACCGACATGTGCCCGACCATAGCCGCACGCAACTACAAGGACCCGCCGATACTCGTAACCGATCCGATTGTGATTGACCGAGCGGCCTACAACCAAGGCCAGAACGCGCAGTACCCCCCACATCGAGCAGACAGACCTGATGGACACGCTGGTGGCGAGGTGGCCGCACGCGATAGCGTACTCCTGTCAAACGGACAGGACATAGTCGGTGCCTTGTGCGCACGAGACTACAAAGGCGTCGGATCGCAGTTCGTATACGAAGGCAAGGTCATATTGCAGGTAAAGGATGGTGTTGATGGCAGGAAACGCGAATAGGAGGTATGTAGTTCGACGGCTCACTCCGATTGAGTGCGAGCGGTTGCAGGGCTTCTATGACCACCACACGGACATAGCCGGTGCTAATCCAGAAGAGGTGTTCAAGAGGATGCCGCAATGGAAGCACGCGAGCGGGTCTGCGAGGGTCGCATTGGAGCGCAAGGTCAGGCGGTGGTGCGAGGTTAGCCCAGACGGGCCACGATACAAGGCGATAGGCAATTCGTTTGCCGTACCAGTCGTTCGTTGGATAGGGGAGCGCATTCAGGAAGTGGATGCGCTCCCCTCGTCTTGAGGGGGATGCCAATGGCAGAGGAGATCGATGACAACAAGCTCATCCAAGCCTACCAGTACTGGCACGACTGCGGCTTTGACGAGGGGTTCGAGGAGGGCTACGACCTCGGCTACGACGAGGGTTACGAGGTTGGCTTCGGTGACGGTCGCAAGAAGATTGGTAGCGAGCTAGATGAGGAAACTCAAGGTTCTTGAGCTGTTCAGCGGGACAGGCTCAATCAGCAAGGCGTTCGAGGAGCGCGGCCACGAGACCGTGCGCATCGACTGGGACGAGAAGATGGAAGCCGACTGGCACGTTGACATTGGCAAGCTCACCGCCGAGAAGATTGTCAAAAGGTACGGCTGGTTCGATGTCATATGGGCAAGCCCAGAATGCACGACGTATTCCGTTGCCGCCATCAGCAAGCACCGCAGGAAAGACCCCGAATGGGGTGGGTTGGTGCCGATTTCCGAGTACGGGAAGCAGTGCGACAGGATCAACGTCAACCTCATGAGAATTATCCGCGACATGCAGGCACCAGCGGTGTTCATCGAGAACCCAAGGGCGGCGTTTCGCAAGATGGACTGGATTCAGTGGGCACCACGGCACACGGTCACCTACTGCCAGTACCAGACCGAGCTTCCGCTTGAGCAGCGACGGATGAAGCCGACAGACATCTTCTGCACGGTGCCAAACCCGAAGTTCAAGCCGCCGTGCCAGAACGGTGACCCATGCCACGTGAAGGCACCGAGGGGTTCAACGACCGGCACTCAGGGCATGAAGCTCATCGACAAGTTCAGAATCCCCGACGAGCTTTGCCGCCACGTGGTGACCATCTGCGAGGACTACATCTCACGGCTCGACAAGGCGAACGAGTTCCTTGTGAGCCAGGGCCTAGAGCCAATAACACCCCATTGGGGGGAAGACATAGAGCCAACCGAGCCGCAACAGCGGCTCTTTTCTTAGGAAGGGGCGACGCCTGTGAACAACTACGCTTCGTTTGCGACGACGGCTGTGACGCTTGCGGGAACGCGCTACATGAAGAAGCTGCGCGAGATTCACGAGAGGGTCGCGGAATCTGGTGAGAGCGACTTCAACTCCGTGCTCGCAGCCACATACCTCCGCGGACTATGCGACATGTCAATCCTGTGCGTCAAGGCGAGCAACAGCAAGGACATGAAGTCATGCATCGAGGAGATTGACGCACGGGTTATGGAGTACGAGTCAGGCGCATACGAGGGGCGTGAAGATGAACCCACCGAAGACATACGTGAGTCTTGAGGAGCTTTACGAGCTTTATACCAGTGACGGCACGGAGCCGCCCAAGTGGCTGTCCAGGATGCTCGGCAAGCCCGTGCTGACCGAGCTGAGTGTGGACGAGCTTGATCGTGCGGTTTCCAAGTCTGGCATACCAAGCCTGTTCTCGGTTGCCGAGCCAGCGTATGACGCGCTTGACGCGCTTGTGGATGGTGGCGGCATCTACATCTGCGGCGTCCAAGGTGCGGGTAAGACATGGATGGCCTGCCGCATAGCGAAGGGGTGGCTGTCACGCGGCATGGGTGACGCTCGTTTCGTCTCTAGTGTGAAGCTGCTCTCAGAGATAGGCAGCACCTATGGCGGCAACGGCAGCGAGGATGCCGTCTTGGCGAAGTACTCGCTCTGTGACCTACTGGTTGTCGATGACCTCGGCAAGGAGGTGCCCAGCCAGTGGTCTCTGAGCAGGCTGTTCGACATATTTGACTCTCGCTATGCAAACAAGCGGCCAACCATAGTCACCACGCAGTTCGACACGTCCTCTCTTGCTAAGCGCATGTCAAAGGGCGGTGACTCAGAGACGGCGATGGCGATAGTCAGCAGGTTCCGAGAGAAGTACAGGGGAATGAACCTCGGCAACGTCGATAGGCGTGCCGTATGAGGAAGTTCGTGAGAGGTGGGTCTGACGAGGCTCACCTCATCCCATATGAAGGGGAGGAAATGGCCGAGAGAAGGATTCTCACCGACAAGGAGAAGCAGGGCATCTACACGATGCACTGCCTTGGCGAAACCAAGGAAGCCATAGCAGACCGATACGAGATTGCTGTAAGCACGGTCTACCGAATCATCCGAGAACAGCGCGAGGAGCACGAGAAGATGTCAAGCAGTTCGCAGATCGTGGCGGGGGACAAGGCGAACGGACGCCTTGTGACTTGCGCCGACAGAACCAGGTTCGAGGGCACGTGCATCATCAACGGCAAGTCCAAGAAACGAACCTTCACCGCGAAGAACGCGCGTGACGCACAGCAGCAGTGGGAGAAGTGGTGCCAGACCCTCCGCGACGAGCAGGACTTCATGGACATGGTGGAGCGCAAGCGCGATCCCTTGGAGGAGAGCAGGGCGGTCTGCGGCTACCCGTCAGACCCAATCGAGGAGATTCACCCTGTTCAGGAAGTGAAGATTCCTAGCGACGAGACAATCCGCGAGGCCATTCACGAGGCCCAAGAGGAGTTCGATGCCATCACCACAAAGCACATGGAGGCAACGGGCGTCCCTCTTGCGGACACGTCGGAGCCAGCCTACCTCATCTGGGCGAAGAAGCCGGAGCCGCGCTGCTACGGCCTGTACCTGACGATGGAATCAGCCCTTTCGGAGGTTGACAAGCTAAACGAGGTGGCCGCGTTCCTTGGTGGGGACGGTGCCTTCGAGGTCGAGGAGGTCGCATGGAAGGGATAAGAAAGGTCGTTGTCGCATTCTGCCTTGTCCTTGGCCTTGCCGGATGCACCTGCACGCTCGCGTCATGCGGCTCGGACGAGGTCGAAGAGGTTCAGTGGTCGCAGCGGTTCGAGGTCAGCAGGGGGACGATTCACGGCGACCCGTTTGACCTCGACCACATGATTGTCAACACAGTGACCGACACGGAGACGGGCCAGAAGTGGCTCGTGGTCACAACCAACCACGGGGCGGCAATCGCGCCCATCGATGAGAAGGAGTAGGAACATGTATGATGATGACATCAAGGTCAGCCCGTTCGCGGTCGTTGGCGTGATTGCGCTGGTCGTTGTGGTCGTATTTGCCTTCACTGGGTTCTATACGCAGGATGCCGGAGAGGTTGTCGTCCTGCGCAATTGGAGTGGCGAGCTGGCTGGCTACACGGAAGAGGCGGGTTTCCACCTCAAGGCACCGTGGCAGAGGGCCATCCGCTACGACGTGCGCAACAACCTCGTGAACCTGTACAGGGAAGCCGAGTACTCGTATGACGGCGGAGCTGCCGATGGCGCGTGCGTGACCGTCAACGACAAGGGCGGCGCAAGCGCAGACATCGACCTCCAAGTCGTCTATTCGCTCGATGCCGACGCGGCCATGCAGCTCTACATCGACTACGGCACCCAGAAGCACTTCACCGAGACGGTCATCCAGAACGACGTGAGGGCGACTGCCCGTGAGGTAGCTGGGAAGTACGACACCATGACCATGCTCACCAACCGTGGCGAGTTCACCAAGGGTCTGCGAGACGCGCTTGCGGAGAAGTGGCAGAAGCTCGGTCTCTCGGTCGAGCAAGTGAGCGTGCAGGACGTTCGATACCCGAAGACGATTACCAAGAAGTACGCAGAGGCTCAGGCGGCAGAGGTCGCAAAGGCACAAGCACTGAACGAGCAGGAGACGGCCAAGGTCAAGGCCGAGACAAAGAGGATTGAGGCCGAGGGAGAAGCGGCTGCAAACAGGGTGCTCTCTGACTCGCTCACCCCAGAGGTCGTGCAGCAGCACTACATCGACGCGCTCGTGACCATCGGCGAGAACGGCAACCTCGTCGTCGTGCCAGAGGGAAGCCAGCCCATCGTCCAGACAACCAGCAAGCAGGAGGGTGAGTAGATGGTCGAATACGATGTGCTCGGCAACGAGCGGCACAAGGCAGTCTGCAAGCTGAGGGAGATGCCCAAGCTGTACCCAAGCAAGGATGGCGGGGCAGACCTCTACGCATGGAAGTCCGCACTTGCGGATGCCATCGGGGCGGACACGGAACTCTTCTCTGCGATCCGTGACAGGCTCATCCACCTGCTCGGTGGAGACCAGCCAAGTCTCAGTGACATGTTGAGGGAGGATGATGATGGAGTGGACGCCAGACCAAGTGATTCAGCTAGTGCTGATTCTCCTGTACATGGTTCCGCTGGATGCGGTTGTGGTGGGGCTTGTGGTTGCGATGGTGAGGAACTCCTAGCACCCATCACGACGGAGCTGCGCGAGTACATGGAAACCTACAGGCCCATTGAGGATGCTGGGCATGTAGTGGTGAGTCGCATAGGCACAATTGGCTTTGAAGGGTTCGACCGCCTTTGCGACAACATCGATGCAATCCACGCTGGCCTTGAGCGCGACTATGCAACGGCATGCGATGTCAACGAGCATCAGGACTTGGAGTACGCCGAACTCGCCAAAAGGTACGACAACACCATCTCGCTGCCCTTCGACAAGGACGGCAAGGTGTGGCGCATCGGTGACGAGCTGCTGGATGACGGCATGGTTTGCGAGGTCGTTGGAATCGGGCCGAACAGGCTCTACTACTACTGCGACGCCACGGATACCGTCGAGTGGACTCAGGCAGACAGTCGCAAGCACTACGAGCGGAAGCTCGCCGTCGAGGACGTGCTGGACGAGATGTTGCAGCGCTTTTCGGAGGACAGCTACGAGGGCGGCTTGACGGACTTTATCGCCGAGTACGCCGCCAAGCTAAAGCTGGCCGATGCCTAGCACATACGAAAGCGTCAGGAGGCCCCGCAAAGGGGCCTCTCTCGTCGGAAGGGGTGATGGGGCAATGACCCTGTTGTTTCTGATTGCAGCAGCCGTGTGGTGCGCACTGATTTGCTATGCGGCCACAAAGAGCTGGTGGGACTAGGAGAGGCCATGGGAGTCTACAGGATTGATTCTGCACAGCTTGAGCCGCCGCCAGAGGAGGAGCGCACGGCACG
>Ga0326511_10001192_pt1 | contig 21950 bp, 22 predicted proteins | sample 0_2496_0518_D_FD_203701 | JGI IMG/M metagenome (GOLD analysis project Ga0326511, IMG submission 203701) | Bovine rumen microbial communities from UC Davis, California, United States - 0_2496_0518 | ecosystem: Host-associated > Mammals > Digestive system > Stomach > Rumen | place: USA... | reverse complement strand
CTCCGTCTCGAACGTGTAGCACTCGCTCTTGACGAAGCCGCCCTCGCTGGTGAGCATCACGGCGGCGATTGAGCTGTAACCGTCCGCAACCGCGCCGTTGGCGAGGATGGTGTGGTACTTGTTGTCCGCGTGCTTGCGCAGGTCGAAGTTCCACGAGGTCGTCGTGAGCGCCCCGTCCTTGCCGACCGCCTGCTGGATTACCTGATATGCCATTGTGTCCTCCCTTAGCTGACGTAGTAGAGTTCCAAGGGCGACGCCACGAGGACGAAGCAGGGGGCGTCGTGGTCGGCCTTGACCGTCTCCTCCGTGGGTTTCGTGGCGTACGTGTACGTTGGCGTGCCGACGTACCTGCCGACGCCGCCCGTCACCTTCGCGTAGTTCGTGTCGCCGACGAGTCCCGCGCCGAGCGCGACGTCCTGCGTGATGCGGCAGAGCGTGCCGTCGACGCTCACGAGGTCGCCGACCGAGTACGAGCGCGACGCCGTCGTGCCGAGTTCCACGTAGGCCACGTCGAGGTGCGTGGCGGCGGGGATGCCGTCGATGGTCACGCCGTGCTGCGGCGCCGCCCCCATGATGCCGACTCCCACGACCGAGCTGCCGCTCTTCCGCATCGAGAAGCCAGGCGCCGCCGCGCTCGACACGACAGCCGTGGCGCTGGCCGTGCTCTTGCCGTCCGTGACCGACACGGTCACCGTCTGCGACCCGAGGCCGACCGAGTCGAGGTACGCGACCACCGTGGTCGGCTCGTCCGAGAGGGCGATGCCCGACTCGGCGGTGCCCGTCGTCACGCCGACGTTGGAGACCGCCGTGCAGGTGCCCGTCATGCCCGCCGTGCCGCCGCCCGCGAGGTACTCCACGCGGACGCACGTGCCCGCCTCGGTGTCCTCGGCGAACGCGTCGCCCGTGCCGCTGCCCCTGGTCGCGGAGACGACGGAGACCGTGCAGGCGCGGAACCACACCGCGTAGAGGGTCAGCGCGGCGTCGGCGGTGTAGCTGGCGCCCGACTTGTACTCGGTGCCGCTGCCGTCCGACGCCGTGTTCCACGAGACGAACTGGTAGCCCGTCCTCACGGGGACGTCCGCGCTGATGGTCATCGCCTCGCCGTCCCACTTGACCCCCGCCTCGGGGTACGAGGACGCGCCCGTGCCGTCGTAGGTGACGGTGTAGGAACGCTTCGGGGGTATCTCGATGTACTCGGTTCCCGAGAAGTTCGAGTCATCCCACTCGCTGACGTCGAAGTCGGCGGTCACGCTGTAGTATTTGCTGTCGGAGGACGCGCCGTACTGCTTCCTGGCGACGTCGAACGTGCCGCTCGCGGTCGTGTAGTAGGTCTTCCACGACGTGCCGCTCACGGTGACCTTCGCCGACCACCCGCTGTTGATGTTCGCGCTGGCCACGGAGGAGGAGTTGTAGGAGAACCCGACCTTCTCGTTGAGGTACACCGCGTGCGAGGACGAGTCGCCCGACTTCGCCTGCAACGACACCGTGTACTTGACGGTCGCCGTCGAGCGGTTCTTCTTCGTGACCGTGTAGTCGACCACGCCGCGCAGGTACAGGTTACTCTTCGTCGCGAGCGTGGTGAATGTGACGGTACCCATCAGACGCTCCTTATCTCTATCAGCTCCGACCCGTCCGAGCTGTCGGACATGGCCCTCAGCACCCAGCCCCCGACGCGCAGGGACTCCACGAGCACGACCTTGTTGATGCGCATGGTCGAGCCGTTTATCTCCGTGACGGGGTCGCCGCCGCCCGCGCGCGCGGACATCGACTCCCACATCTTTATCGCGGAGTTCACGGTCCTACCGTCGTCGTAGTCCGTGTCGGTGGTCAGCTCGATGGCGGGCTGGTACGTGGTCCCGCCCACGGTCTTGCTGAACTTGAGCAGAACGCCGTCCGCGCTCTGCTCCATGACCGAGCTGAGGTCGGTGACCGTGCCGCCGCTGCCGACCGAGACCTTCCTCGCGACCTCGCCCCTGATGCCGTCTGCCGTCGTGGCGAGCGTGGCGTCGGTGACGTAATCGGACTCGACCGCGTCGAGGCGGGAGTCGACGGCGTCGGCGGTCGTCTGGGCCTTGTCCGCCGTCGCCCTGGCGTCGGTGATGGCGTCGGTGACGTCGGTCGAGCCGATGACCACGGACTTCGCCCGTATCTCAAGCTCGTCGGTGTCGGCGTGGAACCTCACGTACGCATTGTCGCTGCCGATGGTCTGGTCGTAGCCCGCGTCGAACCTGACGCCGTCCTTGCCGAACGACGCCACCGTGTGACCCGTGCCCGTGTCGACCACGTCGAGGGCGGTCGGCGTGACGTCGGCTCGGTAGTTGTCCCCGTCGCTGCTCAGCACGTGCGCGCCGAGCGTGTCGTGGTAGAACCATTTCTGCGTCTCGTCCACGTCTGCCTGCGCGGCGTCTGCTGCGGCCTGCGCGGTCGCTGCCGCCTTGCCCGCGTCGACCGCGGACGTGCTGGCCGCAGAGGCGTCCTTCGCCGCATCGTCGGCGCTGGTCTGGGCCTTTGCGGCGGCGTCGCTTGCCGATGCCGCGTCGGCTATCGCCTTGGTCGCGTTGGCGTCGGCGGTGTCGGCGCTGGCCTGCGCGTCGCTTGCGGCTGTGGCGGCGCTGTCGGCGCTCGACTGCGCCTTGCTGGCCGCGTCGTTCGCCTTCTTCGCGTCAGCCTGCGCGGCGTCGGCTGCGGCCTTCGCGCTCGCTGCGTCGGATATCGCCTGGCCCGCCTTCTCCGAGGCCGTCTCGGCGCTCGCCGTGGCCTCCTCGGCCTTCTGGGCGGCGGTCTCGGCGCTCGCCGTGGCCCTTCTCGCCGCCTCGTCTATCTCGTCCACGCGGTACGTGAGCTGCTGGCCTCGACCAGCAGCCGCCACCACGTAGCCCGTCTTGCCCGCGCCGTCCTCGCCAACGAGCTGGACTATGACGTCGTCGCCCTCGGAGATGTTGGTCGCGTAGTTGTCGAACGGGACGGCCTGTCCCTCCTCGTCGCCCTCGACCGTGTAGCCGTGCAGGTCGACGTACGCGACGAGGCCGTCCTTGCTGACCGAGTCGACGCGGCCGATGAGCGTGTGCGTCTGCGAGGCCGACGTGCCCGACGCCTTCGGTATGCGGGACCCCGTAGCGAGCATCCTCGCGAACTCAAGCTCCTCCACGTCACACCACCTTAAGAGTCAGTTCCTCGGTGAACGCCCTGCCGAGGTCGAGCGGGTCTATGGACTTGACGAGGCACTTGAGCCGCCCCTTGAGCGGGCCGTCAGGCATGTTGACCGTGACGGTCTGCCCGATACGGTAAGGCGCGTACGGCACGGTCATCTGGAACTCGTCAATCAGTTCCGTGGAATTAGACAGCAGGCTCCTGGCACGGTCCGACGCCGCCGCATTCGTCTCCCTCGGAAGGTCGTCCACGTTCTCGACATGCGTGACGTAGTAGCCGCGTGCCTGCTTGGACACCCTGCCCGTGGCATCCGCGTATCCGACCGACTCGACCTGCTTCTCGTCGCTGCCGGTCTTCTGTATGACAACGACCCTGTTGACCTGCGAGAACTCGTTGGTCGTGTACGTGATGCCGTCGAGCGGGTCGTAGCCCCTCGCCTTGAGGTCGATGCTCCACGACGGTGAGATGTTATGCGGTGCCACGTAGCCAGATATGACGACCCTGCCGTGGCTGTCCACGTCGACCCTGTTGTTCGAGCGTTTGCACACATCCATCAGGTCGCTCAACCGCGAGTCGCCGAGTTCGTACACGACCGACTCCGCGGACCTCCAATGGTTCGCGGTCGGCATGACGGCGTACGGCACGTCCGCCTGCGACATAATCGTCTTCATAAAGTCGATGCCCAGCCCGCCCTTCGCGATGGACACATGATTCGGCAGGTAGTCCTCGCTCATGGTGTACAGGGTGCTCTGGAGCGTGTACGTGGTCTCCCACGCGCCCTTGTTCCTGTCGGCTGACACGTCGGTAACGACGTAGGTGCCGAGTTCCTCCCGAAAGCCCCACTCCCTCACCTCGTGGACTATCCGCAGCCGCGAGTTCTTCACCCAGTTCGAGTCGACGGCCTTGATGGAGCCGCTCGTACGCGTGTCGGTGTCGTAGCCCCACGTGAGCGTCGACCCCTCTGGCTCGAATCCGTTCAGCTCCCCTATGACCTCGTTCAGGTTCGTCGGGGAGACCATGTAGACGCGGACGGTGTCCTTCCGGTTCCTGTCGGTCCAGTCAGGCAAAGTCGACCTCCTCCATGGACACACTCATGCCGTAATAGCCGTGCCCCTCCCTCGGGCTGGACACCTTTGTCACTACCACGTTGTAGATGTGACCGTCTGGCGTCCTGAAATAGCACCAGTTGCCGTTCACGGCGGAATACCCAAGCGCTATCACGTCATCCACCGAGTTGTGATCGGCGTCCTTGCCCTCGATTCCGCATACTCCGTCGACGGACAGCGACGAATCGACTGTGTTGCCGACCTTTATCACCTTGTACCTGCCCGCCGTCGTGGCGTAGGAGTCGTAGTCGAGGTCGGTACTGCGTGACAGCTTCGGTATATTGCCCTTGTTTGCGATGAGCTGGCACCACCCGCCTTCGTAGTTCCAGACGTAGACGTTGAGTGTCTTGTCGTATGTGAGTTTCGCGGAACCGAGCGCCCACTTCGTACCGCCCAGGTCCCTGTAGCACCAGACGGTAGACTCTGAGCCGAACGAAGGGAACACCATATATGTCACGAGACTGCCGTTCGACTTTTTCGACATTGGGACGACCTTCAAACCCGTGCCGTCACCCGCGTCGATGTAACACTCGGTCGCGGTGGCCTTCTGGAACGAGACGAGGTACGAGTACCCTTCGGACTCGGTGACGGTCGGCACGACGTCGACCCAGTTGCCGTCGTACGCCATCTCGGCAGTCCCCGAGAGCGTCACGGTCGTGTCGGTCGTGGAGTACACGCCGCTTACCGTGAGCGTCTCGCCCTTGAGCGGGAAGGAGGCGAGCTGCGAGCGTTTGACGATGAGTTCCCCGTTGTACGGCAGGTTTGTGGCCCTGATGCCGGAGGCGATGGTGCGCCCGTCCGCTCCCGTGATCGTCACGTCGCTGGCGGTGTTGCCGCCGTGCTTGTAGTCGCTGGCCACGGACACCACGAGACCCTTGCGGGTCATGGTCGCGCCCTTCACGGCGACGGTCGGCTTCCAGAGGGCGGCGTACGTGAACGTCGCGTCGTTGCCGCGTGCGGGGACGCCGTCCAGCGCCCCGACCGGCATCGAGTCCTCGTACCTGCGGACCTGCAGCTGGATTTCCTCGCGGTCGTAGGTGCCGTCGAGCGTGACCGATATCGGGTTGTCGGCCCTCTCGTACCCGCCGACCGTCTCGGTCGCGCAGTTCGACCGCCACTCGTCGCCCCAGCCGCCGTTCGACGCGCTGCCGTCCCTGAGCGAGCGCCACTTGGACCACAAGGTCCACTCGGAGCCGCTGACGGCGCGCTTCCGCGTGCGGTAGCGCACCTTCCAGGTCGAGCCGATGCCAATCCACGCGGGCGTGAATTCCTCGGTGCGCGTCGCGTCGGTGCCGCCGACGAAGAACATGTTGTCGTCGGGTTCCTCGCCGTCCCTGTACGACCCGTGGAAGGCGACGTGGCCGCTGGGGGCGGTGAGGGAACTCACGTAGGCCTCTGACGGGTCGAAGTACCAGAGCTGGTTGTACCACTCGCCCGTGTACTTCTTTCCCTGGGCTTGTATCTGCATCCAGCCCGTCTTGACACCGAGGTACAGGCTCGCCCCCTCGCCCGACGATGGGCGCAGTGTGACGTACGGCTTCGAGATGCCGTTCACCTTGCCCCATTCGCCGATGTAGCCCGTCCACCTGTCGGGGCTTGACGAGAGCTTGAGCTGCGCGACCCATGCGGAGGCCTTCGCGGCGGCTACGTTGACGCTGGACAGGCAGTAGCCGCTGTTGACGTTGGTGAGCAGCAGCCCGCCGTCGTCTCCGTGTGTGACCTTCCATAGCTGCGAGTTCCGCGTGTCGTTGACGCCCTGGAGCTGCGCCCACGCGCGGTTCGCGGCGGAACCGCCCTCGATGCCTATGCACGAGACCATCCACTTGGCCGAGTGGATGCGGTAGATGCCGTCTGGCACGACGCCGACCGTCTCGAACGTGTACTGCGTGGCCGTCGCGGACATATGCGGCCAATTGCCCGTGTCGCAGGTAAGGTACTTGCCGTCGCTCGCGGCGATGGTGTACTTGCCGCTGGACGCCTCCGCGATTGTCCAGCTCGTCGTGGCGAGCGACGTGTCGGTGGTCTGTGTCGGCCACGTCCCGTCGCTCGCCATGCACTTCTGCGTGAGCGTGAACCAGATGCGGTAGGTGCCGTCCTCCAATGTCTGCAGGTGGACGTACTCGCCGTCTGTGTTGTTCACCTTCCACCAGCCGACCCACTTGGCGCCGTTCCTCTCGACGTCGCCCTCGACGCAGTAGTCGGGCCACGACACGGTCCTGATGCGGTAGGTGCCGTCCGTCAGGGTGCCTGTTGCGTTAGCCAATGTTCATAGCCCCCTTGCGGTAGAGCGACTGCAGGAAGTCGTAGACGGTCGTGTGCATCATGTCGACGTCGTTGAACGTCGACCCGTTTATGCTGACGATGTAGTTCGTCTCGGCGTTCGCCACAGATTGTCCGTTCGGCATTTCGGCAGCGATTGCCTGTGCGATAGGCAGCATGTATCTCGTGTTCGTAAGCGGTATGACCGTGCCGCCAGTGGCCCAGTTCACGACCGCCTCTGCGCCCGCCTCGCCGACCCAGCCGTTGTTCGTGAGTGTCGGCCCGTCCGCGATGTAGCCACTCGCGTGCTTCGGGATGTACGGCCTATGCGACACAGAACCAGTTGCGCTGCGGTCTTTCGCGTCCAGCCGAGAGAAGTTCGCCGCCGCCTGCTGCGAACCTGTGGCCTTGTAGGCTATCTCACGTGTGATCTTCACGTACTTCGGGTAATCGGCCCACCTGTCGAGCTTGTCGAGTGCGCTCTGTAGATCTTTTGCGCCTTTGACGTCGATGTTAGCCTTCTTGTTGGCGACGGGCGTGCGATTGTAGTTCTTAATCATCCCGATGAGCTTGTTTATGTCACCGCCGCAGCTCGACAGCATCGCGGCGAACTCCTCGCTTGAGATGTTGTTGAGGTTCTGCGCCGAGATGCCTGCGTCCTGCATGGCGCGGATGAAGTCGGCGCTGTACAGACCAGCTTCCTCCAACGCGGACTGCACCGACGAGTCCATGTTCAGCATGGCCTCGACCATGTCGGCCCGAACGTCGTCGGCGGCGATGCCGAGGTTGCCGAGCGTCGCGACGGTCTTGTTAATGTCGTTCCCGCAGTTCGCATAGAGCCGCCTAAAGGCGTCGGCAGACACCTTCGACATTGACTTGGACGATACGCCCGCATCATCCATCGCCTGTTGCAGCGTCGATATGTCGCCACCAGCCGCCTGTATGGAGTCGATGAGGTCCTTCATGGACCCGCTCGTTGAGTCGCCCAGCTTGCTGAGTGCGCCGTCTGACGCGTCTGCCAGCGAATCGTAGCTCACGCCGAGCATGTCGAGCGCGTCTGCGGCGGCGTTGAACTTTGTCGAGTCCCCGATTACGTCGACCATGCGGTTCAGGGTGCCCGTCGTGTCCTGCGCGGCGCGGTTCAGGTCGTTCTGCGCCTGCGTGGCGTCGGTGAGCGTGCTCTCAAGCTCGTCAACGGCACCGTCAGCCGAATCAAGCGCGGCCTCGGCGTCCTTGACGTTCGCCTTCGCCTTCTCGACCTCGATGTTGTACGCGGCCTCGGCGTCGGCGAGCGTGCCTCCGTACTTGTCGACGTAGTCGCGCTCGATCTTCGCGCGGTTCGTCAGTAGGTACTGGTATTGGTCTTGGGCGTCGTTGAGCGCCTTCTGCGCATCGGCCTGCTTACCGATGGCCTCGGTGTACTGCGGCTTGTAGTACTCGATGAGCGCGGCGGTCTTGCGAGCCTCGACGTTGTCCCACAGGGCGTCCGTGTTCTCCTGCACCTTGCCCGTGTTGTTGTCGATGATCTCGTTGTTGGCGTCGAGACCGTAGTTGGTCCCGCACTGCTTGTTGACCTCTTCGAGCGCGGTCTTGAGACGCATCTGCTCGTCCGCGCTCAGGCTGGACTTGCCAGCGAGGTCATCGATGACTCCCATGTATGCGTCGAGCGTGCCTGCGGTCTTTCCGTATTCCTCGTTCGCGCTGTTGATGCTGTTCGCGAGGTCTACGTTGCCCTGTTGGACGTTCTCGATGGACTGCCGCGTGTTGTCGAGCGACGCGGCGATTGAGCCGATGCTGTCGGACATTTCGTTGACGCTCGCGACCGACACGTCTGCGGACTCGCCGATGCCAGACACGGCATCGTCAAGCCCCTCGGTTGCGTCCTTCGCGAGCTTCGCCTTCTGATAGAGGTCGTACAGCTCCTTGGCTATCATCGCGACGCCAGCCACGACGATGGCGACCTTGCCGAACCTCCAAAGCTGGGAAGCGAACTGACCAGCCACGACGCCTGCCTTCTGCGTCATGGTCATGCCGGCCGTGAGCGACTTGACCATCTCGATGCCGCCCTCCTTGTACGCCTTCGCGACGGCTGCTGAGCCGTTCGTGACGGTTGCGACGTACTTGGAAAGCTCGTCGCCCGCCGTCTGCGCGGTCGAAACGACGGTGAGCATCGGGCCGAGCAGAGCTGCGCCGCCCATGCCCGCGACGATGCCGGTCTTCGCTCCTTGGCTAAGTCCCGAAAAGGCCTCGGTGGCGTCCCGCAGGACGCCTGTCATGGTCTTGAGAATCGGCACCGCGCCCTCGCCAAGCTCGGCGGCGGCGTTCTGCGCCATGTTGCGCATTATCTGCATCTGGCCCGAGAATCCCTCGGCCTTCTTGGACGCCTCGTTGGCGGCGTCACCCGCGGCACCCCACTGGTCGGACACGCCGTCCCACGCGTTCTGGGACATTTGCAGGTTGTCATCCAGACCGTCGACCGTCTGCATCAGACCCTCGATGGCCTGCTTCTGACGGACGGACGTGATCTTCATCCCCTGCAGAACGGCGTCCGCGGAGCCGCCAGCCTGCTCGATGCCGTTGAGACCCTTGATGAAGGCCTCAAGCGCGGCGGTCGGGTCGCTCTCCCACGTCGAGGCGAACTTCTCGGCGCTCATGCCAGCCACGTCGGCAATCTGCTGCAGGCTGTCCTTGGCGTCGGTGATGTTGTTCTCAAGCTCGCCGAAGACGGACTGCGGGTCCTTGCTCCACGCGTCCACGAACTCGTCGGCGGTCATACCCATGAGGTTTGAGAACATGGTGAGCTTGTCCCCGCCCTCCTGGACTGCGGACGAAATGTTTTCGAACGACATATCGACCGTACCGCCAGCGGCGGCGACGGCGGTCTCCATGAAGCTCATGGTCTTGGAGATGGCGGTACCAGCCGCCTCGGACTTCTGGCCCGTCGACGCGATTGCCGAGGACCACGCAAGGACCTGCGGTGTGCTCATGCCGACGATGGACGCCATAGAGCCGATGCGCTCGGCGATATTGACTATCTCCGACTCGGTGGATGCTCCGTTGTTTCCGAGTCGCACGAGGGCGTCCGCGAAACTGCTGTAGTCGCTCTCAGTCATGTGCATGATGTTCTGCAGGTGCCCGATTGCGGTCGCCGCCTCGTCGGTGTCGAGGTCGGTCGCCACGTCGATGTTTGACACGGCCTCGGCGAATGAGTCGAGGCTTTCGGTCGCGACGCCAAGCTCGCCGCCGATTGCCTGAATCTCAAGAATCTGGTCCGCGGTGGTGACGTGCGTGGTCGAGAAGTCGATTGCCGCCTGACGCAGCGACTCGAACTGACTCTCGGTGCCGTTGACGGTCTTGCGCATGTCGCGGTAGGCGGCGTCGACGGTCGCGGACGCGTCCATGACCTTGTAGCCGAGCATGGACACGGCGGGAGTGACGGTCGAGTAGAGGGTCATGCCGATGGACTTTAGCGTGGACGGGTCGATGGCGTTCGTGCTCTTGACAAAGTTGTCGGTCTTCTGCCGAGCGTCCTCGACCTGGTCGCCTGCCTGACGCGCCGCGGTTGCGGTGTTCTTGTACGCGTTCGCGGTGTTCGCGAGGTCTGCGTTGCGGTTGGCGGACTCCATCGCCTCGCCGGCCTGTTTCGCGGCGCTCTCGGTCTCGTCGATGCTCTGCTTGAGTTCGTCCTGACGCTTTATCGCGTCGGTGAGCTTTTCGCTGTACTTCTCGGGGCTGAGCCAGAAATCGTCTGGGATATCGGAAAGCTCGGCGAACGTACGTTTAAGCTCTTCGAGCTTGCGTCTGTACTCGTCTGTCTCTTCCTCGTTCTTCTGAATGTCGGCGAGGATTCTGTCGAAATCGCCCGCCGTGTTAAGCGGATTGTCCCACGCGGCGTTGAGTTTCCTGTACTCCGCCTCAAGGCTTGAAATGTTGGATTCGACCTGCTTTATCGCGTCAGAGGCCTTCTTCACGGCCTCGGTGCGACCGCTGCCTGCAGCCTCAGCCGCCTTGAGCTGCTTGATGGTGTCCGTCACCTGCTGGTACTCGGTGCGGAGGTTGTTGAGCGTCGCGAGCTGGTCGCGGTACTTCTTGGTGGCGCCCTGCGCGGAATTGCGGGCGTTGACGACCCACTCGGACAGGTTCTCGTGCTCGGACGCGGCCTTCCTGACCTCGTCGCTGTCGAGCATCTTGAGCTGCTGGTTAAGCATCTCCTCCTTGTCTGCGGCGAGCGCGGACTTCTCGGAGAGGTCGACCATCTTCTGACGCGCCGCCTCAAGGTTGTCCGGGTTTATCTTGAGGGAGCGATCGCACGCCTCAATGTCGGCGTCGAGCTTCTTTATCTGCTCATCGACGTCCTTGACCTTTACCGAGAGCGCCTGGAAATCGTCCGACTTCTCGGCGGTCGACACGGTGTTGAGTTCCTTCATGGTGCGCGAAAGGGACTCGATCTCGGACTGCGTGCGCTGGATATCGACGGAGAGGCCCTGGAACTGCGACGCCTTGCCGAAGGCCTCCATGTTCGCACGCGCCTCGCCGTATTGATGGCTGAGTTCGCGAATCCTCATCGTCTCGTCACCGAGGTCGACGCCCATCTCGGACAGCTTGTCGAGCATGGCGTCAACGGAATCAGTGCGGAAGGCGTCGTGGAAGTCCATCTTCTTGAGTTCGGTCACGGTCTTTATGACGGACTTCGGGATCTTATTGTCAAGAGACTGATTGACCTCGTTGAGTTCCTGCTTCATCTCGGCGAGCGGCAGCTTCATGATATCCTTCGCCTGATCGACGGGGATATACCACGAGAGTTTTTCGGCTCCCTCGTTCGACATGGCCTTGTTCCACACCGAGTACGCCTTCTCAAGCGTACCAGTGAGGTCCGCGTAGCGTTTGCGGGCGTTCGCAGCGGCAAGCTCGACGTTGTCCGTCTCGTCGGCGAGCTGCCTGATGCTCTTGGTCGCCTTGACGATGTTGCCTGCGTCGTCCGCCTTGAAGATATCGACGTTCGTGTCGCCGAGCTGTTCGAGCGCGGTCTTCATGGTCTTGGTCTGCGACTGCAGGGCCTCCATGCGCTCGGCGGTGAGCTTGAGTCGGGTGTCGAGGTTACCCATGTCGGACGGGTTGAACTGCATCGCCCGCGTAATCTGACGGATTTCCTTCTGCAGGACGGACGCAGCCTTGGTGGAGCTTCTGAGGGCGTTGTTGAGCTTCGTGGTGTCGCCGCCGATGCGGATCTCAAGGCCTGCGTACTCCGCCACTTTTACCCTCCTCGGTAAGATTAAAGGCGGACGCCCTAACCGAGCATCCGCCGTATGTCGTCCTGCGTCGCCTCTTTGACGGCGCCGTCGCTTTCGTCCTTGTTGTCCGCATCGCGCTCGCGCATGGCCTCGAAGTCCCACGCGAGTTCGCTGTAGGTGACCTCGAACAGGTCGCGGCGGGTGTAGCCCAGCTTCATAGCGGCCAGACACATCGATGTGTACGTCAGCCGCTTTGCGCCGTCGCCGCCGTCTGCGCCGTCGCTACCGCTTGCGTTTCCGTCCGCTGGACTGCCTGTTGACCGAGTCGTAGAAGGCGGAAATGGACGGAAAGGAGGCATCGACCTCCTTGTTGATGAGGTAATGCCTGTGGAACAGGTCGATATCGTCCACGATGTGCGCGTTGACGAACTCGTCGTAGTCAGTCTCGACGGGCGCGACCGAGTCGTTGAGTCCCGCCATGTCCGCGACGCGCAGCATGGCCCAGAAGGCGCGCGAGTCGGCGGACAGGTTGAAGCCGAGGTCGCCCGCGTCGTTGTTGATATCGTCCACGAGGGACTTGTGCAGCGAGCGCGGGTCCTCGCGGAAGGCCTGCTCGTAGAACTCGAACGTCTTCATGGCGCAGATGGCGACGTGCTCATCGTCGCCCTCGCCGAACCTGATGGGGTTGGAGTCCCACTCGTCGGAACCCTCACCCACGTGCTTGAACCTTACCAGCATGTATGGCACTCCTGTTCAGTGTCGGTGAGAGCGGGGAAGGGGGCGGAACAGGCGCCGCCCTCCCCCGCGTCTCGGCTTTTGTGTGGTCGCTACGCAGCGGCCTTGGCGGGCGTCGGCACCTTGGTGAACCAGGCGGCGTAGCCCTTGGCGTCGGAAGCGGCGGAACCCTTGACGATGTTCTTCTTGGCGCCGCCGAAGTCGAAGTCCTTGCCGATTGCCGTGAACTCAAGGTCCTCGGTATCGGGGTCGGTGGAGTCGGACTTGGTGTTCGCGGACGCGATGGGACGCTGCGCGGTCACGTTGTAGAACACGTAGCGCTTCTCGTCGGCGTCGCCGGAGACCTCGTACATGAGCGCGAAGGCCTTGGGCTGCGCGTCGGACAGCTCGACCTGGACGCCGTTGTCGTCAACGACCTCGCCAAGCACGTCGACCTTGAAGGCGTCGGGCACGAGGGCCATCGTGAGGGTGCCCGTGTAGCCCGAGTTGGTCGCGGGCAGGGTCCAGTACGCGATGTTGTCGGCGTAGAAGATGGTGGCGTCGGAACCCTCGCGGTTGAGGGTCAGGGACACGGCGCCGGGGATGTGGACGGGAGTTGAGTAGCCTTCATCGGACACGAGAGCGTAGTAGACGTTGCTCAGGCCGAAGCGGACCTTGGATGCTGCCATGTTGCATCCTCCTTATTCTCTGGCTTTGTGATACGTGAAATCGAACTGCTCGATGTGGCACTGCTCCGACTGCGACCATGCGCTCGTCTGCTCGACGGGGCCGAAGGCCCTGCAGGCATCGAGGATCGCTGACTCGTACTTGTCGGTGGACACCTTCTCGAACAGGTCGACGTGGACCCTCGGGGTCGAGGCGTAGTTGTCGTTGTCCGCGACGAACTCGCCCCGCGACTCCACGGTGTAGATGAAGAACGGCGGCGACGGGGCCTTGCCGACCGCGTAGGCGTCCTGACGGCCCGGTATCCCCGTGGCGGTCAGGGCCTTGTATACGTCGGACTTGACACTCACGTCAGACCCTCTTTCAGGTATTCGAGGACGAACTGCGGCACCTTCTCGAAGGTGTCATCAGCAGCGGGCTTCACGTGCGGGAAGGCCCTTGTGCGCCTGCCGCCGAGCGTGGCGTGCCCCTTCTCAAGGAGATGCACGAGACCTGGCTTGCGACAGTAGATGTGCCCCTCGACGGTGCCGCTCGACGGTCGCGTGGTGCGGTATGTCCACATCTTCGGGTAGCCCGTGTGCTCGCCCCAGCCGTAGCCGGAGGCGTTCTCGCGGACCTCGTCGCGACCGTAGATGCAGCCCTCGCGGGTACCATTGAAAAGGGCCTCGCCTGCCGCTTTATAGATATCGCCCATGAGCGTGTCGAACGTGGTGGAGAAGGCATCGTCATCGACGTAGAACTCTCGACTCACTGCCTGCTCACCGCCTCGTGTGTGGGACCGCCTAGCTCGTGTGTGGAACCGCCTCGTGTATGAGACCGCCTAAATGTCAGCCGCCTCGTCGTTACGGGCGTGGCGGGAGAGCGTGAGGACCGTGTACTCGCCGCTGCGCGACGCCTCCACGTCCATCTCTGTGCCCTCGAACACGGCCTGCGTCTGACCCGTGTAGTCGAGCGCCCTCACCTGGACCTGCGCCTCGGGCTTGTTGCCGATTGCTGCGGCGGTCGCCCAGTAGGTCTGACCAGCCCTCATGACGTTGCAGAAGACCTCGGTGTCGACGGGACCGCCCTCTATCTCGTTGCCCTCGTCATCGACCGTCATGAGCGAGTCGACGTCGCGCAGGACGATAGTGGAGTTCCATCTCATGCGCCCACCGCCGTGTACGGCACCGTGATGATGCCGACGTAGGGCGCGACGCCCGTGACCGTGGCGAGCGCGGTACCCGCTTTCAGGTTGTGCTCGTAGGACACGGTGTAGTCGTTGCCCTCAGTGAGTTCCATGAGGTATGCGCCGCCGACTGGGTAGAGGACTTCCAGCGTCGGCATGTCGCCGGCCTTCGCCTCCCCCGTGACGCGGGCGGTGGCCTTGGAAAGGCTGCGCTGCCCGTAGACGGCGTTGTGCGACGAGTTAAGCATGGTCGCCACCATGCTGTCGTAGACCTTGAGGAAACGGTCGGCGTCGTCGTTGTCGTAGCCGAAGTTCGCCTTTGCGTAGACCACGACCGCCTGCCTCGCGAGCGCGGGCAGGGAATCAACGTCGGTGCCGAGCCAGTCCGCGGACACACCCTTGACGAGCATGTCGTGGATGGCCGCGGACATGAGACCAGTGACCTCGGAGTCGGCCTTGTCGGTCGAGAGGCGCAGGGCGTTCTTGACGCTCTCGAACAGCGGGTGCTCGTTGGTGAACCCGTCAAGCTCCTCGATTGTCATGTGTCCCGCGCCCCCCTTCCTAGGACTCCTGCTTCTTGGTCGTGCGCCGACGCATCGGCTTCTTGGGCTGCTGCCGCGACTCGGGCGTCTCGGGTTCAGTGACAGCCACGCGGACGGCGCCCGCGGGCTGCTTGCCCTCCTCGAACTGCCACATGACGCCGCGCCAGCGGTACAGTGCCAGCTTCGCGGCCATTAGGCGGTCGCCACGGTGATGTCGCAGAAGGCGGCGGGGCGCTTGACCGCAAGCACCTCGCGGATCTCCGCACGGACGGTGACGAGGTTCTTGGAGAAGTCGTCCTGGTCGGAGTTGGTGGACTCGACCTTGACGCCGTCGCGCTTGCTCACGAGGTCGGCGGCGTTGAAGGCGCCGACGAGGACGTGGTTGGCGGTGACGGCGGCGGACTTCACGAAGGTCATGCCGAACAGGCTGGTCACGTCGGAGTCGCCGAACGGGGAACCCGCGACGTACTCGTTGGTGGTCAGCTTTGTGCCGCGCAGGGTCTTCCAGATGGCGGGGGTTACCGCGACGGCGGTGGCGGGCATGCCGGACTGGTCCTCGACGTCGGCGGCGGCGGCGATGATGGCGTCAAGGATGGAGATGGCGTCGTTCTTGACGCCGGTGGCCTTCTGGATACCGGAGGTCGCGAGCAGGGTCTTGACGGCCTGCTCCTGACGGGCGGCGTTGAGGTCGTCCACGAGGTCGCCGTTGATGGCGGCGGCGAGGTACGGGTCGTCCTCGAACAGCTCCTCGGTGAGCTTGATGATGCCCGTGACCTTCTGCAGGGTGACGGACTTCTGCTCGTAGACGTAGTGGAGCTGGTTCTTGGCCGCACCCTCGGCGGTCAGGCCCGCGGCGCCCTCGGTGGAGCCGTAGGAAAGCCAGCTGTAGACGGGCTGGTCGACGGTCTTGCGACCGAACAGGCCGAGCACGGCGAGCTGGGGAGCGGGCTTGTCGACCACGGAAGTGTCGAACTCGGTGGCGGTCAGGCCTGCGACGGTCTGGACGTCGGTCGCGGCGCGGAAGGCGGGAGCGACGTAGCGGTTGCCAGCGGCGTTCTCCTTGTGGGCCTCGCGGTACTGGACGAAGTTGGCGCCGAGCGAACGGGCCTGCTTCTCTTCGGGCATGGGAACCTCCTCGGTCTCTTCGACCGCCTCGGTCGCGGCGACGGGCGCGCCTGCGCCCTGCTCCACGAACTCTCGGGCGGCGTTGCGGGTGTGCGCCAGCTGAGAGCGGCGCTGGTCCTCGGCTGCGATCACGGAGACCTCCGCGTCGATGGCCGAGATCTGCTCGTCGGTTGCGTCCTCGGGGACGGCCTCGGCGAGTCCGAGCACCAGGGAGCGGCGCGTCTCGTAGTTCTCGGCGCCCAACTCGCGGTACTCGCGGGAAGTCATGGGTTCGAACTCCATGTCATCCCTCCTAACGTAGTTGCATGAATCGGACTTGCGCGGCCTTGGCCTTGAGCGCGAGGAGCGACCTCTTGCGTGCCAGTTCCGCGAAACGCACTTGCGACTCCCGCTTCTCCCTCTCGATCACTCCGTCTACGAGGGAACGTGCGCTTATCTCGGTGTTCGGGTCGGCGGGGTACGAGACCGCGCTGACGTCGAAGCACTTCGAAACCCTTGTGATGGTGGACGTGACCCTGCGGTTGGTCGCGTCCTCGACCCACTCCTCGCCGTCAGGGGCGATGGTGAAGGCCCACGACATGCGGGTGACGAGGCCCGCGTCTATCTGCTCCCACATCTGGCGCGAGAGCGTGGTCTTCGACAGGTCCGCCGCGACGAACAGGCCGTGCTCGTCAGGCTCGATGATGAGCGTGTGGTTGGACTGACGCGCATAGACCTGTCCCGCATGGTCGTACTGCATGATGACGTCGTCCATCACCGTCGCGCCGTCGAAGGCGCTCGGGGAGACGACCTCCCAGTACTCCCACCCGTCGCGCTCGAACAGCAGGTACGGGTCGTTGAACGTGCTGGCGTAGCCCTCGACGTAGTAATCGGTGTCGAAACGTTTTGACACGCCCTCGCCGACCGCCGTGAGCGGCATCGCCATCGAGCGGTACTGACGCTCGTCGGGTTTTGCTGGCATATCAGTTGCTCCCGTCCTCGTCGCCGGAGCCGTAGGCGTCGGCGTCGTTGTATATCTGGTCGTCGCCGCCGAGGTCGAAGTCGGGGTCGTCGGACGGGTCGGACTCGATGACGCCCTTGCCGCCGCTGGCGAACACGACCTTGCCGTCGCGAGAGAGCTGGTAGAACTCGCCGCGGACCATGAACACGTCCATGCCGTCGATTGGCGGCAGGTTGAGGACCGCGCGGCCCTCGTTGACGGTCATGACGCCGCAGCCCGTCATGTCGCGGACGATGTTTCGCTTGGTGGCCGCGCCCATGAACTGCAGGCGGTCCGCGCCGAACTCGACGCGGTTGCCCGCCTTGACCTGGCGCTGCGTGAAGCACGCCTGCGTGAGGCCTTGCGAGAGCATGAACGCGAACGGCTCGACCTTGCCCTCGTAGTAGCTGTCCCACTTGGCCTCGTCGCACGTGTTCTGCAGGATGTACTCGTTGCAGCCGAAATAGCTGTAGACGTGCTTGTCGATGCGCTCCATCTCGTCGGTCGAGATGGTGTACGTGCTTGCCTTGACCTGCTGGATGTTCTCGAATGTGTTGTCGTAGGTCATGAGCACGGTGTCGTTGTCGGTGAAGTTGCGCGCGTAGAACTCGTCGCGCTTCCTGCGCTGGTCCTCTGGCGCGACCATGCCCGTCACCTTGCCGATGTACATGATCTTGCCGCCGAGGTCGATTGCGTTCTTCTCGGCCTGCACCTGCGCGTTCAGGAGGTCCATCGTGTGCCGCAGGTTGTTCTTCGTCCCGAAGTAGTCGGATAGGTACTGGTACTTCGAGATGCAGCAGACCTTGCGCGCCTCGATGGCGTACACGTCGCCCGCGGGCAGGCGGAACCTCGCCCACATCTCGCCCTTGTAGTCGACCAGCTCGCACGTGTCGCACTTGAGCGGGAAGAATCCGTTCGGCTCGCCGTTCGCCGAGTAGGTCGGCACCACGAAGGCGGTGCAGTCGACCTCGTATATGGTGGCGAGGCGGTAGAGGAAGCGCGACCACGTCATGTAGGGACTCGGCCACGTCTCGAAGGCGCGGCGGATGCCGGGGTACGCGTCGCCCGAGATAGACGGCGTGAGCTTGGAGCACGAGACCGCGAAGGCGTGGACGCACGCGCGGGTCAGCTCCATCTCGTAGACGCCGCCGCGCCACGTGGTGAAGGCGGGCGCGTAGTCCGTGATCGTCTTGAAGTATGGCGCGTACTCGGCGTCCTTCCTCGGTCTGCGGAACAGCTTGTCCATCAGCCCCACGCGGCGTCCTCCCCTCGCGGAAACAAAAAGGCCCCTCGTCGGGGCCTCTGAGAAATATCGCATCATAGCTTTTCTACAGTTTTCGACTGCACCGCGCAAATAAAAGTGGTTTTCGGCTTGGCGGAGGCGGCGGGGTCGGCGGCGTTCGGGAGGCGCGACTGAGGCGGCGAACTTGCCACGAGACCGCCCCGAAAAGTCCCGCGCGACCGACCGCGAGACCGAGACTGCCGCCGGGGGCCGGATACGCCGGACCCCAAATACGCCCGTATCCGGCCCCTCCGTATCTGGGGCCTCAAAACGCACAAAACCGCAGGTAGACCCCCTAAATACGCCAAAAATATCCAGCTTTTGCAAAACCGCAGGTAAATGGGGCTAAATACCAAATACAAAGGTCTTAAATAATTAGGAATTATTTGTATCTCGACCCTGACGGGGTATGGGTAGGGGAGTCGCTGTGGCTCCCCCCTACCCTATAACCCTGTCGTTCAGGAGTCTCTTTAATTTGTATCTGGGGGAAACTTGTTAGATTATTGATATGTGGTCAAGCCGTCATCCGAACGGTCGCTCAGTCAGTCGCGGACCCCTCGCGCCGCGTCGGTGGTATGCTTGATGGAGACAGCGATGCCATCCTGAGCCGTCGTATCGTCCGCGCTGGTGTCATTGTCTTGGGCGGCATTGCCGTCCGTCTCGCTGCCCGTTGCATCGTTCATCTTGCCGGATTCCGATGCAATGGGCTTTTCCTTTACAGCATCGCCGTGTACCCGTCGAGGTGGCGGTCGAGCGTGATATAGGCGTCAAGCTCGGCCATGAAGCCGTCGATGCGATTCGCGCCCTTCCCCTCCTTCTTGTCGGGCAGGAGGTTCAGGTTCGTGTCGGTGGTCACCATGACGTTCATGCGGCACCAGCGGTTCACGGGGTTCGCGTCGTCCACTATGCGGTGCTGGGCGTAGTCCGCCTTGATGCGGTTCATGGGGTCGGACAGCGTCTTGGCGCCCTGTATGACGGCCTCGCAGCGGCTCGCGCCTATCATCTGCTCAAGCTGCTCGCGGTCGGCGCCCGTGACGTGCCAGGGGTCGTAGCCGAGGGCGTAGGTGTATATCCCGTGGTCGTCGCGAAGCTCGCAGACGTACTCCGTGAGGACCGAGAGCGGCACGTAGTTGCCCGGCACCACGCGCAGAAGCCCCATGTCCTGCCATCGGCGGTACGGCGCGTGGTCCGTGGTGTCGCCCTTGCCCGACTGCTCGCGCTCGGCGAGCTTTGACTCGGGAAGCCAGTACATCGTGTGCTCGTAGATGTGCGGGTCGAGCACGGGGTTGCCGTCCCCGTCGCGCACGGGGTTTCCGTCCTCGTCGGTCTCGCGGCGCATGCACATGACCTGGGCGCAGGCGAGGTCGGTGGTCTCCGCGTAGTCGAACCCTATGACGCAGTAGCGGAACCCCGCCCCGAAGAAGTCGAACCGCTCCCCGCTGCCCGACTCGTCCCACGACAACCACGCAGACGAGCTGTTCTGCGGCACGTTGAAGTCCTTGGTGAGCACGGTCGGGCGGAACTGCGGCGAGTTGTCCGCCTGCTGCACGAAGCCGCGCAGGGTGTCGATGCTCTTGATCGTCCCCAGACCGGGGTTCGCCTTCGGCCACAGCGACTCGTCGTGCATGTCGTCGGTGCGGTCGAGTTCCCAGACGAACGCCACGAAGCGGTCGTCGTTTATCTCGCCCTTGAGCCAGCGCGAGGCGTAGTCGTACCGCTCGTCGTAGATGGAGTTGCGCACGAAGCCGGAGGTCGTGATGGAGAGCATCAAAGGCTGCTTGCGCGCGGACATGCCCTGCTTCACGTCGTCGTAGGGTCCGCGCGACTTCCACGCCGCAAGCTCGTCGCAGACGGCGAAATGCACGTCTAGTCCGTCAAGCGGCATGCTCATCGACAGGGTGGTGATGTATCCGTCGTTCCCGCTCGGACCGTCGTTGAGGATGCCCTGACGCCTGCGCTCGGGCGCGAGTCCCATGCGCTCGCGGCGGGAAAGCTCGTGCGACTGCTTCATCATCTTCTTGCACGAGCCGTAGCAGAGGGACGCCTGCGCGTCCGTGACGCCCATCGTGTACACCTGGGGTCCGTACTCGCCGTCAGCCACGAGCATGTACTGGGCGATTGCCGCAAGGAGGGAGCTTTTTCCGTTCTTGCGCCCGCATATGACAAGCGCCTCCTGGAACTGCCTGTCGCCCTCGTCGTCCACCCATCCGAATATCGTCTCGATGATGAACCTCTGGAAGGGCTGCAGCCTCATGGGCGTCCCCGCCCTGCCCGCTGGCAGGCAGCAGAAGCGCTCGATGAACCTCACGGGACGCTCGGCGCGGTCTGGGTCGAAGTGCCACCGCCCGTACGAGTCACCGCGGTCGCTCAGGATTCGGCAGAGCTGCCTTATCTTCCCCGACGTCACGAACGCCCCAGCGAGGACGTCGGCGATATAGGCCCCGTACGCCGTCTCACCGACGTTCGGCATCGTGGTCACCGTCCGTGGTGTGCGAGCACGGCCCGCCGTTTATGACGCAGTTTCGCGAGACGCGGCATTTCTTCCTGTGGTCGCAGACGAACCAGTCCACGCCCAGCACAGGTTCGATGAACACGGTGTCGCCCACGGTCCCCGTCTCTCGGAACACCGCGCGTTTCGTCTGTTTTCTCGTGTATTTGTTCGGCTTCACGGCTACTCGCCCCCGAGGAAGTCATCGAGCGCGTCGGCGGACTCGGGCTTGACGTCGCTCATCTTCTTGAGCTGGTCGATGATTATGTTCATCATCTGCAGGTACGCCTTCGTGCTGCCCTGCGCGGGGTTCTGGACGTTGCCGTGCAGCCCCTCGACCATGATGCCCTCGCGGTCGATGATGGAGCGGCACTCCTCGACCTTGTCGGCGAGCCAGCAGTAGTTGCAGACCAGCTCGTTGATGGTCGGGTCCGTCACGTCGTAGCGGTTCGAGTCAACCATCGCCCGATACCTTGGCGTCTTCATGATCTCCCTCACCTTGTACGTCAGCACAACTGCCATCTACTCACGCCCTTCCTCGGTGTCCCATACGTAAGCGTCGAACCTGCCGTCGAGAAACCGTACGCTCTCAGGCTCGACCGCCTCGCACGAGCCGTCCTCGTACTCCGCTACGAATCTGCCGCGGTACGTCTCGCGGTGTATCAGCGCCCTGTCCTCGCGCACCGCCATCGCCTTGCGGTACCCGTCGTCGCCCATCACGGGGACCCTGTGCGTAACCGTCGCCGGCCGCAGCTCGTCCGTCACCGTCATTTCCATCGATGCCACGTCACGCCTCCCTCGCGTGCGGAACTCCGTCCGCGTCGAACCAGACCCTCCCCTTGCCGCCGCTCCCGAACCGTCTGTCGTGCCTCGCGTTGTGGCACTCCTTGCAGAGTCCGACGCAGTTGTCTGGGTTCAGGCTTATCTCGGGGTTTCCGACGTTGTCCTCGGTCAGCTCGACCACGTGATGCACGTCTGCGATGGGCGTGTAGTCCCCGTGTTTCAGGCAGTCGGCGCACAGTCCGTGCTGGCGGTCTATCACGGCCTGTCGGCACGCCTGCCATGCCCGCGACCTATAGAATTGGCGTTGCCACGGCTTCGGCACGTGATACTGCATCGGAAATCCCCTGAATTTGTATACATGTCAGGCATACTATACGGCTACTCATGCCCAAAAAGCACTTTTTTGACAAATTTCGCGTCAAAAGAAGACTTCCCCGCGCCG
>Ga0326511_10001191_pt1 | contig 21966 bp, 21 predicted proteins | sample 0_2496_0518_D_FD_203701 | JGI IMG/M metagenome (GOLD analysis project Ga0326511, IMG submission 203701) | Bovine rumen microbial communities from UC Davis, California, United States - 0_2496_0518 | ecosystem: Host-associated > Mammals > Digestive system > Stomach > Rumen | place: USA... | reverse complement strand
GGGTGGTTATTGCGGCGGGGTTCCACCTCTTCCCATTCCGAACAGAGAAGTTAAGCCCGCCTGCGCCGATGGTACTGCAATGCAATGTGGGAGAGTAGGAGGCCGCCTTCTTTTTTAGAATGCTTAAAATAAGCGAACGAGAGCAGCATGTCAACACAAGACTTGCTGCTTTTTTTGTTTTTAAGAGCATATAGAGTGTTAAGTAAGGCGTATTACGCAAAAGGAGTATTGAGCAAATATAGTTTTATGCAGATGAGAAACAAGACATTGATAATGCTGGTGCTTATGTTATTGTCTGCAGAGGCATAGCTTCAGTGTGCAGAAGCATTACCTCTGCATGTAAAAGCATTGCTTCTATCTCTAAAAGCATTACTTTTAGCGCTAAAAGCATGCTTTTACCAAAAGAGGGATAATTTTATAATTTCTAATATATTAATTTCTAATTTCACGAAAAATACTTATTATTTCGTGAAATACCCCCTAACCCCACTTATTTCTTCTAATCCTGCATAAACACTGGGCTCAAGCAAGTGGGGTCAAACTTACTCTACCCCACTTTCGACCCCACTTCCATCCCCACCTATCTCGATTTTCTATTCCCTCCATCTTATTGGGTCACAGGTGGGGTAAAAAGTGGGATTCAACCATTTGTACCCCACTATCCTCAGCCCAGTATTCATGCGCCTTCCGAGCCCATAAGTGAGTATGTGGGGTAAAAAAACTTTTTTTTGTAAAACCACGAATAGCCATGTGCCCTCTATATTTCCCCTTAAAATTTGGAGGAAAGGAAAAAAGTTTGTAAATTTGCAAGCAACAACTCTGCTGACACACTTATGTTTAAACAGTTTTTTGAAATAATGAAGCGTTACCTGCGTCCTTACAAGAAGTATCTGGTGGGGTCGGTGGTGCTCAATATACTATCGCAGTGGCTGAACGTTTTCTCGTTTGTGGTGCTGATTCCGATACTGAATATCCTCTTTGAGATTGACCAGAAGGTATATACCTACAAGGAGATAACGTGGAGCAACCTGAGCAAGGACGCACTGCTGAATAACGGCTATGCATTCGTGCAGGAGCTGATAGCCTCATACGGGGCGTTTGTGACGCTGTGCGTGATGGGCTTCGGACTGATCTTTATGACGGGTCTGAAGACTTTTTGTTATTTTGCGGCATCGGCGGTGATGCTACCTCTGCGCACTGGTGTGGTGAAGGACATTAGGATGGAGGTGTACAGAAAGGTGCTGAAACTGCCGCTGGCATTCTTCTCGGCTGAGAGGAGGGGCGACATAGTGGCGAGGATGAGTGCCGATGTGGGGCAGGTGGAGAACTCCATAACGAGCAGCATAGACCTGCTGATAAAGCACCCGATAGCCATCATAGTATGCTTCTCAACGATGATATTCGTGTCGTGGCAGTTGACGGTGTTCGTGATTGTGGTGGCTCCGATAGCCGGCTACATAATGGGTAAGGTGAGCAAGAAACTCAAAGGTCAGTCGGCAAAGGTACAGTCGCTATGGGGCGACATGTTGGCACAGTTGGACGAGACGCTGGGTGGACTGCGTATTATTAAGGCGTTCATAGCCGAGCAAAAGATGGAAGATCGCTTTGAAGCCATCAACGATGAATATCGTCGTAACAGCATCTCGATGGCTATGCGACAGTCTTCAGCTCACCCTATGTCAGAGTTCTTAGGCACCATAATTATTGTGATAGTGCTGCTGTTCGGAGGATGGCTGATACTGAACGGTTCGAGCATGATAGATGCTTCGACGTTCATATTCTACATGGTGATTCTGTACAGCGTGATAAATCCGCTTAAGGAGTTTATGAAGGCAACGTACCAGATACCGTTAGGACTGGCGTCGATGGATCGCATAGACTTCATACTGAAGGCAGAGAACCCTATCAAGGAACTGCCAGTGCCTGAGGAATTGAAGGACTTTGAGGACAAGGTGGAACTGAAGGATGTGTCGTTCCACTATCAGGAGGGTGTGGATGTGCTGAAGCATATAAACCTGACCATTCCGAAGGGTAAGACGATAGCGTTAGTGGGACAGTCGGGCTCAGGCAAGTCAACGCTGGTGGACCTGATACCGAGATACCACGACGTGAGCAGCGGTACGTTGCTGATAGACGGCAAGGACGTGCGCGATGTGGGCATCAATGACCTGCGCTCGCTGATAGGCAATGTGAACCAGGAGGCGATACTCTTCAACGATACGTTCTATAACAACATAACATTCGGTGTGGATAACGCCACGATGGAGCAGGTGATAGAGGCAGCGAAGATAGCCAATGCGCACGACTTCATCATGGAATCGGAGCATGGTTACGACACGATGATTGGCGACAGGGGAGGCAGACTCTCTGGAGGTCAGCGACAGAGAGTGTCGATAGCCCGTGCCATACTGAAGAATCCGCCGATACTGATACTCGACGAGGCTACATCAGCACTCGACACGGAGTCGGAGCGACTGGTGCAGGAGGCACTGGAGCGACTGATGAAGAGTCGTACGACGGTGGCGATAGCCCACAGGCTGTCAACCATAAAGCATGCGGACGAGATATACGTGTTGCATGACGGCGAGATAGTGGAGAAGGGTACGCACGAGGAACTGACTGCTCTGAACGGCTATTACAAGAAGCTGAATGATATGCAGAAATTATAAACGGGAACGGGCTCCGCGAAGCGCCTGAGCACCAACTGGAGCGCAAGAACGCTAACGGGAAAGGGTATGGACTTAGAAAACGAATTTATAGTTAGGATAGTGGTGGCTGCCATACTTGGCGGACTGATAGGACTGGAGAGGGAATACAGGTCGAAGGACGTGGGATTCCGCACCCATTTTCTGGTGGCACTGGGGTCGGCACTGTTTATGATAGTGTCGGCATACGGATTTGACGAGGTACCTATGACGGGTGCTCACCGCTGGGATGTGTCGCGAATAGCAGCGCAGGTGGTGAGTGGCATAGGTTTTATATGTGCAGGAACCATCATCTTCCGCAGAAGAGAGAATATGGTCAGCGGACTGACCACCGCGTCAGGAGTGTGGGTGGTGGCTGCCATAGGACTTGCCTGCGGCGGAGGAATGTATAAGTTGGCTGTGGTCAGCGCTATACTGGTGCTGGCAGGACTGGAAGCCTTTAACTTCTTTCTGAAGAAATTGCATAAGTAAATCGCTGTAGCGAGAGTTCAAACCAAGATGAAGTTTTACGACCTACAGAAAATAACTGCTGAGCACGCCGAGGAATACAAGGCGGCGGTGAATCGTGTGATTGGCCGCGGATGGTTTCTGCAAGGTGAAGAAAACAAGCGTTTTGAACAGCACTATGCCGAATATATAGGTACAAAGAACTGCGTAGCAGTGGCAAACGGACTGGATGCGCTGAAGCTGATAATCAGGGCATACAAGGAGATGGGCGTGATGAGTGACGGCGACGAGATAATAGTGCCAGCAAACACCTACATAGCCACCATCATAGCTATATCAGACAACAACCTGGTGCCAGTGTTGGTGGAACCAACATGGGAGCACTTAGAGATAGACACAGACCGCATAGAGGAGGCTATAACGCCAAAGACGAGGGGCATAATGATAGTGCACCTGTATGGTCGTAATGCCTACGACGAGAAACTGAAGGCGATATGCGAGAAGCACCACCTGAAACTTATGGAAGACTGTGCGCAGGCACAGGGATGCCATTGGCAAGAGAGGAGGGTGGGAGCACTTGGTGATGCTGCAGCCCATTCCTTCTATCCAGGCAAGAACTTGGGGGCTTTTGGCGATGCAGGAGCAGTGACCACGGACGACGATGAACTTGCAAGTGTGATAAGGGCGTTGGCAAACTACGGCAGTCAGAAGAAGTATGTGTTTAAGTATATAGGTATGAACAGTCGCATGTCAGAACTCGATGCCGCTGTGCTCGATGTGAAACTGAAATACCTGGACGAAGACAACAGGAAGCGTCAGAAGCTTGCTGCATACTATTACGACCATATCAATAATCCGCTGATAACTTTGCCCAAGCGCATACCAGACGAGAACAACGTGTATCACCAGTTCCCCATATTCTGTGAGCGCAGGGACGAGTTGCAGGAATACCTCAGCAAGCAGGGCATCCAAACACTGATACATTACCCCATACCCCCACATAAGCAGGAATGCTATAAAAACAGTTCACAGTTCACAGTTCACAGTTCACAGTCGGGTGGTAGGCTTGTGTATTCAGCCCTCCCCATAACTGAGAAGATACATGAGCAGGAACTCTCGATACCCATGAGTCAGGTGGTGACGGAGGAAGAGGCACGAGCAGTGGTAGATGCAATAAACAGATTTGGACATGACGGAGAATAAGTGTGACAAGACATCGAACCTGACAGTAGCGATAGCTTTGCTGGCACGTGACTGCGGAGAAACCCTTGAGAAGAACATCTCAAGGGTGGAGACGATAGGAGGATTGTTCAGATCATATAAGGTGATAATCTACGAGAACGATAGTAAGGACAACACAAAGGAGATACTCAGCCGCTGGGCAGAAAAGAACCATGACGTGACAGCCATTATGGAGAACTCAGACACTGTCACCATTCCTGAAGAATCGAGATATAATCCATATCCGGCAAAGAGCAAATACAGGATAGAAAAGATGGCGCACTTCCGCAACAGATTGATGGAAGAGGTAGAGAAGATAAATCCAGATGTGTGCATATTCATGGATATAGACCTATGCTGGATAGACCCTTTGACCATTTCAATGGCGATAGACAATGCACCAAAGAACTGGGGAGGACTATTCGGTAATGGAAAGGTGATACGCAAGTATTCTGATTGCATCACAGAGAGGCCATTTCTTTATGACTCCTATGCATACGTGGACAAGGGTGTTGACCCATATAAGGTGGGGAAGTGGCTGTATGACAAGGATTTCCATCCTGTGACCGGAGGACGTATGTATATAAACGTGAAGAATACGGGCTATTACCCCTGTACGTCAGCATTTAACAATATCGGCATATATAAATGGGAGGCGATAAGAGGATTAAGATATGAGGTAGTCCAAACGCCTGAACTGGAATCAGTAAACGTAGCCCTATGTGAGCATGTGCCCTTTAACTTGTCAGTGGAGAAGAGAGGGTATGGCAACTACATAGTGGAGCAAATGGTGGTGTATAGTGAATATAGGGAGGAACGTGACTACACCAAATGGCACAACCGCTGGAAGAAGCAGCATGAGGCACTGCACTATTTCATAAAGCATAGAGGACAATACATAAAGATGCAGTACCACAGAATACTGCACATGCTGGGACTACCCCCCTATACTCGCAGAAAAGAATAAAGAATGGACAAGAAGAAAGTACTGATAGACCTATACAGCCTGAAGGATGACGGAGCTAACGGTTTCAGTCAGATAGCAATCAACTACGGACGCATATTCTCTGAATTGCAGAATTCAGGAAAGGAGGAGTTTGACTTTGAATTCATCCTGCCTCAGTGTGCAAAGAAAACGGATAAGTTTCATTATGATGGTGTGAAATGCTATTACGAGCATCGCAAGATGGCGTGGCTGTGGAAGATATTCCGTTGGCTGGTGCCTCATCCCGATGTGTGGCATTCAGTAAACCAACTGTGCAGGCAATATCCTGATTCTGCCAAGACAAAGCTGATATTCACCATACATGACTATAACTTCCTCTTTGAGGACGCTCCCGAGGATGCAGAACGCCGCCGCCAGCTGATGCAGAGCAGGATAGACAGGGCAGAAGTAGTAACGTTTATCTCGAAGTTTGCAGAGAAGACGGCTCGCGAGCATACCAATCTGGAAGGCAAGAAGACCTACGTAATATATAACGGAGTGGAGGATCTTACCGACAAGCAGCAGGAGAAGCCCACCTTCGTGAGAGAGGGCAAGGAATTCTTCTTTGCCATTGGCACGATATGCAAGAAGAAGAATTTTGAGGTGTTGCTTGACGTGATGAAGCGATTTCCAGACAAGATGCTATATCTGTGTGGTAATACCAATTATGACTATGCTCAGAGGATGCTTCAGCGCATAAAGGACGAGAAGATAGAGAATGTAGTCATGCCAGGCGTGATATGTGACGCAGAGCGAGTATGGCTATATGCCAACTGCAAGGCATACCTGTTTCCGAGCATCGGCGAGGGTTTCGGATTGCCAGCTATAGAAGCTATGCAATTTGGCAAACCTGTATTCGCATCAGCCTACCAAAGTCTGCCAGAGATAGTAGAGGGCTACGGCTATATATGGCACGATCTAAAAGCAGAGGCGATGGCGAAAGTTATCAGCGATAACATAGACAGCTATTATGCTGACAGAGATCGTATAAGACGAGTAAAAGAATATGCTTCGTCGTTCAGTTATGATAAGCATATAGAGGCTTATCTGAGAATATATAAAGAATTACTATCGAATAAACATTAATGATAAAGCTATCCATCATAATACCAATATATAATGCTGAGGCATACCTAAGTCGTTGTTTGGACAGTATATGCACTTCTCATAAAGACGAGGTGGAGATAATATGTGTGAATGATGGTTCGACGGATGGTTCGTCCTCTTTATTACATGAAAGGGTGGGACGTGACCAGAGGATGGTACTTATAGAACAGGAAAACAAAGGTACTTTGGTTTCACGCAAGGTCGGCGTTTTAGCAGCCAAGGGTGACTATGTGACCTTTATAGACCCCGACGATTGGTTTGCCGATGATGCCATAGATATCATAACAGAAACGAGTCAGAAATACAAGGCAGACATCATAATGTTTGGCACAAAAGCAGAAAATACTGGCGGTGTGAGCAATCACAAGGTGGTGAATTACGAAAAACTGCAAAACTCATTCCCAGAAGCCCTGGATGACAGACAGGAGATGATTAAAAGATGCTTCGTAGATCGCAAGATAGAATGGAATATCTGGGGTAAGGCATACAAGAGAGAACTTATACAGAAAGCCTTTTCAGAGTTGCCAGACGTGAGATGTGTATATGCAGAAGACAGGTATTCAATGTTCTTCATAATGGCTTTTGCTAATACCTTTAGAGGAGTGCATAGACAATTATGGCACTACAGTTTCGGAGTGGGTGTATCATCACGAGAAAAAATCACGATAAAGGATTATGAGCGAATGTTTACCAGTCTTGACTTAGGACGCCATACGAGAGAGTTTGCATTGAGTAAATTCAGTGCTGATTCTGTTGAGGTGAAGAGTCTGGATTATATGAACAGACACCTGATAAAGGATGTGATATACAATATGTACCAGCGTGTAGAGGGGTTAAATAATTTCAAGGAAGCGGTCAGCATACTAAGCAATGGTAAGGACACTGAATATAAAATGTGGCTGTATGGCATTGTGATATATATATATGAAATACTATCTGATGCATATAAGGAAGATGAGGCCGTGTATGTCAAGAAAAATGCCAAGCACCTTCGTCTGTGTCGTTGGTTGGGAATCGCAGTTGGTGTGCTTTTGATTATGATATGCATTCTCCTTATGATAAAGTAATAAAATAAGAAATGAATATATACAGATATAAGACATACTATTACATAACCTACGCGATATCGTTATTGCCGCTGAGAGTACTCTACTTCATCTCTGATGTGGTATATGTAGTATTGTATCGCATGATAGGATATCGTAAAAAGCTGGTCAGGAGACAATTGGAGGAAGCCTTCCCAGAGAAGACGGAGAAGGAACTGCGAGAGATAGAGAGGAAATTCTATCACTGGTTCTGCGACTACTTCGTAGAGACCATCAAGATGTTGTCTGCTACAGATGAATACATGATGAAGATGCTGGAATACAGGGGGATGGACAAGGTGGAAGAGGTGCTGAGAAGCGGACAGTCGGTAGCCACGATGTTAGGACACTTCGGCAACTGGGAACTGCTGTCGTGCACTAAATTGGCTATACCAGGATTTCAGGATTGGACACTCGGACTCATATACCACGCCCTGCGCAACCGAGACTTTGACAGATTGTTTCTTGACATACGCTCTGCCCATCACGGCACGTGTATAGACAAGCACGATATACTCAGGGAACTGGTAAAACTGAAGAAAGATGGCAGGGTGTCGCTATTCGGCTACATACTGGATCAGTCGCCAAAGTGGGATAGCATACACCTGTGGCTGCCATTCCTGAACCATGACACTCCAGTATTCACTGGTGCTGAGCGCATAGCAAGGAAATTCCAGAATGCAGTGTTCTATATTGATATGCAAAGACCTAAGAGAGGAAAGTATATCTTTGACTTCCAACTCGTGACCCTCGCTCCGCAGGATATGGAGGAAAACGAGTTGACAAGGGAGACATTCAGGTTGCTTGATGCAAGCATACGCCGACAGCCAGAGTGCTACCTGTGGACGCACAACCGCTGGAAGCGTACTCATGAAGAATATAACCAGAAGGTCGCTTCAGGTGAACTGAGAGGATAGGAACCAAGAGGATGAAGATATACGCAAGACACATAGCATATCTGCTGAAGGTACATATAGCAGCGCTACTCATAATGACTGTGCTGAGATGGTTGCTTTACGTAAGCATCGATTACCAGATAGCTGACGATGTGACATTCGCAACAAGGATGACGGCATTCGTCAAAGGTGTGTGGTTTGACAACGTGACGGCATGTTATGTAATGGCGCTTCCACTGCTGACGTTGTGGATAGCCTCCATGTTTAGTTATTCAGCGAAATGGCTATCGTGGTTTACCACCATATGGTTTGGTGTTCTCTATACCATAGTATTCGCGCTGTCAGCAGCCAATATTCCTTACTTCTGTTATTTCTTCCAACCTATCAACACCAGCATATTCCAGTGGTTTGGCTATGCAGGCACCACGGCAGGTATGGTGGTGGGAGAGAGCAGCTACTGGGCTCCGATAGCATACGGACTGATAGCGATAGCGGGTTTCTGGTGGTTTTTAGTGAAGGTGCGCATAAAGAAGTATGCCAAAGCGAAATGGCTGGGAGCGGGTACAGTGCTCATGGTCTTTATTTGCGGAGCGATAATGGCAGGTCTATGTTTCTTAGGAATAAGAGGACGCTTAGGTTATAACCCTATAAAGGTGAGTCAGGCGTACTACTGTAACGACCCCTTCTTAAACCAACTCGGCATCAATCCTGCCTTCAATCTGCTGACCAGCTATATTGACGACCAAAGGCCTGAGAACAAGAGGCTATCGCTGATGGACGACAAGGAGGCAATAGAGGCAGTACGCATGCTCTTAGACCGACAAGGCATAGAGGGCATATCGCCCATAGCACAGCAGGTGAAGGGTAATGCCGATGCCCAATTCAAGGGACGCAACGTGGTGATAGTGCTGATGGAATCAATGTCAGCCAACCTGATGGGAAAAGGACAGACACCATTCTTAGACTCGCTGAGCAGGCAGTCGCTATATTTCGAGAATATGTATTCTGCAGGCAACCACACTAATCACGGTATGTATGCTACGCTGTATTCATGGCCAGCCATTATGTTCAGAAACCTGATGAAAGGAACGGTGATACCACACTATAGCGGTTTGCCGACAGTATTGCATGATAACGGCTACAAGAACTATTTCTTCATGACCCACGAAAGTCAGTATGACAACATGAACGGATTTTTCCGTACAAACGGTTTTGACGAGATATATGCCCAGGAGAACTATCCGGCAGAAAAGGTGGTAAACTCATTCGGTGTGCAGGATGACTTCCTCTATTCATACGCCGTGGATAAACTGAGCAAGGAGACGAAGCCATTCTTTGCCGTATTGCTATCAGTGAGCAATCATCCGCCATTCGTAATACCAGATTACTTTAAGCCAAAGAGCAAGGATAAGGAACAGCAGATAGTGGAATATGCCGACTGGAGTATCAGAAAACTCTTTGATGAGGCTAAGAAAGAAAGATGGTTTGACAATACTATCTTCGTATTACTGGGCGATCATGGCAAACTTATGGATAACCCAGAGTGCGAATTGCCAGAGAGCTATAACCACATACCGTTGATAATATACGGCAAAGGCATAAAGCCACAGACATACCAGGACTTTGCCTTACAGGAGGATGTGGCACCAACGCTATTGGGAATGATGGGCATCGGCTACATACAAAATGACTTTGGCATAGACCTGATGAAGAAAAGGCGCGACTGTGTGTTCTATACAGGTGACAACCTGATAGCAGCACGAGACAGGGAAAGACTCTATCTGTACAGCCCTACAGAGAAGACGGAGCGCCTATATAAAGTGACGGGGCGCAACAAGGTAGAGATGGCAAAGAGTAAGGACGAAAGTTTTGAAAGGCTGAAGCACTACGTCTTTTCAATGCTGCAGACTGCCGAAGTGCTCGTGGGAGAGAAGAAAACGGTGACGAAAATATAGAAAAACTTATATGATGAAGCCAAAGAAAATACATCTGTGCTGGTTTGGCGGAGGCAGTTATCCGCTTGACATAAAGATGTGTCTGCATACGTGGAGACGCTTTATGCCTGACTATGAGATACGCCTATGGGATTATGATGCTGCGAAGTCAATCGGTATAAAGTTTATAGACGACGCACTGGAGGCAAAGAAATGGGCTTTCGCGGCTGACGTGGTACGCTTCTATGCCGTATGGAAAGAAGGTGGCGTGTATATGGACAGCGATATATTCCTGTACAGACGCTTTGATGATGTCATGTCACTCAATAAGTTTGTTACTGTGAATGAGAGAATACGCCCTAATGACGAGAAATTTGGATTACAGGCAGCTTTCTTCCTTGGTGAAGCAGGCAACGAATTCTGTAAGAAGATGGTAGAGATGTACAGGAATCTGGACTTTGCCGAGACGCTTGCTTTGATGCATGATAATGAAAAGTCGCAGACAGTTATCTCGCCCTATCGTATGCTCAGTGTGGCTTATGAATTCGGCTATGAAATGAAGGATGAGGTGCAGCAGTTAGGTGATGTTACGATATTGCCAACAGAGTATCTGTTGCCAAACATGAACAAATGGCGACGCACAGAGTGCTCCATAGGTGTGCATAGGGCAGACGGCAGTTGGCGCAACCGTAAGTTAGGACGTAGGATAGAGAAGGCGCTGAAGCGCTATGCGGAGATTACAAAGTATTACGCAAAATATTATATAGGATTATGATACCAAAGATTATACATTTATGCTGGTTTAGCAACGACCCTTATCCTGTGGAGATAAAGGTTTGTCTGGACTCATGGAAGCGCCTGCTGCCTGATTTTGAGGTGTGGTTCGATGCTAAAAAAAATAAATTTTAACAAGGAGGAAAAGTCAGTGAAACAAAAAGAGGGATTGATAAGTATTATAGCACCAGTATATAATACTATACAGTATCTTGAAAAGTGTGTTCAATCAATAAAGAAACAAACATATGAATTATGGGAGCTGATTCTCATCGATGATGGAAGTTCTGATGGTTCATGTGAACTATGTGAGAAGTTCGCTTCTAACGATTCTCGTATAGTTGTAATACGCAATTCACATAGTGGACCAGGACCTGCTCGAAATGCCGGACTAGCAGTTGCAAAAGGCGAATATGTCTATTTCGTCGATAGTGATGACTGGCTGGAGCCTGACACATTAGAGGTTATGCTAAAAGCAATGCGTGACAATAATGTTGATATCGTAGGGTGTGGCGCTTTCTTTGATTTTCCAACACGTTCTAAAATAGTATCCTACGTAAAATCCGACTGTATATTATCACGCGAAAAAGCTCTAAAGATGATTATATCAGGAAAACTACGTAGTTATCTTTGGATGATGTTATTTAGACGTTCTGTAATACAAGAGTATTTTCCTCCACTATCACGATATGAGGACTTCGCTGTATGTTATAAATGGTTTTCGCATGCACGAAGCGTTGCTATGCTAAATGTTGCCAAATATCATTATGTACAACGTGGAGATAGTGCAATACACTCCTGTAATCTTGACAAATTCTTATTGGAATTGTATATAGACAGACATAACTATATAAAGGCTCATAAGCTAATAAATGACACAGATAACAGGGCATACACTGTAAGATTTATGCTAAAATTAGCTAAGGATTTTTCAAGAAAACCAATTAGTCAAGAAGAAAAAATAGAATTTGTGTCAGAAATACGAAATAACCTGATAACGTTTCTTCCTGTTCCATACAGATATTTAGGAATTAAACGATGGTTACGTCAGAAACTTCTATTCTACTCTGTTGAAGCTTTTGTACGCTATGTTTAAATTCCAAAAAATGACTTGACAACATAAAAAAATAGGATAGCATTAGAGATTTATGATACCAAAGATTATACATTTGTGTTGGTTCAGCAACGACCCTTATCCTGTGGAGATAAAGGTTTGTCTGGACTCATGGAAGCGCCTGCTACCTGATTTCGAGGTGCGCCTGTGGGATTATGATGCTGCAAAGGCGATAGGTATTCCGTTTATTGATGAGGCTCTGGCAAACCGCAAGTGGGCTTTCGCTGCTGATGTGGTGCGCTTCTATGCCGTGTGGAAAGAGGGCGGAGTGTATATGGATAGCGATATATTTCTTTTCCGCAGGTTTGACGAGTTGCTTGAAGAGAATGACTTCATAACCACTGCTGAGGCTGGCGAGGGCATGACGTGGTGGGGACTGCAGGCTGCATTCTTCATGGGAGTGCCAGGCAATAAGTTCTGCGAGGAGATGGTGGAATACTACCGCAACCGTAAGTTCGTGAAGGAAGACGGCAGTTTCGACCAAACCATTTCACCACACCTTATGGTACCTACGGCAGAGAAGATGGGGTATAAGTTTGATGACACGAAACCTCAGCATCTTGAGGGCTTGACCGTATTGCCTACACGCTTCCTCTCACCCCAGAAGAAGTGGGCGCACGATAAGGAGGCGATAGGAGTGCACAGGGTCTATGGCAGTTGGAAGAAGAAGAAACTGGGCAGAAAGATAGACATCTGGATGCATCACGTATGGCACGTGATACGCTACGCCTTATTTAAGAGATAAGGTGAAAGTTATGTACTATACACCTTATACTTTATAATTTAACGCTACAGAGCTTGGAAGAAATTTTCAAGCTCTTTTTTTACGTACTCAGCCGTTATGAGGTCATACTGCTGCTGACGGGTCATAGCCGAGAGTTCGCTTGGAGAGGCGAAGTCGCTTGCCGCTATCCCCTTAGCAGGTACGGAGTTTTGTGGAATCCACACCTCCTTGTTGCTGCCAGGGGCACAGACCACTAACGATGGAGCTCCTGCTGCATGGGCTATGTGACGGGCCCCACCTTCATTGCCAAAGAAGAGGGTGATGTTCTCGCAAAGAGCAACGAGTTCGCGAGGACTCTTAGCCTTGATATCCACACGAACCTGTTGAGGCTTGCCCAGCTTATCGTATATCCTCAGGGCATTCTCCTCTTCCTGACCAGGAGCGAAATTGAAGATTATCTGTACCTCGGGATGATTCTTGATAAAGGCATCGAGCACCTCAACCATTCGTTCCTCGTTCCACACCTTATCGGCAAGCTTGGCAGTTACATTGGCAAGCATTACGGGTTTGTCGGCATTGATACCTTTTTCCTTGAGGTATGCCTTATAGCGATTACGTTCCTCGTCAGTGATATAGAGGGTGAAGTCAGTGGTGTAGTCTATCTTGCCTTCAGCCTCCAAAGGACGGGCAAGGTGAGCATCGTGCACCACCATATTATTATTGCCACAACCCTCGAGTAGATGGTTGAATGCCAAACGGGTGTAGCCCTTCCTGATGCCGATGCGATACTTAGTGCTGGGAGAGAAGAGGGCAAAGAGCATGGTGTTCACGGTGGAACGCATGTCGATGATAACGTCGTAGTGCTCCTGGTGCACCGTCTTCCACACCTTATTTATATATGTGAGAGCATTGTGGCGCTCCTCGTCAGTGAATGTTATGATGCGGTCGATGGAGGGATGTCCCTCGAAAAGGGGCGCAATCTTCTGGTTCAACACGAAGTGTATCTCTGCCTGAGGAAAACTCCTTCGCAGAGTGTTCAGCAACGAGGTGCTGAGGATGGCATCACCCATCTGACGGAAACGGACTACGAGTATCTTATTCAGTTCACAGTTCATAGTTCACAGTTCAAAAGTTCAAAAGTTCAAAAGTTCTTTAGCATCTAAGGAGCGCAAGAAAACCCTTGCGACGAGCCCAGTCTTTGTTGTGCTGACGTTTCATCATCAGGGCTTGGTGCTTGAATATCTCAATATCCAGTTGGCGCGTTTTGGCATATTCCTCCATAACGAAGGTGAAGAGTTGCATATCGTCAGTCCAGCGTACGAAGTCGTCCTTGCAGTCGTCGATGGTGAGGTTGTCATGTGAGGTCAGGCGGTTGATGTCGATGACAGATATATTGTAATGCACCTCGTCACCTTTAGTCTCTTCTTTATAAAGCACGTTGGAGAAGTTAAGGTCGTGGTGTACCAGACCGTTTTTGTGAAGACGAGCGATGAAATGTGCAAAGGCTTTTGCCAAAGGACGGTTGAAGGGCTGTGTTTCAAGTTGTTCCCTAACCGAAGGCGCATCAGTAAAGTCTGTGATGTAATAACATTGATGCAATATACCACATCCGTAATCCTCAACAAAAGCGATGGGGAAGGGTGTAGAACCTTCATCCATCTTTACAAGCCGCAGACCATTATTGTAGGCACGTTTAGCCTTAGAAGCCCAGAAGGTGCTATAGGCAAGTTGCTGGAAGATATTGCGGGCACGGAATTTCTTCACCACCACATTGCTCAATACCTCGTCTTCAGCGTCTATGCAGAAAGTCTTGATGATGTTGCGCTTGCCAGAAAAGATTACCTCGCCCTCAGCCTCAAAGCGTTGGGGCAGGTGGGCGATGAAGTCTTGCAGCGACGTGTTAGCTGAGTATGTAGGGTTAATCTCTTTGCTCATTCTGTGATTCGATGATTTTTCCCATCATGACAATCTGGTAGGTAGCCTCCAGGCAGGCATAGATAAATCCAGGCAGTCCGTCGCGAATACCACCTTTCAGTATGTAGCTCTTGAAGAAGCGGTGGGTGGGGCGCAACAGAAACTTTATCGGACCATATGATTTGCCTGCTTTCTTCTTAACCTCATTGTCTGTATAAATGTCGGTCTTGCGCAGACGGTCGGAGAGCGAGTCATTGGCAAGATGCTCAAAAGCCAGTCTGCCATGCTTGGGAGCGTGGATTACCTTACCCTTAACCGTTGGCTGTATGTGGATGATAGGAGGCCAGTCGGTTACGTCTTTGCGGAAGAAACGCAGGATATAGTCAGGGTATAGGGCATGCATGAACCTATTCATGAAATAGTTGCGACGAGGGATGTAGATACCCTCTTCAGGTTTTTGTCTTGCAATATGCTTGTAAAGGTATTGGCGCAGTTCGGGTGTGACTATCTCGTCAGCATCCACAACGAGTACCCAGGGGTGGCTTGCAGACTGTATGGCGAAATTACGTGCAGGCTCCACGATGGTGTAGTCCTTCTTCTCAAACGTCACTATCTTGCATCCATACTGGCGTGCGATGTCGAGAGTGGAGTCTGTGGACTCCATATCGCATATCACGATTTCGTCGAAATCCTTGACTGAATCAAGCACCCTGCTGAGGTGTTGCTCAGCATTGTATGTGTTAATAACGACGGATATTTTCTGTTCCATAGCCTTGGGAATAATTTCGGGTTAGCATTTCGTAGGTGAGTTTGAACCATATAATAGATACTGGCAGTGCCTTCAGTGCAAATGGCTTGATGTATTCGTTGCGTATCCATGCAGGCACAAGGTCGCTGGGCGACAGACTGGTGAGTATGAAGGCAAGCACCATAAGCGAGATGTCGAGGCTAGAGCGCTTCCAAGGTACACAACAGTACCACACGCAACAGCCGATGAGGGCTGTGATATAGCCGCTGCTCTCTGTGCCTGTGCTGAACAGACACATAAACATCATGGTTGATGCGAGGAACATCTGGCGGAACGAGAGGCTACGCCATTGGTCCAGTCGCAGGTAGGGAGCACAGAACAGCATGAGTCCTGGAATGATAAGCCATAGGTCGGAGTAGGAGCCAAGGGTGATGCGACGCACTATGCCAAGAAGTGAGATGTTGGTCAGGTTGCTACGGATGCCCTCTCCATAGCCGAAGTTGTTTACTGCATTCTTGTGTACCAGTTCGATATACCAGTCCTTATATTGCTCGATGATATATGCTGGAGACGAGATAAGCATAGGTGCCACAAACAGCATGATGCTCCATACGAAGAAGGAAAGTGCGAACCTGCCCTTATGACGAGAGAAGAAGAAGAATGCAAGTCCCACGATGCCATAGAGCTTGATATACATTCCGAGGACGATGCAGAGAGTGGCGAGCCAGTCTTTCTCCTTTTCCACACAATAGAAGGTGAGCAAGAGCATAGCAGCTATGCCCACATTGAACTGTTGCATGAAGAGTGCCGTAAGCAGTTCGTGGGCACAGAACCAGTAGATAAAGACCTGCTGACGACGAGTAAGTGTGCTCTTGCTTACTGCCCAAAAGCAGAATAAGGACAATCCCACACACCAGGCAAGGAGTCCCAGCCAATGAGGCACAACAGCAAAGGGCGCTATGATGAGTGAGAACAACGGACCATAATGGTTTACGTCATAGTATTCCGCTGGGTATGGGGCATACATAGGTGTTTGATGCAAAGCGTGCCAAAACACTCCCTTGAATATCAGGAAGTTGTTGCAACGGTGCAGAGGCAGTTTGGTAAGTGCCGCAATGGCACCTATCAACAGCCACAGTCCCAAGAGCACTCTATGGTCTGTTGCCCAAAGTAGTATGTTTTGCTTATGCGTTCTCACTTACTTTTGAAACTTTACGATGCAGAGAGGAGTGCCCCACACATTCTGCGAGGTTTCGTGAATAGTGTTCATCTTATATCCCCAACTCTCAAACTCAGCCTTATGATGAGCGTATTCGTCCTGCTTTATCAGGAGGAAACCGCTCTGTGGTCTCTCCTTATAGAAATTACCAAGGCGGTTAGGATGTTGCAGATAGAAGTTTATCTCAAAGAAATGAACTGGGTCGCCCAAGGCTGTTACGCTTCCCTCGATATATTCATAGAGTGCTCCCTTGCTCTCTGGGGCATATTGGTCTATCTCAGCAGCAACGCTTTTCACAGACTTGGCATTAAGAGCAGCAGGTTTCCAAGCTCCGTCAAGTCCTACGTTGAGGGCAAGAACGAGGAAGAGAACTCCCACTAAATCTCCCCATGGGGAGCCTTTTCTCCTTATCCAATAGAAGCAGGAAAGAACCACGACGGCGATGCTTGCCCAGACGATAAAGCCATTGATGTCTTCAAGGTTATGTATCGTACGGATGTTTTGCTCAGAATTGCCTAAAAGCGTTTCAGGCACAAGGTGCATCTTCAGGGCTAAGGTTAGCAACAGAAGAATCACAGATATTACGCACAACACCCATCCATACACGCTGAGCGATTTCTTCCTGTTCTCAGCAAGCCATATCATGAAGCGAGCTATGAAGTAGGCTATGAAGGGGTAGGCAGGCATGAGATATACTGAACGCTTGCTCTGGGGTATGCAGTAGAACCCTACTATCACAACGGCACAGACGAGCGAGAAGAGGTCAGCATCCTTCAGACTGAAAAGCCAGTTAGTGAATTTCTTCCAGGTAGTCTTGATATTGCTTTCGCATTTGCCTATGCGAGCTCCCTTCATACTGAACAGACTGAACAGCAGAAGCAAGGTGAAAGGCAGGAAACCATAGAGCAGAGTAAGGAAATTAAACCACCAAGGCTCTACGCAAGAGTTGTAAGACATAGTGTTGGTCATTCTGCCTATGTTCTCTTCCATCATCAGGTCGTAGAACTCTTGTCCTCCCTGTTGCCAGGCGGCATAATACCAGAAGGCAGGAAGGATGAATGACAGCAGAGAGAAACCAATCATGGTGAAGAAGGCACGAAAGAAGTTCTGCTTCTTCATCAGTAGGAAGGCACCCATACAGATGCAGGGAATCAGGGCACCAACAGGTCCCTTGGTCATAGTACCAGCACTCATGAGGAGTATGGCTATAAGCGGAATGCCCTTCTGTCCCTGTTCATACCAGCGGTAGAGCATATAGAGAGCACCACAGGTCAGAGCTGTCAGTACCATATCCACTCGGCAGTTCATGCCAGCCCTGTGCAATTCAAAGCAGGTGAGGCAGATGATGGCAGTAACCAGAGAGGTGCGCACATCCTTTCTGCGAGCAAAGAAACAGAAACCAGACATAATCATAGCCACAAGTGCCACCACACTTGGGAAGCGTGATGTAGCCTCAGTCACACTACCCCAGACATTGGACACAGCAGCGACACACCAGTGGAAGAAAGGCGGTTTGTATGCCATCTCGCCTCCGTTGTTGCGTGACAGAATCCAGTTGCCCGTCTCGAGTATGGAGTATGACACTATGCTCTCGCGTGGCTCGCCCTTGGTGTTGTAGTCATAGAGACCGATGAAGGGCAACAGTGTGATTATGCAAACGAGGAGCAATATCCAGAAAGTACGTTTTGTTGTCATTTGTCGTTGTATTTAATGCATTCGGCTTCAGGCTCTGTGGTGAGGTAGTTGCGTGTGAGCATCTCATAGCACAGTTTGAACCAGATGAGGGTTATAGGCAGAGCCTTCAGAGTATAGGGGAATATGTAGGTTTTTCTTATGTATTGCGGATAGATGTCTGTGGTGCAGAGTGAGGTGAGCACGAAGGACAGCACCAGAAGAGCCATATCCCAGTTGTTGCGCTTCCAAGGAGCTGAGGTGTACCATATCACTACAGCCACGAGAGAAATGATGTGACCGTAAGACTCGGTGCCTGTAGAGAACAGAGTGGCAAACATCATTATGCTTGCGAGCGTCATATAGCGGAACTGCCGGCTCTTCCACTGAGTGGTGCGGAAGAAGCACAGTGCCATCAGTATAAGCCCCGGTATGATAAGCCACAGGTCGCTGTAGGTGGTGCAACCAGTCCAACGGCGCACTATGCCGAGGAACGAGATGTTCTGGTCCCATGAATGTATGTTCAACTCATTCTTGATGCTGAGGCTATGATACCAGTCGGCATACTGCCCAACGATGTATTCAGGCGAGGTGATGAGCATTGGGGCAACGAAGAAGACGATGCTCCATACTATGAATGAAATGATGAACTTCTTCTTGCGCTTGGAAAAGAAGAAGAAGGGTAGGGCAACGATGCCATAGAGTTTGATGAATGTGCCAAGCAACAGGGCAAATGTAGCCCATTCGTCACGTTCCTTCTCTACTGCTACGAAGGCAAAGATGAGCAATGCTGCTATCACACCATTAAACTGTGCCACAAGGGTGCAGGTGAGCATCTCGTTGGCACAGAACCACAGCATAAAGATCTGCACACTACGTGAAAAGGTGCTTGTGCGGATAGCCACATAGAGAGTGAAGACTATGAGCAAGAGCCAAAGGAAATAGCCTATGCTGATGGGTAAAACGGCAAAGGGGGCTATGAACAGCGAGAAGAACGGACCATAGTGGTTCTCGTCAAGATACTCACCAGGATATTCGCCAAAGAGCGTCAGACCCTTCATAGCATGAATATACACATAGCGGAAGATATGGTAGGTGTTCTCTGGTTCGCCACCCTTCATGTTCTTGTAGAAAGCATAAACAGGTATGAGCATCCACACACAGAAAAGGGTGCGGAAGTCTGTAAAGAAGGGCCTGTGAAAGAAAACCTTTATTCTGTCGATGGCTGATGAAACCTTGTTCATAGCAGTTCTTTGGCAATGGTATATAGTGGTCGATGCTTCACCTCAACATATATCTTGCCGATGTAGATGCCTACGATGCCGATGGCGAGGGTGAGCACTGCGCCAATGAACCAGACAGAGAGCATGAGTGATGCCCAGCCGTCGCTGTAATGGTGGATGATGAGTGAGCCCAAAACGTAGCACAGCATGCAGAAGGCTATGAACATCATTATCATGCCTATGCTGATAATCATCTCGATAGGACGGGTGGAGAAGCTGGTTATGCCGTCGCTTGCCAGGCGGAGCATCTTCTTGAGGGTGTATTTTGACTCGCCAGCCAGTCGTGGAGAGATGACATCATCTACTGTGGAGGTCTGGAAGCCTATAAGCGGTATCATGCCACGCAGATAGAGATTGCGCTCTGGGAACTCGGCAAGGGCATCGAGGGCTCGCTTGGTCATAAAACGGAAGTCGGCATGATTATACACAGTGTTCACTCCCATCACCTTCAGTAGTTTGTAGAACATCTGTGCTGAGGTCTTCTTAGCCCACGAGTCGGCTGTGCGACTTACCTTCACACCATACACTATGTCTGAGCCCTCAGCATTCTTGTCTATCATCTGCTCTATGGCATTGATGTCGTCTTGCAGGTCGGCATCTATGGTCACTATGGCATCAGCATAGTGGCGAGCAGTCATCATGCCAGCCATGATGGCGTTTTGGTGACCTACATTATGTGCAAGGTTTAGTCCGCAGATTCGTGGATTATCCTTGTGCAGCTCTTCGATTATCTGCCAAGTGCGGTCCTTAGAACCATCGTTGATGTATAGAACGAAACTCTCAGGGCTTATCTTGCCTTTCTTCTGCAGGTCGGCAAAGAGTTGGGTGAGGCGAGCTGCTGAGTCATGAAGCACTGCTTCCTCATTATAGCATGGTGATACTATTGCAAGTTTTATCATTTTGGGTTGTTGTTATTGCTTATTTGTCTATGGATTCTATCTTTCTCTTTGGGGTGGCTAAGTGTTTAGATGCAGAAGCTATGCTTTTACTATAAATTAACTAGCTAATTTTCAAAATTAACTAGCAAATTCTTAAAATTAACTAGTTAATTTGGGGTAGTTGCTTGGCTTCTGTCTCTGGAGGCTTAGTGTTTACTGTTAGTCAGTATGCTTTCGGCGAATGAAGAATAGGTACCAAACTCCTCGCCACGAGCCTTGAGGTCGAGTATCACCTCCTTCAGACGGTCATACATGCCCTGTCCGGCATGGTTCTTGATTATGAACGGCATCTTCAGCTCTGGGTGCTCGCCCAGTGGATAGAACTCCCAAGGGTGGAAATAGGTGTTGAAATATCCGTCGTGCTTCACTATGCGATGCACCAGTGCCTTGTAGAGCCACATGGGGAAGTTGTGGAGCGAGAGCCAGAACATAGGAATGCGCAGCCAAGGGCTCACTGAGGCTGGTATCTGCAACACACCCTCTTGCATGAAGTAGGTGCGAGGAGTGGTGAGGTGCATGTATCTGCCTGGTATGAAGGCTGGGTTGAGCGAAGCGTTGTATATGTAGCCCTGACGAGCCTGTTCCTTCAGGTCAACCTTGAACATGCGAGGCTGACGGTAGCCCTTGATCTGTCTGCCTGTCAGTTCTTCCAGTATGCGCTTTGAGTTTATCACGTCCTCAGGCTTGGGGTTCCAGTGGTCGCAGCCGTGAGCAGCCACTTCGTGGCCTTCGTCCATTATGCGCTTCATCACCTCAGGGGCATGTGTGGCAAAATTCGCTGTGCAGAAGAATGTGCCTTTCACTCCGCACTCCTTCAGGCAGTCAAGAATCTTGTTGGTGCCATATCGTGAAACCTCCATTCCCTCTTTGAGGGTGTCATATTCTACTCCATGCTCGCGAGGAACATCAAACTCTTCTGTGTCGAAACTTAATAGTATCATAAATGTTGTTACACCTTATTTATATATATAGGGGGCAAAGTTACAACAAAAAAATGAAACACACAAATGAAAAGGCGAGATGCAGCGATAATGTTGCCTTACTGTGTTAAAAAAACGTAAAAGTGCGGTTTTACGCTCGCGCGATACCCCTTAAATGGAAAAATATGTGTAATTTTGCACTCCGATTTCCGATTATCGCTGGGGAATTACTTAGGTTCCCCGTGGGTGATGTGTGTTAATAGTCGTGCGTTTGGCCGCGC
>Ga0326511_10001190_pt1 | contig 21968 bp, 28 predicted proteins | sample 0_2496_0518_D_FD_203701 | JGI IMG/M metagenome (GOLD analysis project Ga0326511, IMG submission 203701) | Bovine rumen microbial communities from UC Davis, California, United States - 0_2496_0518 | ecosystem: Host-associated > Mammals > Digestive system > Stomach > Rumen | place: USA... | reverse complement strand
AGATGATCCAGAGGGAGGTATAAGGCTATGACTATTAACGACATAGGCAATATGCTCAAGGAGTCAGAGCTCCCCGTGTACTATGATCACGCAAGAAAGGGTGAGACCCTGCCTTATATCACTTTTACCACAGCAACATCTAATTTTTTCGCAGACAATAAGACATATCAGAGGGTCACATCGTTTAGGGCTGTGCTGTACACAGCCTCAAAGCGGTCAGACCTTGAATCAACCATAGAGGGCGTATTCGACGCCCACGACATTCCTTGGGATAGGGATGAGCTGTACGATTCGGGCTCGGAAGTATTCCAAGAGATTTACGAAAGCGAGGTACTATAAAATGCCAGCAACAGCAAACAAGGTTCAGTTCGGACTTAAGAATCTGCACTATGCTCTGGTTACCGAGACAGCGGACTCCACCACTGGTGAGATCACTACAACCTATGGAACAGTTAAGGCATGGCCGGGGGCTGTGAGCATCAACATGGAAGCCGATAGCGAGCAGAACATATTCTACGCAGACGATAGAGCATACTACACCACAAGCGGATCGCTCGTATATTCCGGTGAGATCGAGAGTGCAATGATCCCCGAGGACGTAGAGGTTAATGTCCTTGGTCATACCAAGGACAGCAAGGGCGGTATCGCTGAGAAGGACTCCGACGTGATTAAGTACATAGCCCTTATGTTCGAGTTTAACGGAGATCAGGGTGCTACTAAGCACGCCATGTACAGAGTCATGCTTGGCAGACCCTCCACCGAAGGATCTACCGCCGAGGAATCCGTAGAGGTTCAGACTCAGACAGTAAGCTTCACAGCTTCGGCAAGACCGGATGACGGCCTTTGCCGTTATAAGATGGGACCCGATGGAGATGCTACCACCTATGCCGGATGGTATAGCGCTGTTCCGTTGCCCGCTACGACACCGTAGGATGTCACCCCATCCCTAACGTGTCCTCCTATAAGCCCCGGAGGTATGCCACCCCCGGGGCAAAATTGAAGGGAGAAGGAGAGAGTATGTACAAGGCGATTGACATAGGCGGAAAGCGGGTGGAGCTTCAGAGCAACGCCGCAACGCCTCGATTATACCAAAAGATATTTAACAAGGATCTGATGCTTGAATTCAGTAGGATCGACACAGACAGCCTATCGGAGGGCTTGGATAATTCAGAGCTTGCCACGTTGGATCTCATTAAGGGCTTATGCTTCACGCTCAATATGCAAGCAACCCGCCCGTTCCGTGAGATCTACGGTAAGCTCGATGAGGTCGATTATGCAGAGTGGCTTACTAAGTTCGAGGAAGACGACTTCTACGATCCGGATACACTAACCGAGATCATAGCCGTTTGGCAGAAGTCCATATCCAGGAGCGTGCTCTCAAAAAACCCGCCAGGCCCACAGTAAGACCCCTTACAACCCCGCTCCTGACGCTCAGAGCCTTACAGGTAGGCTTAAGGCTCAACGAGCTGGAGCTTATAGATGTGGGCGAATTATTGGACATATTAACAGAATCCTCCAACGATAGCTATGACTACCCGAGGAAGGCTACACAGGAGGATATGGATAGATACTTTTAGGAGGTGAGTGCACATGGCTCGAAATATAAAGGGGATTACCATTGAGATAGAGGGCAAGACCTCCGGTCTCGTTAAGTCCTTGAACGAGGCGAACAAGGCTATCAGGGACACCGAGAGCCAGCTCAGACAGGTCAACAAGGCGCTCAAGCTCGACCCGGGCAACGCTGACTTGATTAAGGCTAAGCAGAACGCCCTGGCTAAGGAGATCGAAGAAACAAAGAAAAAGCTCGATGCAGAGAAGCAAGCGGCAGAGGATGCCGCCGAAGCTCTCCAGAAGGGCGCTATAACCCAAGGCGAATATGATGCCCTACAGGCAGACATAGCGCTCACCACCAACAAGCTCAAGGATCTTGAGAAGGAAGCAAAGAACAGCTCATCCGTTCTTGGCGAGCAGATGAAGGCCGCAGGTGGAAAGATCCAAGAAGTCGGAGGCAAGATCTCCGAAGTCGGCGAGAGCCTGCTACCAATGACCGCCGCCGTAACCGGAATAGCAGCAGGGGCGATGAAGTCCTTTGACGAGGTGGACGGCGCTTATGACACGCTTATCACTAAGACAGGAGCCGTCGGTGATGCGCTCTCAGGCATGCAGGACATAGTGGACGAGATAGCTACCACGATGCCCACCACCTTCGAGGATGCAGCGCAAGCCGTGGGCGAGGTCAATACTCGCTTCGGCTTAGTGGGTAAGGATCTGCAAGACCTGTCTACTCAGTTTCTTCAGTTTGCTACAATCAACGGAACCGATGTATCAGGGTCGATCGACTCCGTGCAGAAAGGGCTTGCCGCCTTCGGGCTTAGCGCCTCAGATGCAGGGAGCTATCTGGACACGCTCAACGCCGTGGGTCAGCGCACCGGAGTTAATGTATCAACCCTTGCACAGAACCTCATAAGTGCCGCACCGGCACTCACTGAGATGGGGCTGTCAGCGAATGAGGCGGCTCAGTTCCTCGGTGAAGTCGAAGTATCAGGCGTTGATACTTCGGCAGTGCTCACCGGTCTCAGAACCGCCCTCAAGAATGCAGCCAAGGACGGAAAGTCCATGGATGACGCACTCGGTGAGATTCAGGCTTCAATGACCGGAGCCGCCACGGATGCGGAGGGCTTACAGGCCGCCTATGAGCTGTTCGGAACACGAGCGGGGGCTGCTATATACTCAGCTGTTAAGCAGGGCACCCTGTCCTTTGAGGAGCTAAAGAAATCAGCCACCGATAGCCTTGGAAGCGTGGCGGATACTTACGCAGGGACCATAGACGGAATCGACTCGACGACCACGGCACTCAACTCTCTGAAGCTTGCCGGTGCACAGCTCGGTGCGGCTATAAGCGAGGTGCTCGCCCCGGTGCTCCAGAAGGTAGCGGAAGTGCTCAAGAGCTTCACTGAGAAGTGGAGAGAGCTGTCTCCCGAAATGCAGAAGGCCATAGTAGTAGTCGGCGGTATCGTTGGAGCACTCGGCCCCGTGCTCATAGTGGTCGGTAAGCTGGTGGCCTTCATCGGATCAGTGGTCACAGCTCTTGGAACCATTGCACCCGTAGTATCTGCTATAGGTGTTACAGTAGGCGGATTCGTCACAGCGACACTGCTTCCAATCCTGCCGATCATAGCGGGTATCATAGCCGGGATCACGGCTCTGATCCTTGTGATTAAGAACTGGGATAAGATAGTAGAAGTTGCTAAGAAGATCTTCGAGAAGGTCAGCTCAGCCATTAAGACGGCCGCCACGGCTGTTAAGACAGCTGTGTCAAACGCCTTCACGGCAGCAGGCAGGGCAGTCAAGGCGGCTCTGGATGCCATGTATCAATGGGCTATAGGTGCTAAGGTTAAGGTGCTTGAAGCCTTCGTTGCCCTCGGTAAGGGTATAGCTGAGAGGGCTTCCGGTATATTCAACGCTGTTAAGACTGGTGTATCGAAGGCTATTGAATTCTTGAAGGGGCTCCCAAGGCAAGCAATCACATGGGGCGCTGACCTTATCCGAAACTTCGTCACCGGAATCAAGAACAATGTAGGCAAGGTTATCCAAGCAATTAAGAACATGGGTCAGAAGATCAGGGACTTCATCGGGTTCTCTGAACCTGAGAAGGGTCCGCTGTCCAACTTCCACACGTACGCCCCTGATATGATGAAGCTATTCGCCAAGGGAATCCGGGACAATACCGGACTTGTCACTAATGCCGTAAGCGGTGCCGCTTCGGGCGCTGCCGCCGCTATGCAAACGGACTATTCCGGAGTGCTTAACCAGATAGCAACCAACACCGGCACGGCGGCGGTCAATACTGGAAGAGCCTCCGGGGATATAAACGTGACCCTTAAGGTAGGCTCTCAACAGTTCGGCAGAGCCGTGGTCACTGCTCAGAGGTTGACTGATCTAAGAAACGGAGGGCGCTGATATGCTTGGACATGGATATCTATACATCAACGGCGTGCAGATGCCTAACCCCACCAAGCTTGAATACTCATATGGCAAGGTAGTGAGTAGCTACACCACGGAAGAGGGTCTGACATATGAGCAGATCAAGCGGACGGGTATACTCGGCTTGAGCCTTACCTTTCAAGTGACAAGCTACTGGAAGAGGCGCATTGAGAGCCTTCCGGCCACGGCAATGACCATCGAGCTCCACGAGCAAGTCTATCAGAATATGCGGATCACCTCGATATCAACGAGCCTTGTTGAAGGCTCTGAGCAGACACCGAACACAGACGGGCTCTGGGAGATAAACCTTGACCTTGAAATGCTATAAGAATGATAGGAGGGTGCTATATGTACGCTACCTCGGCGGCATTTAAGGCCGCTCTCATCAACAATAGAGTACAGGAGTGGGAGCTGTCCGGTACACTCACCACTCCCGGCGGTCAAGTGTACGCCCTGACCGCCGACAATATAGAAGCCGGTACGCTGTCAATATCGAACCAGTGCGCAGACTCCGAGGATATTAACCTCGGCTGTGTGTACCTTGGCTCGATGGAGTTCAACCTTGTTAACCCTCCGAGCGGTCTGAGCTTAGGAGAGTACAGGGACAGCGAGGTCGCACTCAAGACCACGTTCCGGGTGGATTCCGATACTACCGAGGATATGCCCCTCGGCGTGTATATCATAGCGGAAGCCACAAGGCTGCCTTACGGCGTTAAGCTCGTGGGATATGACAGGATGTATAAGCTCGATCGCACGGCGTACACTGAGCCTTCCGAGATAGCAAGCAGCCACTCACACAAGGCCTTCACGTTCCTTAAGTACCTGAGGGATGCGCTCAGTATCCCTCTGGCTAACACTCAGGCGGAGATTGAGGCGCTTACTCCGGATAATTGGACTCTAAGACTCGACTCGAACTATGCGGAGCACGTGTCTACATGGAGGGATTATCTGTTCTATCTGGCTCAGGCGCTGGGTTGCTTCGCCACCTTCGACCGCCTCGGACGGCTTAAGCTTGTGCAGTATACGGGCTCTGCCGCATCGATCAACCTCAATAAGTCAATAGCCGGGTCTCCTGAGCTGTCAGACTATAAGACTCTGTACGGCGGCTTTTACATTGAGGAGCCGAACGGAGAACAGACATACTACGGAGCAGATCCGTACAAGGTAGGCTTAAGGGAAGCGGATATCGATGTGGTGATCAGCACAGCGAATCAGGCGAGGATCAGAGCGAATGACGCACTGGATCAACTCGACTATGAGCGTCAGACGGTCACACAGCAATACCAGGCAGGGCTCATGAGCCTTGACGAATATAATCAGAGAATAACCAAGATCGATGCAGACACAGCGGCTCAGAATGCCATAGTGACTGAGTCGACTTCGACCATAGATACATACACGGCTATGCGTGCCACGTATGAGGAGTACAGGTCATCGGACTACCTCGGCTCTACGACCATGGAGATTGGGCTTAATCCATTCCTTAACTCAGTGCCGGCAACGGCTACGCACACGGTTGAGGATCTTCGTTGGGCTCTTGTAGACATAGCCTTAACCCTTAAGTACACGCCCTTCTCGTTCGAGGCGGTCGGTGATCCGGGCTATGAGCTCGGGGACATATTCGATGTAACATATTGGGACGATGTGACCGGTATCCGGTCAATGGCTATGTCCTACAGTTTTGACGGCGGAGCGGTCACCGTTGAGGGCTTCGGCTCAAGACCTGACCTTGCACAAGTGGTCAGCCGATCAGAGAGAGGGACACAGACGGGCATTGATCGCCTTGTACAGCAAGTGAGTGTATTGGAAGAGAGCATCAACGTTGACCTGTCCCCGGCGACGGCTTCCAAGCTCGGAGTGATTAAGGTAGGCAAGGGGCTGTTCATGGACGCCGATGATAAGCTTAACACTCTGCACGGTGCTGTCCTGTACGGTACGGGGCAACCAAGCAGTCTGCTTGGCTCAGATGGTGACTTGTACGTTAGACTGATAAGTCCCGCTGAGCTATGGCTCAATCAGAACGGGGCATGGGTTCAGATAGCCGTAGGCGGTAGCGGTGAAAACCTGTCCACACAGGTCAATATATTTGGTGGGAACACCACCGCCTTGCTTAACACATCCGTAAGTATACAGGAGGTGACTTGATATGGTGCTCGACAACTTCACGGCGGCTATAGCCTCATTTACACTGAATCAGCAAAGGGTGCTTACTAAGTGGAATGTTCAGAGTGGAGCAAGCTCACAGAGTACACAGATATGGGGCAGTGCGGACACTCTCAGAACGTCAAGGGCTATAAACAGCTATCGACTCTCAGCGGATACGGGTGTATCTATAATCTGCGGAACAGGAGACACTGCCCCGACAGCCTCAGACTACAAGCTTGAGAACATGATCGACATGGCGGGGGTGCTGTCCTATCTGTCGGGTGAGATCATTGCCTCAACGAATCCAAAGACCTTATACAGTGTCACTCAGACCTATCAGAACATAAGCTCAAGCCCTGTCACAGTGAGCGAGATAGGCATACTCGCAGGACTCGGCTACGATTGGCAGAATAGCGTATTTACATTGCTAACAAGGGACGTGCTGAGCACGCCTGTAGTCATCCCCGCAAATGCAACTTATAGCTTCAACGTATCCGTTAACGCTAACACATAAGGAGGTAAAATAAAATGAATCTTCCCGAACCGATCACAAGAAAAGAAATATACCTAAAGGCAATCGCCGAGAACGGCGGAGGCGGTGGAGGAGGTGGGTCTGTACCCGAACCTGTGACAAGAGAAGAGATATTTCTTAAGGCCATCGCTGATAATGGAGGCGGTGGCGGTGGTACTACTGATTATGAGCAACTGACCAACAAGCCGAAGGTCAACGGCGTAGAGCTGAGCGGAGACAAGAGCTCTTCACAGCTCGGACTACAGAGCGAACTGACCTTCGATGACACACCGACCGAGGGAAGCAACAATCCCGTTAAGTCGGGAGGTATATTTGATAAATTAAGCGATTTGGCGAGTATTTTACTCGCACCAAATGCAGGTGCGCACAATGCTATCTATCGAGGAAAGAGCCTCGGTTCAGAAGTGACGGCAGAACAGTATGCGGCTATTGACGCAGGAACATTTGAAGGCCTGTACATCGGAGATTATTGGACTATTGGCGGTGTGAACTACCGCATCGCTCACTTTGATTATTGGCTGCATTGCGGAAATACGGAATGCACTACTCACCATATAATCCTTGTGCCTGATACGAACCTTTACACAGCAAAGATGAATGATAGCAATGTCACGACAGGAGCTTATGTAGGTTCTGTGATGTACACCACAAATCTTGCACAGGCGAAGACCACAATCAACACTGCTTTCGGTGAGAGCCATATCCTCAACCACAGAGAATATCTGGCTAATGCGATGAAAGCTACAGCAGACCCGACTTACGAATCAGCAGGAAGTTGGTGCGATTCAACGGTTGAGCTTATGAATGAGCGAATGGTATATGGAGCGGATGTATTCCATAATGTCGAGGTCAACGGAGCAATCCCTACCAATTACACCATCGACAAGAGCCAGCTTGCATTGTTTGCACTTGAACATTCTCGCATCTGCAACCGTGCGGGTTGGTGGCTGCGGGATGTCGTCTCGGCGACGCATTTTGCGTATGTCAACGGCTACGGTCTTTGCCACTACGACAACGCATCCAGCGCTCATGGCGTTCGCCCTGCTTTCGGTATATGCAAACAGAATCAGTAAGACGAGGTGATAGCTTATGGACAAGCTCATTGACATAGCGACTCAGGAGGTCGGCTATCTTGAAAAGAAGAGCCTTGCAGACCTTGACTATAAAGCAAGGAATGTGGGGGATAACAACTTCACCAAGTACGCACAAGAGCTAAGGGCGGCGGTTGGTTCGCCCTTCGTGAACGGCGTGCCGTGGTGTGCTATATTCGTTGATTGGTGTATATTCAAGCGATATGGCAAGGAAGAAGCGGAAAGACTGCTGCATGGGTGGAGTATGTCGTGCGGAGAGATCAGAGACAGATTCAAGCGAGCCGGACAGTATTCCAAGAGCAATCCTCAGACAGGTGATCTGGTGATCTTCCAGAAGCCATCGGGAGCAAGGCACATAGGCTTGATCTACAAGGTGGACAAGGACAGGATATACACCATCGAGGGGAATACTTCGGGGGCGAGCAATGCCGTCATTGAGAACGGCGGCGGTGTGTTCAAGAAGTCCTACCTTCGAGGCAACTCCAATATTAACGGCTACTGCCACGTTGACTATGTCAGGGCGGCTAAGCCCACACTTAAGAAGGGCGCAAAGGGCAACGAGGTAAAGACTCTTCAGAGCAACCTCAATGAGCTCGGTGCGCACCTTGACGTGGATGGTTCCTTTGGGGCATTGACGGATAAGGCAGTGCGTGCCTTCCAGAAGAAGTACGGGCTTCAAGTCGACGGCTCTTACGGTCCGAGATCAGCGGCAATGATGCGGAGCATATTAGAGGAGGTCAGACAGAATGGATAAGGTCAAGCGGATTGGTACTATAGCGCTCAGTGCGCTTGCGGCGTTCGCTCACAGATACGCCGCTATAGTGGTGTTCGTGGCTCTCATGGTGATCCTCGACACAGTGACGGGGCTTATCGCCTCAGTGGTCAATGGCGAGAAGCTTTCCAGCGAGCGAGGAGCTATAGGGTTCTGGAAGAAAATGGCGCTATTCGCCGCTCTTGCCTTCGGGTTCTTACTTGACTACTTCATACCGTACATGCTGGCATACGTGAGCATAGACACGCCCTTCGGGGCTGTGTTCGGTATAGTGATCGGGTGCTATATAGTGGTCAATGAAGCCATAAGCGTATGCGAGAACCTGTATCGATGCAACAATGACATCCTGCCTAAGTGGGTGGTTAAGCTCCTTACAGAATCAAAGGAGCAACTCGACAAGGATTCCTCGGAAGAGGAATAGAATCCCTCCTTCCCCAACATAGATAGAGGCCTCCGGGCATGTCCCGGGGGTCTCGATTTTTTTTTGAAAAACTCGAAAAATTGAGTTGACAAACTCAGAAAACTGTGTTATTATATATACAGAGTTAAGGAACAGCACAAACCAAAGCATGGAAGGAGAAAAAATATGAAAAACTACGGAATGAACAAAGCAACAGAATTTACAAAGAAGCAGATCAGTGTAGTATACGGAGCTGCTAAGAGAGGCGAGCTTAAGCTTGAAAGATGGGTAGCCTCTGAGTTCTACGATCTGGCTGATTACTACGGGTATGACGACAACAGAAGCGTTGAGGCCGCAGAGGCTAAGGTGCTTGCCATTCTGGATGCTGTATTCGGCAAGGATATGGTTAAGGCTCAGGAGCTTATAGACAGCTACACCGAGAGCACATTCAACCGCCTCGGAAGAAAGGCACAGGCTAAGGTTAACAGAGACTTGGTAGCATAAGGATAAGGAGAACTATTATGAAAGAAAAAATTTATATCTGTGACTACAATGATTTAGGAGAGAACAAAGAGGATTATATTGAGGACTACAACAAAACAGCAGCCGAATGTGGAGAGGACGATACTATCGCCGTTGACTGCATCGTAGGTGATGCCTGGACGAGAGACGGAATTGATTATCGTGAGGTCACGATGATTGAGGATTACAACCTCAGCACTGAGGGTGGCATCAAATACTGTCTTGAAGATAAATTCGGCTTCGACCTCAAGTCGAATGAAGGCAGAATATCTGCCAACTACAGGCATAGCTCTGAGAGCAACTCGGTATTTTATGATGTTGACCCTGACAGTAACACAGGCTACACTGTTGAGGTGTCGCTCATAGACGGAGCTACTCGCCATTGTGGTTTCAGTCAGGGTTGCGTCTGGACTGAATGGGAGGGGAGAGACGAAGAGGAGGAAGGGCCCGAGGATCTCATGGCGGCACGGAGGGAATACGAGATCGTTGATAGTATCCTCCCTCAGATCACTCCGGAGGAGTGGGAGAGGATCAATGCTGGATACCCGGGGCTTCCAAGGGATATGATGGATTGCAAGGACATAAAAGAGAAGTATGGCTTATCTTGGAACGAGCTCCGGAGGCTTTGGGGCACGCACTACGAGCCTACCCTGCACTATAAGCTTGACATAGTACAGGCTCTTGCAGAGAGAGGTCACACATGGTCGAGCCTCAAGAAGAGTAAGCTCATAGGGCAGGGTACTCTCCAGAAGCTCAGCAGAGGCGAGCTCATAAGCCTTAAGAGCTTAGAGGTAATCTGTAGACTATTAGACATGCAACCCGGTGAGCTCATTGAGTATAAATGAGGCCTATAGTTTAGCAGCTAAACATTATCGGGAAATGTATCTAAAAGGTATCTAAGACACTCGAATTTGTTACTATTATGTTGACTAATACGTTACTAACGGCAAAAAATTGCCCCGAATTTGAGCAAATTTCAGTGCAAAAAACCCAGTAAATAAGCCACTTCCGGGGATTCCGAAAGTGGCTCGGGTGATTTTTATTTCTATCTCGAAGTGGCTAAATAAGCGGGTTTGCGGGCGTTTTTGTTACTAATGCGTTACTAATCGCCCCCACCGCCCACAACCCTAAGGTGGGGCTTAGGTATATCAAGTGAATAGTCAGGGAACATCAGAAGAGCTCTTCGGAGCTCTTCTTTTGTTTTATGGTTATAGATCCTCTGGCCGGTGCCTTCGCTGGCGTGACCGGTCAACAGATCTATGCACTTACGGTTAGCTCCGGCGGCGTCAAGCTCAGTCTCAAAGGTATGCCTGCACTCATGGAGTATCTTGCCAGGGAATCCGTGGCTATCCATCCACGTACGCCACTCAGCCGCCAGAGACTTATAGGAGCCGGGGTACACGTACCCTCGGGCGATGTAGCCTTCAACTATGTACCGGATAGCAGGATGTATCGGGATATACCGGTGCTTACTGCTCTTGTTCTTAACACCGCCAATGATATAGTCAGCGGTGAGCTCATCCGGGTTAAGGAGCTCCGTGGCTCTCATGCCCGTGTATATGTACACAAGGGCAAGGCGTGCCATATCATCATCGATGTGGAAGAGCCTGTGTATCTCTTCCGGGGTGAATGGCTCTCTGGTGCCTTCATTCTGAGCAACGGTCTTAAGGGAGTCAGAGTATTTCTTTGATATAATATCGAGCTCATAGGCGTACTGGTCTAACTTACGCCATAGGAGCACTGTCCTGTTGATCGATGACGCACCCTCGCACTTATTGACGGATTCAAGCATATGCCCGTACCTTATGTCCTTATACTTCAGATCTGCAAGGTAGCTTATGTGCACGTAGCCGCTCTTATATGTAGTGGCGCTCTTTGGTGCGTATCCGCTGAGCTTATTCTTACACCATAGCTTGTACAGCTCGCCGAGGGTCATTCCGGCCTGATCCAGATCCCACGGCTGCTTATTATATTCCGCAAGGAGTATATTCGCCTCCTTGCGTGTCTTGCAATACCCTACCATCTTATACACGGGTTGCCCCTTGTCATTCCAGCCCACTGTCTTCCGGACGGCATAGGGCTTTCTTCTGTTCCCCGAGAGCTTGACCACTGAGCCGTATCCGTTAGGGTTTCTCATGCCGGTCACCTCCCTCGAATATCCTCTTCATTTCCTCACCATGTATACCCGATACACGTGCCACGTTCGCTGTCTCGGCCTCGGCAAGCGCCTTGGTAAGATCAACGACCGCCTGCTTATTGCCACCGCTCAGACGGCGGTAGGATGCGAGCAGGCTCTCGATGAGCGGCTTGTCCTTACCGTCAACCTCAACGGTGAGGGTGGACTTTGGCTTGCTACCCGAACCGGGAACTTCTATATTCACCTGCACGGATTCCACCAGATCCGATGTGGGCACGCCTAAGACCTCAGCTATTCTGGTGAGCTTATCAAGCTTCGGCTTACTCCTGCCGGACTTCCAGTCCGAGAAGGTCGACTGAGTGACACCGGCACGCTTGGCTACTTCGTAGTTGGTAAGCTTCTTAGAGCTTCTGATCTTGTCATAGATCTTGTAATCTGCATCCATATGGTTCCTCCTTTCTTCGGTTTTCGGATTTCCGAAAAAAAAATACTTGACATATCCGAAGTACGGTGCTATCTTGATTATATCGGATTTCCGATATATCGAAAAAAGATATAAGCACTTATGCTTAATATATCGGATTTCCGACAATTTATCAATAGTTTTTTTTAAGGAGGTGCAAAAAAAACAATGACAGGGTTCCAGAGATATGAGAGTCTCAGAGATTCCGCAGGGCTTACGGACTACCGTGTAGCCACGCTCGCAGAGATCACGCCCTCAACGCTCCCTGATTGGAAGTCCGGCAGGAGCAAACCTAAGGCAGACAAGCTCGTCAAGATAGCACGTGTGCTCGGGTGTGAGATCGAGGATCTCGTGGACGAGGAGGTGGAGAGAGTTGACAGTTAAGGAGGCGGCTAAGGAGCTCGGTGTGTCCGAGCAGTTCATAAGGATCGGGCTCCAACAGGAGCGACTGCCGATTGGGGCGGCGGTCAAGATGCCCGGTGGGCGGTGGAGCTATCTGATCATAGACGGACAGGTCAAGGAGTACCTGAGGAAGGAGGAGCAATGATTCACTTTGAGTATAAGGCAGAGGGCGATGAGGAGCCGGCGGTTAGCCTCGTGCTCGATGAGCCCGACAAGACGAGACAGGCGGCGAGGTTTGGTCACATCATAGTGGCAATGATAGAATGCTTCGATAAGGATGTGGCAGCGGAAGGCTTTCGAGGCTTAACACTTCTCATAGACGCTATTCTTAGGAAAAAGGAGGAAGAGGATGGAAGATAAGGCACTAATTACTAAGAAACTCTGTGAGCTCCTGAGGCTCACAAGCCAATACTATGGCATAGCAGATATGACCTACGAGCATGAGGGCACTAAGGAGCTTGTAAGAGTTGAGTTCCAAGGCGGAGGACACACTGATATCAATGTGGCTCTGGACAGTGGGTCTGCACTGATCAGAGACGTATTGAGGGGGCTAAGATGAGGCCAATGTGCGCGTCTTGCCGGTACGTATCGGGTTACGGTGGGGGGTAAGACAGCGAGCCTTATCCACTGTGGCTATGCTCTTAAGACAGGCGCCACGGCGCTTAAGAGAGACGGCAAGGGCGGTGTGGTAGATACCAGAGGAGAAGACAAGGAGCAGTGCAAGCTATACAAGGAGGATGAATGATACCTGAGATACTACTTATTGGCGCGTTGGCGAGCCCACCAACACTGACGCAGACATACACAGAGGCAGAGCTTAATCTGATCTATCGAGTCGTTGAGACCGAAACGTACACGGCGGACGTTGACAGTAAGAGCCACGTAGCGAGCGTAGTGTTCAATATGATCAACGACCCGGAGCAGAGGTTCGGCGGATCCGTCAATGCGGTGATCAAGCACCGGAACCGGTTCGCATTCTGCCGGAAGAAGATAAGCAAGACCACTAAGGCGGCAGTCCGTAAGGCCTTTTACAAGAACACGGCGCCCGGGTGCTATGCGTTCCACTCCGGCAAGAAGTCGAAGAGGTTCGTGGGCTTTAAATACGCCTTCACTGACAAGGTAGGGCATCACTTTTATAAGGATTAGGAGGTGAGAGGAAATGAAGAGAGCTATATGGTCAATTCTGTTAATAGCCGGCTTACTGCTTGTGCTGGGGACTGCAGGAGCTTCAGACAGGGATGCTATATCAGATAGGCAGATCAACGCGTATCTTACATGCGGAGCCGTGGCAGTGGGTATAAGCTTGTTTGGCTTATATCTGGAAAATGAAAGAGAATCAAAAAGGCTGCATTGAGTGCGAGTCAATACAGCCTTAGTACACTAACAAGCATATTAGTGGGTACACTCTATTGTACCTCAGAAGGAGGAATAATGCAATCTAAGGATTCAATTCTTGACGAACAATTCCATTGGATCAGTCAGACCACGAAGCAGATATCTAAGTCTGACGTATCAATCAACCTTGTATTCTGGGACAAGCAGAACTCGAAGGACAAGGCTTTCCACATAGTATTCAGGAATAAGGCGACAGCGATTGGCGACTATGTACAGATCGCTGTATCTAAGAACCGCCTGCTGATCAGACCGGTGAGCACACCGGGACTGAAGCTTTGGCGCCGTAAGGAAAACCCGAACAGGTACTTGAAGATCAAGGAGACCGAGGAGACGGAGGGCTTACGGGAGTTCATAGGTGACTACGAACTAATGTTTGACCCGTTCTACGAGATATACTACATAGAACGTAAGGAAGGAGCTGGTAAGCAATGAGTCCGGAGGAGCTGAGAGAGCAAGTGAGGGCTAAGTTCAAGCCCGGTGACATAGTACAGCTATCAGTCAAGGGCAAGGACGGGTCCTACATCAAGGATGCCGTGGTGTGTGGGATATTCTCGCATCACGTACATCTAAAATACATGACGGAGCACGGCAAGCAGTGGCTTAGTACGTGCCTGCTTAATTGCGACATAGTAAGGAGGTCGGTAAGGAATGAAGATCACGGTGACATTTGACTCTCTGGAAGAGTTCCAGAGAGCTTGCATCATCGGGCAGAAGGAGAAGCCCCTGTTCGATGAGCCACACACAGCGGAAGAGATAAGCAAGGCGCTCGATGAGATCAAGGAAGAAGAGAAGAAAGAAGTTGAGAAGCTTCCTTTCGGTGAGCCCGATGAAGAGCCGGAAGCAGAGAAGCCTAAGGCGATCAAGGCAGAGGACGTAAGGGCAGTGCTCAATGACGTAGTAAAGGCGAAGGGCAGGGAAGCTGTCAAGGAGCTCTTTAAGAACTTCGGGGCTGCGAACTTTACCAAAGTTAAGCCGGAGGACTATGAGGCATTGCTTGAGGCGGCTAAGGAGGTGCTCAATGACTAAGCACGCTACATTAAGCGCCTCAAGCGCTGAGAGATGGATCAACTGCCCCGGGTCAGTGCACATGGCTTCTCTGTTCCCTTCCAGCACGTCGAAAGCGGCGGAAGAGGGGACACTTGCGCATGAGTACGCAGAGTGCCTGATCAACAAGCGGAAGGCCTATAAGATCGCTGAGAAGATCGAGGCCTTCTACGAGGCTAACCCCGATGTAAAAGGGTCGGCCGAAGAGATGTCGGACTACATATTCTCTTATGTGGAATACGTCAACGAGACCTTCCGCAAGGTACAGGCGAAGGATTCGGCGGCTGTGCTCCTTACTGAGCAGAGGGTTGACTTCTCGGAGTATGTTCCGGACGGTTTCGGCACTTCGGACGTGGTGATCATTGGAGATGATGAGATCACGGTCATAGATCTGAAGTATGGCAAGGGCGTTGAGGTCAGTGCCGAAGGGAATCCGCAGATAAGACTTTACGCTCTGGGGGCTATTAACATGTTCGATCTGATGTATGAGTTCAAGAGTGTGAACATGGTCATATATCAACCACGGAGGGAGAGCATATCTCAGGAGTCAATGAGCGTTAAGGACTTGCAGGAGTGGGCTGAGGAAGTGATCAAGCCTGCCGCCGGGCTTGCCTTATCCGATAAGCCGCCCTACTGCCCGGGCGAGTGGTGCACATCACACTTCTGCCCCGGTGCCGGAGCTTGTAAGGCAAGGGCTAAGTATGTACTTGAGCTTGAGAGACACAGCGGCAAGGATCCGGCACTGCTCTCAGATGCAGAGATAGCAGACTGCATAGGCAGAGCAGAAGACCTTGCGAAGTGGGCTAAGGCTCTGGGGGCTTATGCCCTTGACAGTGCTCTGAACGGGCACGCTATCCCCGGCTACAAGGTAGTAGAGGGGAGAGCCAATAGGATATACAAGGACAGTGATGCAGTGGCTAAGAAAGTCGTTAAGGCCGGATTCGATGAGGCAATGATCTACAAGCGTGAGCTTATAGGTATCACTGACATGGAGAAACTGCTCACGAAGAAGAAGTTCAACGAGATCCTTAAGGATCTTGTGATCAAGCCTCAGGGAGCGCCGAAGCTCGTACCTGAGACGGATAAGAGGGCTGAGTTCAAGCCAAACATTAAGAATGAATTTGAGGAGGATTAGAAGATGGCACAAGCTAAGTTAACACCGAACAGAGCAGGAGACTATGATACACACTTAAGGACGGGCAAGGTAAGGCTTTCCTTCCCGCATTTGTTCGACAAATACGACAAGAGCGGCAAGTATCAGGCGCAGTTCTTGATTCCGAAGAAGGACAAGGAATGTATTAAGCTCCTTGAGCATGCGATTGAGGAGGCTAAGAATTACGGAAAGGCAACCAAGTGGGGGAATACTATTCCCAAGAAGCTCAAGGTGAGCGTTAAGGACGGAGATGAGGATGCAGATGAGTACCCGGAGCAGGAGGGGCATATGATAGTGACCGCCAAGAGCTCTTACAAGCCTTCGGTCTATGACAAGGACGGCACTGAGGCGTTCGATGCTGAAGAGCTCTATGCCGGATGCTATGTTCAGGCAATCATAGAGGCTTATCCTTATGACGCCGACGGGTCCAAGGGCGTAGCCTTCGCTCTTCTGGGAGTAAAGAAGCTGGCAGAGGGTGAGAGGTTCGGGGGCGGTGGAGTTCCTGTCTCTGATGATGACTTTGACGAAGCAGACGACGAGGATGAAGGGGATGAAGACCTTGGAATCTAAGGAAGTTGGGATCGATATTGAGACCTACAGCGGCAAGGACATAGACGCCGGAGTCTATGCCTACGCTGAGGATCCTGACTTCGAGATCCTGCTTGTGGCTTACACGGTGGACGGCTCTGAGGTCAAGTGCTTCATGCCGTCCGGCTTCAAGGACGAGGATGATCAGATGCGGCTGTTCGAGGATGGCATTGAATATGACGGCTCTGAGAGTGAGTTCATTGAACTGCTTAAGGATCCGGCGGCTATTAAGACCGCTTACAATGCCAACTTCGAGCGCACGTGTCTGGCTAAGTACTACGGCGTTGAGTGCCCGCCTGAGGAGTGGCGGTGCACTGCCGTCCTTGCCGCTACGGTAGGCCTGCCACGTTCCCTTAAGGACGTAGGCGAGGCGTTGGGGCTTCCTTCCGATCAACAGAAGCTTGCCACGGGCAAGAGGCTCATAGATTACTTCTGCAAGCCGTGTAAGCCCACTAAGTCGAATGGGAACAGGTGTCGGAATATGCCGCACCACGATCCGGCTAAGTGGAAGTTGTTTGTTGAATACAACAAGCAGGACGTAGTGAGCGAACAAGCCATACTCAATAAGCTCAGGAAGTACCGCCCTAATGACACAGAGCAGGCCTTGTGGTCTACGGATCAACGGATCAATGACAGAGGTATCAGGATAGATGTGCCGTTCGTTGAGGGAATCCTTGAGAATGATCACAAGCGCACGGATGCGCTGATCGAGGAGGCCAGAGAGCTTACAGGCTTAGAGAACCCGAACAGCCTTACACAGCTTAAGGCGTGGTTCCGAGACAATGGAGCGGCAAGCTTAAGCTCAGAGCTTAACAAAGACACTATCGAGTGGGCTCTTAAGAGTGACCTGTACCCGGAGCGCATTAAGAAGGTGCTCAGGATCCGGCAGAGCCTCGGCAAGATATCCATTAAGAAGTATGAGGCTATGATCAATTCCGTATGTGAGGATGGCAGGGTTCGAGGTATGACAAGGTTCTACGGCGCCAATAGAACAGGGCGCTGGTCTGGTCAGATAGTACAGCTTCAGAACCTGCCTCAGAACCACATTGAAGACCTTGACCTTGCACGTCAGCTCGTAGCAGACAGAGACTTTGACACCTTAGAGCTACTCTTCGGAGATACCGCTCAGGTGCTCTCTGAGCTCGTTAGAACGGCGTTTATTCCTGCCGACGGGTGTAAGTTCATTGTCACCGACTTTAGCGCCATAGAGGCGCGTGTGATCGCATGGGTGGCAGGCGAGGACTGGCGGCTTAAGGCATTCAAGGACGGTGGAGATATATACTGCGAGTCGGCTTCCAAGATGTTCAAGGTTCCGGTGGTCAAGCACGGGATCAACGGACACTTAAGGCAGCAGGGCAAGGTGGCAGAGCTGGCGTGTATAGCAGAAGGCCAGCTTGTAGACACAGATCAAGGCTTAATACCAATAGAAGAAGTAACCCAGGACATGCGCGTCTGGGATGGAGAGGAGTGGGTTAATCATGGAGGGGTTATATACCAAGGAGAGCGAGAGGTGCTCACCTATGAGGGACTTACAGCCACACCAGATCACCTCGTATATGTCAAGGAGATATCCGGAGCTGTACCGTTCGGACAAGCTGCCAAAGACGGCTCACATCTCGTACGATCCGGATCAGGTAGATACGATATATGGTTGGATGCGGATCATAGGTCCCGAGAAGAGGTGGAGCAGAGATTGGAATCACTGCTACGTTCTGGCAGAGTGCACAGGCTGTGGGGAAGTCAAGTGGATATCCTTAGGGGCTCTAAAGAGAGGAAAGACCGAGGGCTGTCAAAGATGCTCGCAGCCGAGGCAGATACCGAAGTGGCTATACAGAAGACTGACCGCAGCCAAGCAGAGATGCGAGAACCCGAGAGATGCGGGCTACCCGAAGTACGGAGGTCGAGGGATTCGCTTCGAGTTCGAGAGTGTGACGGCGGCGGGACTGTATCTGATGGGTCTATACAAGGACTTAGACCGGAGCTTGGAGATAGACAGGATAGACACCAACAAGGGCTATGCTCCTGGGAATCTGAGGATGGTGTCGAGGGCTGTCAATCAGTCCAACAGAAGGATCACAGTACTGAGCGAGTTCGACCAGGAATACTGGCCTTACGCGGAGACTACCACGAGGCGGAAGCTCAGCGAGGGCTTGACCAGAGATCAGATCATAGAGGATGCGAGACAGGCAGTAAGGAAACGCCGGAAAAACTGGAAGCGCATAGCCGAAAAGTTAAGGTCTATGACATACGAGATGCCGGAAAGCATCATCGCTACACCGTACAAGGATGCCTTGTCCACAACTGCGGATATGGCGGCGGTGTAGGTGCCATTAAGTCAATGGACAAGGGTGGAGTCATCCCACCCAAGGACATACCGGGGATCATATCAAGCTGGCGGTCGGCTTCACCCAACATAGTGCGGATGTGGAGCAAGTACGAGAAGGCGGCGGCCTACGCCATCGAGAACCACGAGAAGGTTAAGGTTGGCAAGGTACAGTTCCGATACACGGGCGGCAACCTGTTCATTAAGCTCCCATCAGGGCGGAGCATATGCTACTACGGGGCTAAGCTCAGTGACGTCAACGGATGGGGCAAGAGGGACATAGAGTACCACGGAGTCAATCAGACTACGAGGAAGTGGGAGACTACTAAGACCTACGGCGGTAAGCTCACGGAGAACGTCATCCAGGCTATAGCAAGGGACTGTCTGGCGGTCAAGTTAATGGAGGCAGAGAGGCGAGGCTATAAGGTCGTGGCGCATGTTCACGATGAGATGATCATAGAAGCACCCAAGGACTTAGATATGAATGGGGTCGATGCGCTCATGGCAGAGCCTATCGAATGGGCGGAAGGCCTTCCGCTGATCGGCGGAACATATGAGTGCGAATACTATAAGAAGGATTAAGGAGGGCAAGTTGATGGCGGAGATAGCTAAGTGCGGTGAGTGGGTCACCGACAGGAATCCAACAGAGGAAGAGGTAGAAAAAGCAGGGGATACAGGCCTCATACTGTGTATATCAGGGATGATGGGGAATGACTCATACTACCATGCCGTGATAGTGGATGAGTTCAACGATTTCTACAACGGCGTGTGGTACATAAAGGGGGTGGCTGAGGGGTACTACAAGGATCTGGTTATACACGGGTGGATGGTGCCACCCGAACCAATTTAGGACAATTAGTTGGCGCGTCTGGGCTGACGGGCTCAGGGGTAAGACAGATAGGTGATTTGACGTGCTGCGGCTTGGAAGGTCGCTCTTGGGAGAGCCGTGGCACGCCTCTGACGAGAGGGTTTTTGGCGGCTAAGAGCATCGGGGTTGATCTCCCGGTATGGCCGGCCGTTCCGGTCTAAGGATCGGCATATGGATTGGCACAGGCGCATCGGGATGTTCGCCTCTGGTTAGATGCTTCTGTGTCGGGCGCAAGCCCTACTCCTTTCCCCCGTCAGGGGCTACCACGGGCAGAGAGATGGATTCTGCCGGACGTAACAGGCGGGGCTTTGGTTTTGGATATAGCAGGAGGTTAAAATGGTCGCAAAGTATAAAGACATCAGACCTCAGATCAAGTACGACAGAGATATGTGGATCAGCGAAGGGCTGAACCGATATTCGACGAAATGGAAGAATAAGAAACGCTCATGGTCGTACTTGCTTGCTTTAATAAGTAAGCCTGAGGTCACAAGAGAGACATACAGAGAGTTTCTGTCGCTCCCGAAGAAGGAGCAGGACAGCATTAAGGATGTGGGTGGGTTCGTTGCCGGAGTGCTCAAGGACGGGCTCAGGAACAAACAGACAGTAGTGAGTAGAGAGGTGGTCACCTTAGACCTTGACAGCGCCCCTGTGGGGTTCTGGGAGGACTTTGAGCTATCCACCACCCACGCCTGCGCATACTATACCACCCACAAGCACAGCCCGGAGAAGCCGAGGTTAAGGCTTTTGATACCGTTATCCAGGGAGGTTAAGCCAGACGAATATGAGGCGGTGGCGCGGTGGCTGGCTTCCGAGATAGGCATCGACTACATGGATCCGACCACGTTCCAGCCGTCCCGGCTCATGTATTGGCCATCGGTAGCATCGGACGGCGAGTTCAAGTCGGACTACATAGACGCGCCGTTCTTAGATCCGGACGAGGTGCTTGCCAACTATTCTGATTGGAGGGACGTGTCTCAATGGCCGACCTGTGATGGAGAGGTTAAGCAGCGAGAGCGTGCCCTTAAGAAGGCAGAGGATCCGAAGTCTAAGAAGGGACTTATAGGTGCATTTTGCCGTGCGTACACGATTCAGGAGGCCATAGCCAAGTTTATCCCGGAGGTCTACGAGCCAACGGACAAGGATGACCGGTACACATTCACAGCCGGAAGTTCTGCCGGTGGCCTTGTGATCTATGGTGATCTGGCGTATTCCAACCACTCAACGGATCCGGCAGGCGGTCAGGCGCTCAATGCCTTCGACATAGTGCGGATCCATAAGTTCGATGGGTTCCTTGAGGACACTACCACGCCAGTTAACAGGCGTGAGAGCTACAAGGCTATGTGTGAGCTTGCGGAGGCTGACAAGCGGGTCAGAATGGAGCTCAGGACGGTCAAGGCATCGGACTTTGAAAGCGACACAGAGTCGGGGGATTGGCAGGAGCACCTGAGCTACAACGCCAACGGCGGGCTCCAGAAGTCAATGCAGAACCTTAAGCTCATATTCGACAATGATCCCTGCTTCAAGGGGTTAGCGTTTGACGAGCTGGCGGGCAAGGTGGCAGTAAGCAAGGTCGCATGGGATAGGAAGGGCATAGGAGAGCATTGGACGGACTATGACGACCTCGCCGTTGTTGAATACGTAAGCCTCAACTATGCGGACTTCAAGGATCAATGGCTCAGAGGACAGGTAGCCATTAAGGCACAGCAGAGACGCTTCCACCCGATCAAGCGGTACCTCGAATCTCTTAAGTGGGACGGTGTGGAGAGGGTTGATACACTGCTCATAGATCTATTGGGCGCTGAGGACAGCATATACACGAGAGAGGCAATGCGCAAGGCTCTCCTTGCGGCAGTGAAGCGTATCTATGAGCCTGGAAGCAAGTTCGACTACATACTTGTACTCTCGGGTCCGCAAGGATGCGGCAAGTCAACCCTTGTGTCAATGCTCGGGGGAAAGTGGTACTCAGACTCATTGAGCTTTGATGATATGAGAGGCAAGGAAGGCTATGAAAAGCTTAAGGGTTATTGGATCTTCGAGATATCGGAGCTTAAGGGCATGAAGAAGACAGACATAGAGTCTATCAAGAGCTTCATATCGAGTCAGCATGACGAGTTCCGGAGAGCCTACGGAAGGAACAGCGAGCAGAACA
>Ga0326511_10001189_pt1 | contig 21977 bp, 39 predicted proteins | sample 0_2496_0518_D_FD_203701 | JGI IMG/M metagenome (GOLD analysis project Ga0326511, IMG submission 203701) | Bovine rumen microbial communities from UC Davis, California, United States - 0_2496_0518 | ecosystem: Host-associated > Mammals > Digestive system > Stomach > Rumen | place: USA... | reverse complement strand
GGCTTCAATGACATTAACCTTGTTTCGGCATCTGCTTCTGTATGTCCATCCCAGTGTTTGCCTCTTGGCAAGTCAATGCAGTCAAACATGCCCCAGTATTTGTTTTCGTAGTGGTATGTGTAACTCCTTTCTGGTGTATCAATGCCAACGATAAACCAGCCGCCACCAAAACAATATTCGCCGTCTTCGTGCCTGTACGACTTCCATGCCTTGTCCTTGTATGCTTTTACAAGCGCGGCAAACAAGATCATTCTCTGCTCATACAGGCTATTGAATGTGTGGAATCCATCAGACGCCTCGCCAATATCATCAACACCTGCAGCATCACATATTGCCTTCCTTCTTGCCAATTCCGTATCAGTCATCATCCAACCCTTTCCCTAAGATGCCGTATGCACAAAGAACAACTTCAAGCGCTTTGATGGTGCCTTCCAGTCTGCCGACGCCACGCCTGAGAAAATCGTTTGAACTCTTCAGGTCGTCGATCTCACTCTTCAGCTTGCTAATCTCGCTGTTGTCGACCATATCGGCCTTAATAGCCTCCATCACTTATTACCTCCCCAGCACGGCAACTGCACCATTGCCATTTTCATTTCAGTCTGAATGATTTCGCACCAGTGCTTTAGATTGTCCGCTTCTATCTGGCTGCATATCTCAGCCGGATTGATGTCAAAAATCAGATCGTTTAGCCGTTTTGCCGATTCATCCGATGTTGGTGGAAACCAGCACTTCTGTTCCAATTCCTGTCTGATAATTTCTTCACTATCCATTTCGTATCTTACAAGCCGCTGTGCAACTTTTACGGCATCATCCAGCGTCAGCATTAACATGCTTCACACCTCCATTCTGTTTCTGCTTCCGCACCATGGGCAGTAGGGCGGTACGTCTGGGTCAGTTGGCTTAAGCTTGATAGCATCAAACCGACTCTGATTGTAGATTCTTTTGCATACCGTGCACTCGTACAACTGACGGCCTATGAGTTTCCACTCGCCACAAAACACAAGGCAAAGCTCGCCTTTGTCTACAAGTGTCTTTACGTCATCGCCGTCTAATGTCGCCTTAACCACTTCATTCCTCCCTTACTGATCCTCACAAAAAGGATAAATGTTAATCAAACCGCTAAATTTTAATGCGGCATTAAACACCTCCATCTGCTTTTGGCTGAACTCAAGTACCTCTTCTTTGTCCAAACGAAGCTTGATGACAGGATCATGAATGACGTACTCGAAGTTATCGTCGTACACCGACGTTACGTTATCAAACGGTGAGAAACCAAAGCCCCAGACCTTCTTGCCTCTATACCTACCATCGATGACGGTGTAGTAGTATTTCCTCACACCATTGATCGGCATGCTTCACACCTCCGCAAATCTCCGCAAGTAATACATGAACTGCTCAGCTTCCTCCTCACCTCTGAAATTCGCAAGGATCATTTCACCTCCGGCAACACCAACCACCAGACGGTAAAGCGGTCTGCCAGGATCGCCCTTCTGCGGCTCTCTAACGCCGATTGAAATTCCGTTAGACTTATTTGTCACGCTCTTGATGTCCATTGAGTCCCTCCTTCTTGCTGTTGTTAAACTTGTCGAGTGCTTCCTTCACTGCGTCGGCAAACTGGGCCAACTTAAACGCAAACAGTTTAATCTGCCAAAGCTGTGCCATAATGAATACCACAGCAATGATCATTACTACTTCAAACGCCATCAAAAACCTCCGTAAACGAGTATTTCATTTCCGTAAGATCTTCGCACGGAGTGATTCCGACCACTACCACATCACCGCCTTCGTACCAGTCAGTGTTGTACTCGTAAGCTTCCGCATCAGGATCTCTGAATGCCAAAATGGTGTCATAGCCAAGTACGTCTGTCCAAATCCTGACAATCAGGTCGCTCGCGTAATATGTCGGATGTTCATTCGTCCACTGCTTCAGAAAACGCTCAAGTTTAATATATGGACTTCTTTTACTGTCTCCCTGATGAATCAGCTTCCCATCAACCACCGGTCTTTATCCTCCTTCCAAATCTCTGGCTCATCCTCTCCAGAGCCTTAAGTGCCGCCACGCACATGTCCATGGCGTATTCGCGGTCGGACATATTCCGCAGCACTACCTCCAGTTCCGTCATTGACTGCACCGCCTCATCCCAGTACGCTTCCGACTCCACTGTGTCTTCCGTAAGGGCAAGGCCATGCTCCTTCAGCCACTTCCAACATTCAGCATTAACCGTGTGGTATGGCCTTAAGTCGTCCTGAGTGATTGCTATTGTTTCCTTCTCTGCTTTCATAACCTCCCTCAAAACGGAATGTCTTCCAGTTCGCCATCGATACGGATAAAGCCGTCAGGCACGTTCTCCCATCCCATCGTCCAGTCGAAGTCCTTGGTTTCCGAAATCCGTTTGCTCTTCTCGTCGTACCAAAGTTTGATGCCTACGTCCTCCGTCTTTCCTGTCAGTCTGTTCTTCGTAACCTGCAAAAGCCTGTCCGCTGGCAGAGGATCATCATCGTCTTCTTCCGGCTTTGTGTATCTCAGGATCGTGTCCGCAAGGTTCGTAACATTACTGCTTCCGGCAATGTCATCGTTGTTGAAATGTCCACCTGGCTGACTCTTGCGCGGATGAGCGACGAGGATGATCAGCACGTTATATTTTTTCGCCATGCCTGACAGCCTCTTCACGAATGCGCCTTGCTGCCTGTACAGGTCGGTCGCCATATCATCCGTCATCGCTGTCATCAGATTGTCGACGAAGATGACCTGACAGCCATACTGCTTGATTGCCGTCTCAATGACTGAATCGAGTGCTTCAATCTCGTCGCCGTCATCATCGGCAATTGTTCCGTCATAGATGTAGCACGATTCACTGTACCAATGATGGATCCTGTCGAGGTCTTCCGCATTCACTCTGAAGTCGTAAAACTCAAGCTGAGTCTTAACCGTGTTGATGTGCTTTCCTCCAGCCATCTGTCTGTCAAACCACTCTTGCACAAACCAGTCAGGCAGTTCGCCGGAATAGAGGAATGCCGTGTACCCTTGCTTGATTGCCATCGCCACAAACTGTGACCCAAGCGTCGACTTTCCGTAACCCCTCTCGCCTGTCAGCAGAACCATCTGCCCTAATGAGAAGCCGCCCAGGATCCTGTTCAGCTTCGGAAGTCCAGTATCGAGGAATATCCGGTCCGTGTCGTGCGTGACATCTGACAGCTTCTTGATTCGCGGATGTTCGACCGTGACGGCGTACTCAACCGCATGCCGCACAGCCTCTTTTCCGTGCTTCTGTAGGATCTCGTTCGCGTCCTTGCAGTCGAGGTAGTCCTCCGGCCTGACATGCCTCACCGTTCCGTGAAATCTGTTCTTCATCTCGTCGAGCAGGGTGATGTGACCGTCCTCATGGTCGCCGAAGACAATCAGCGTGTTGTATCTGCTCAGGAAGTCCCAACAGTACGGCACCCAAGTAAATCCATTCGCCCCTGTAGGAACGCTCACCGCATTTGGTATTCCGGCTTCCGCAACTGACAGACTATCTATCTGCCCTTCCGTAAGGACTAACGTCCCAGATTCCGTACAGTGATTCATCCCAAAGAGAATCGGCTTGCACCCTACCTCGCACCACTCCTTGTTCTTGTCTCGCCCTTTGACGAAGTCGGCCTTGCGGTACTTCACAAACTGCAGCGCGCCTGTCTCGTCATAAAACGGAAACACGATTACGCCGTCATTGTCCTTGCGTGTAGTCACGTTGTATTTTTCCGTAATGGCTTTGCTGATGCCGCGAGACGCAAGGTACTCAACTGCCGCTGACCGTGTCTCAGGTACGGGGTATTTCTTCAAGTCGCGATACCTCGTCCTGTTTCCGTAATAGGCATCGGCATCAGTGCCGAGCGAGAAGCCGAAGTCTCGCGCCAGGGTGATCATGTTGCCGTGTGCATCGCAACTCGCCCTCATGCACTTGAACATCCCTGTCTTAAGGTTGATCGCGAAGGTGTGCTTGTCGTTGGTGTACTCACCGCAGTAAGGGCACTTGAAGAATTGCAGTTCGTCACCTCTGGTGAACGTCCTGATTCCTCGCTCGTTCGCAAACCTCTTCGCATCCTCTGGATTAAATCTGTAAATGCTGCTCATCACTCATACCCATGCGCTATGTAGAGCGCATCCTGTTCCTCTGGCGACAGTCGTTGAAATTCCGCAACCGTCATTTCTCCGTCAAACATCGTCTCTTCGGCATCATCTGGGGCACCTGGACCGAGCGAAGCGGCAAGCCCCTTGGGGGGTTTGGGGGGTTCTTTATATTCTTTAAATTCTTTAATTTCTTCGTATGTTGCCCCTCTGTTGCCCCTCCTCTGCCCCTCTGTTGCCCTTGTGATGCCCTCTACTTTGTCCCTGTCCTGATATTTGTCGTAGCCAAGCACCGTAATTATTGAGAATTTTGGGGTTACGGAGACTGCCACTTCGCCTGACCGTTTTAAGTGGTTAAGTGCCGTCCGAACCTGTTTTACGGACATTCCGTTCTCATCTGCCAATTTTGAGAGTGAAGTCACAAAAGAACCCCTCCCAATCTTGTATCCTTCGAAGTAGGAATCATGCCAGTGAGCCTTGATCAGGCAGTGCAAAAACAGGCATCTCGTGGGCAAATCCTTGTACCAGCCCCAGTTGACTGTCTTACGGAATAGCTTCACGTACTCATTGTCGTTGTATTCCATCGAATGCTCCTCTCTCCAGTTGCTCCCTCATGTCACGGAACAGTATTTCCCTTATGATTTCGCCACTCACATCTGACTTACAGAAGATAGGCGTTATGTCGTATCTTGTCATCCAGGCGACCAGTGAAGCTTTGAATGCTTCCGGCCTAAACTGGCTCTTGTAGCGGTGCATCAGGATGGCCTCCCACGATGCGTTCTCCACAAGCAAATATACCTTCGCGCCATTGTTTTGCGCCCTTTCGAACTCTTTGTGAAACCTCTCTCTGCTGTGGGTAAAGCACGATGCCAACTCATCAAGACCCATCTTCCGCTCGATCACGCAAGAGGGATAAACCCTTGCGGAAATGTCGTATAATGGTAATCCAGAGATATCCACATTGGCGCAATAATCACCGTAATCCAGAACACCTTTCTCGATGGCCCCAAGGGCCTTAAACCTTTCGGCAGCCCTTGGAGTCTTTTGCTCCCTGTTGTCACAAATCACACGGAAAGTCGATAAGATGTCAGCGATTTCGAAGGGATCTGCTGCCTCAGAACGGCAGTTCATCGTCGTCCATTCCGTCAGGAAGCGCCACGAAGTCATCGCCCATGGCTGGTGCCGCGCTCTGGGCTAACTTTTTGTCGTTCGGCATGCGTCCGGCATTTCCCTTCCGTACATCGTCGGCTACGCATGTCCACACCATCTTGGTGTTGGAGTAGACCTTGCCGTTGTATTCGTGTTCCTCCAGACGGAACTTGCCGCCGATGAACTTGCCCTTGAGCATCTTCGGGTCGCCGCTGAAGACGAAACCGTTGTTACTGTCTTCCAGATCAGCGAAGAAGGTATTCCAGTTGTCCATGACATATGCCTGACATCCGTCTGTCGGAACCGTCAGGTAAAACATTCCGTCATTGGGCCAGGGCTTCGAGGTATCAGATTCGTGCTGTTTCTGGTAGATTCCGGCATATTCGCCTTCCGCAACGTCAAAGGCGATTGTAAGATGAGTGCCGGAACCGCTCTTGTTCTGCTCCTCTCTTGCTCCGATGATCCGAAGGACGTAAGCCCCTTTCGGAAGCTGTGTGTAGGATTTTCTCCGTGCTGCTTTGTTGTAACTAGGTAATGCCATATGGCCCTCCTTAATCTTTATGCACATACCTTACACCATCGACCTTGTAAAACAGGGTCTGCGCATATTAAACTTGTGTAAGGTATGTAAATTCTTTGTTAAATATCTTGACATTTTACTCGGCTGAAGTCTTTTCCGGCTTTGCCTCGTTCTTTGCCATGCCATAGTAACTGCGGATAGCCTCATCAACCGCGCGTAAGTCATTTGGCATCTCATCCTGCAGCATATCCTCTGGACTTTTGGCGGTGCTCATTCCGTTAGACTGGGTGAAGAATTTATGATCCTGGCAGTAAATCACGATGTCGAAGCACCCCTCCACTACCAGTTTCTCGTCGAGCATCTTACCCACAGTCTTGCATTTTTCGCGCCCATCCGCATCGGTCTCGGAGTGGTGGAGAAGGTAGACAACCTTGTCTGGATCCTCCAGATCGTTAATGAAGTGGATAAGTCCACGGAAATTGGCGGCGATATGGGTGAACTTGTCGTAGCCCTTTTCGTAGGCTCTATCAAACATCTCGTTCGCGAGAAGATACTGCGAGTCATCAATAACAATGCTCTTTGCCTTACTCTTGGCGATGGTGCTCTCCAGCCATGCGTACTTCGCCGCATTCGCCTGAGCGGCAGTGTCGACGGTCGCGGACTTCTCAAATTTCGGGATCCGCACGACCTTCAAGTCTGATCGGAACGGCAGTCGGCCCTTCTCTACGGAAATGATGCCGACCTCGCCCGGTTTAAAATTCTTGAGGGAGTAGGTCTTGCCGCTCCCTGATTTGCCTAAAATCAATACAGGCAAACTCATGATGTTTCCTCCTTTCAAATTCCATTCTTCATAGCAAAGTATTCCGCGAACAAATCAGACGCGATCTTGATAGCTTCCTTTTCATCTTTCGCCATCACATGTACGACGTAGTAGTAAAGCCCTTCATGAATTTCGTTTAGGCTGTAATTGCGGCAGCGGTCACGGTCGCACTTCAGGGCTATCTCGCAATCAGTGATGTTAAGTTCTCCACTCTTTTTGCTTCTTATGATTGCGAATATAAACGTTGCCTTACCGCTTGCCACTTCTAAAACCTCAGTATCATCGAAGATGTCAAACTCCTCTATCATGTACGTGTCTGAGATGTATTCGTAATCGTCAGTGTAATCGTAATCATCATCCGACATCTGCCTCTGTCTCGTGTTGAGCTTCTTCCACGCAAAAGCTTCAGCCATCTCGCGCGTCAAACACACAGCCTCCACGTGCTTGTCGGAATACTCACCGGCGATTACTACATATACTTTCATGTGCTCATCCTCCTAAGTTGCGGCAAGTTACCGGCAAGTTACCGGCAAGTTGCAGCTTTGTGATGTCGCCAAGGTGCTTAATAGTATCACCCCCTTTAATACTTAATATGAAAGTTTCCGTGTTCATTGATCCAATCAATGATTTCCTTGTATCCAAGACCGCCTTTGTCGCGACTCTTCATGATGTACTCGTACTGCTTCGGGTGCGTCTTTCGCATCTTCTCAAAGCGCCCTTCACCCTTCTCCAGATGACAGCCAAAGCCGCAAAACATGCATCCAGTTCGCGATACGCCTGTCGTACGGAATGTCGGATTCTCAATCTCAAACAGTCCGTATTCCGCAAGCGACATCTGGCCTTCGATTTCGCCGCCACTGTCGATGATCACATCACCGTAAACCTTGGCAATTGGAATCTTGTTGAGGTAGATGTACATAAGGACATCGTTCTCCGTCCAGAAGGCCATAGGATTAGAGACAGGCTGTTTCATGTCAAAGCCGTTGCATCCATTTTTCAGCCACTGCTGAGTACGGAGGCGGCTTTCCGATGCAAGCTGTGCCATCATCGGATGTCTGCCTGTTTTACGCATGTAAGAATGGGCTGGGGATTTTTTCATGACGGAGCAGCACTTCTGAGAGATCTCAAAAGGCGCATCCAAGAAGAATTGATATTTGACGCATGAGAACATCGAGCGGTCTTTGTCGCTAGGGATAGTCTCCAGAGTCGCTTTGCCGTCTGTTCTGTTTATGCCGAGCAATCTCTGCACTCTGAGATTGTCGATAGCCTTCCCAAAGTCTGGAATCAATTTGATCGCCTTTGGTGAGGATTCCCATAAGGTTTGCAAATCGCGCGGCGCTTCCTCCGGCTTTAAGCCGACAGTGCTCGACGGCATACCTGACGCTTGCTTGCTTGCTTGCTTGCTTGCTTGCTTGCTTGCTTGCTTGCGAGAGATTGTCTCTCCACCGTCGATTCTGTGTAAAGTAGAATATTCGCCGATTCCTCGGATCCTTCTGTACCGATTCGCCCACCATCTTCGTGTCGCGTCGTGCAAACTGATCCAGTCCGCAAAGCTTCTGATATCTGTACAGATAATGCGGTCTGTCTGTCTGTCTGTCTGTCTGTCAGGAGATTATCATTCTGCGCAGCTATGTACTGCAAGTACTTTCTTGCACCGTATACGCATTCCGCTACCTCTTTTGAAATGAAGGGATAGCCGTACTTCTCGATAACCTTTTTGAACGTTAGCTTGGGCTTGACCCACTCGACATTGTTCCACGTCCGCACGAAGTCGCGAATTTCTGGATATTCCAATCCGGTGTCGACAAATACAGCAGGGATGTCTGGATACATCTCCCTCACTATCGTCAGCAGTACCGTTGAGTCCTTGCCGCCGCTAAACGACACGTACACACCGTCCTCGCCGTACTCCTCCACCCATGCCTTGATTCTCTGCTTGGTCATGGCGACCTTAGCATTCAGCGAGAGCATCTGCATCTGATGGAGGTCGGCAAGAGTGTGCTTGTTCTCAGCCGCGCTCAAGCATCAGCCTCCTCTTCGGCAATCTCCATACGGACAGTGATCTTCGCATTGTCTTCCGTATGGATCAGCGCAACTCTGGCAAAGTCGAATGCGGAAGTCGCCTTGTCGAAGGCAAACTTTAATTCGTTATAGCCATCGCCGTTGATAACGACTTGATATTTAATATCCATATCCGTCCTCCTTCTCAGGTATATCCCTGATATTGTGCCTGACGCATGCCAGACACATCCAACCATCTTCTAGTTCCAAAGCCTGTTCATCCTGGATCGGCTCTCCGCAGCAGACGCACTCAGGGCGGCTGTCAAGCCACTGTGCGTCCGCTGAGTCTTTACGGAGCCAATCAGAATAGGGATCAGCCGCCCACATTATTCGTTGGTCTCCTCTCTTCTTTCGTGATGCGTCATGTGCAGATGCTCCCTTAATCCAAAGTTAGATTCCACACAATCCTTTAGCATTTCCTTAAACACAAATGCCTCGTGTGGGCTTTCCGCTTCAAGAGCCTCATAGAGCATGTACACAGCGGCGACCGCAGTTGTTATTCTTTCTTTGCCTTCACAGTCTTCAAACTTGACTATGCCATCTTTATCGCTCACCTTAATTTCAAGCATGCTTCCTCCTCCTTTCCTTCCACGCCTTCAGATCTTCATAGAATGGGCTGTTTGCCCACCAGAAGTTGGCAAGTAAGAACATCCAGCCAAACCACACGTACTTAAATCCGTGCGGAGGATACTGACAGCAAGCGATGATGTAGCAAGCAATTGCCACCATCAGGATCGTGCCGCCGATGAAGAAGGCGACCAGGATAGCGTTACGCTGTTCCTTACTCATAACAGATTCGCCTCCTTGAATGCACTTAAGAGTGCACTAGTTAAAATTGCCTCCAGTTCCTTGTTCTTGTTTCTGATGATGCCGACCATTGCTCCGTAGAATGCACGATTTAAAATATTGACAATGCGGTCATCATCTTCGGCAGAGAGATTCTCAGAATGGAAGACCGTTCGCTTGCGTGATGCACTGTCGTCAGGCGATTGTGTTTGCTTTGATGCGGAAATTTCTTCTCTTTTTTTCTGCTCATCTTCAAGCCTGGCTTCTGCCTCCCACCTTTTGTGAGATTCTGAAGCTTCTTTCATTTTTTCCATGAACTCAGATGCGGGGAAAAATGTCTTTCCGTTATCAAATGTAAAAAGCGCGTACTGCTCAGGTTCAATACCAAGCACGTTTGCAAATAGGATTACGTCGTACTCTTTGACGTATCCCGCGCGGATTTTGTTGCGAATGTATCCAGACGATCTGCCAAGTGCTCTAGAAGCGTCATCGACGGTTTTAAAGTCAGCTAGAATTGCTTTCTCAAGGGCTTCACCGTCAATCTTTGTCATTCCGGCGGCTTTGTCTTCGCCGACTGTAAATGTCCATGCGAGCTGTCTTGCTTCCTCGTTCATAACACACCGTCCTTGTGCTTGGTTTCGAGAGCACACTCGACGGCGACTGTGATGTCGTGCCGGATCTCCGGCTGAAGCTTCTTGTAGAGGCCAAGCATCGTGTTGAAAATGATGAAGTTCAAGTCTTCCTTGGTGAGGTACTCACGGTTTCCTTCGTCTACTCCAATGGAACTGTGAGAGTATCTTCTGCCGTCATCGGTTTTGTTATAGTTATTTCCGTACATTCCAGTATTCCTTTCTTGAATTTTTCTCCTTCACCGCGATTCTTCGCGGCAAGATATTCCTTAAATTCTTCTTCCGTAAGTCCATTCAGTCTCGCCGCTGATCGTATTGCGGCTGACTTCTTACGGAATGACTCCCTGAGGATGCGACCGTCCATCGACACGCGATAATCATCCTTACCGCGCTTAAAGATGTCGTACCACGCTGACTGCAAGTGTTTGATTAGATACTCACCGTCAGCATCTGATAAGACCTTGAACCAGTCGGACCGGAAGAACCGCTCGTCGGCCTCAATCTCGCGATTGAAGGTGTCAAGCTGTTCTTTGGTAACCACATTGACCCCTCTCGCTGCATTCCGCTTGTTCAGCCAGGCATTGCGGTAGTCGGATGCCGCCCTCTCTATGACCGCATTGCCCAAGGCGGCGTATGGGTCATAGTGCCGATTAACCTTTTCGGCCTTCAGCGGGTCTTTGTACATCCCTGCTGACAATTACCTCACCCCTTCCTTTGGCAAGCGCTAGAGCATGTACACATCGCGCGACAATTTGCATCATTGATTCTCTTGCGGCTGGATACTCATGCTCGAACCAACACTTGCCCTCGTCCTGACCCTCAATGATGATGGCAAGTGTGCCGTCCTCGCGGTACCTTGTGTCGCACACCTTCCTCTGCATCAGCGGAATGTATTCACCGTCTGGCTTACAGAGATAGCCGATAGCCATATAGCTGTCGATTAGCCATTTATCTGCCATCAGTTTCTCCTTTGTTCCGATGAACAGATAGGAAGTGCTGCTTCCCAAATTGATAACTTCCTTATCCCCGACCTCCGTCAGGATGCCCCTCAGCATTGGGGCATTTTCCTTAGCTTTCTTTACTGCCGTTTCCGTCACCTCCTTGTCCTCACCATCCCCACGATCTCCTCATCGGAGAAGTGGAGAACCATGTCCAGCCGCTGAATCTCCGAAAGTTTAAACGCTCTCGGATTTCCCATGCGCCGCCAGAAGGTAGCGCGGTCAATCGCGGCTTTCTTAGCGAGGTCTTCCTTCGATTTGATGCCGCTCCTCGCCATGGCGGTATCGATGCTGCGCTTGATGGTCACCGTAGTTCCCACCTCTCTTTCGAGAAAGTTTCCGTTACGCCGTCCCAACCAGTCACGTAGATGTTGTCAGCATCCTCTGTGACGAAAAGGCCGTGCGTCAGGAGCGCTTCGTCAGGCACTTCGTAGCCGGTGATAGGATTAATGTGCTTCGCCTTTGACACGATCATCTTCTTCTCCTCTCTCTGCCCACATCAGGCATGCTGTCCACATGATTCCGATCACTGCCAGCCCTAAGCCAGTCGCGGCGAGGACTGTTAAGGTCGTGTGAATTAAGAGCGCCATCGCGGTCACCTCACACGATGTCAAAGAACCGCACGAGCCAATCGGTTGACTCTTCCACACTCAGGAATCCACAAGCCCTGAGAGCCTGGATCATACCGACCGCCTGACCAGACGTCACTTGTGGACTTGGCCTGTTCGACTTCGCTGATTTGATGAGGGTCTGACTCAGCTCCTTGAAGACCTCATCCTTCTTTTTCTTTGCTATTCTCATTCTCCTTATCCTTTTCCAGAACCTGTGCGACTGGAATCTCCAGCACGGCACAGACTTTTGTCAAACTTTCGAGCGTTGGCGATGACTGCCGCCATCCGCTTATCGTTCCATTACCGAGACCGCTCTGCTTCTCAAGAGCGGCAATGCTTATTCCTCTCTCTTCTGAGAGCCGCTTTATTCTGTCGTAGATTTAAATCACCTCCCTTCACTCTCAAAAATGATAGAAATGTATTGCCAAACCTTAGAGATTAATCTATAATGATGGTGTCAAGTCTCATTAATGTCTCTAAAATTTAACTCGTTACACTAGTCATTTTTATTCAGTTGTCAAGGTTCTAGGCGGAAGGCTTTCGACCTTTCCTTTAGATTTTTTTCTAACTGATGCATAGTATAGCGGGTTCTCCTTGAGATGTCAATCTCAATCTTAGATTTTTTTCTAAATTTTTTAAGGAGAGAAAATATGTCAACAGTAGACAGAGTGCGTCAACTATGCAAAGAAAAGGGAATACCGATCTCGCGGCTTGAACGTGAATGCAAATTTTCGAATGGATATATTAATGGATTACGAAAAGGTTCCATTCCTGACGACAGGCTTAGGCTTATTGCCGACTATCTTGGTGTGTCGACTGACTATCTTATGTACGGTGAAGAACAGTCTCCATATTATGTGGACATAAAGGTGAATGCGAAGGCGCAAGAGATGTATGACGATCCCGACATGAGAATGCTTTACGAAATGAAACGGAAGATGTCGCCGGAGGTCTTCCAGATCCATATCGACCACATGCGTCAGCTTTATAAGGCCGAACACCCAGAGGATGATGATATCTATGGCGCGTGAAGTGGTTATTAATTCCTTCGAGATGGAAGGTAAAGTGTTTAGCGCCATCCTGATCGACGAGGTCTTCGGCATCGAAGCTTGGAGCCGCGAGTCCGTTGACGGCAGCTATCAGATATTTCTGAATGCGCGATACTCCGATGACCGTCTCCGTAAGGCGTTTAAGCACGAGGTCGATCATATTCTCAGAGGTGATTTCGACCGTGTCGGAGAAGACGTTTCCGTGATTGAGCATCAGGCTCATGCTGTCGAAGAGCAAGCGGAGGAAGTGATTACGGAAGTGACGGTAAAGCGCCGTGAACTGTACATAACAAAAAAGCGCAAACTGGACTATGCCTTTGCGCAGAAGAGGAGAACTGAATCAGTATTTGAATGGGATTACCGCATGATCGGCATGCAACAGGCGAAGTGGGAGGAATGAAATGAAAATCACGAAGACTAAAAGCGGAACCTGGACTGCACGAATAGCGATAAAAGATGCTGACGGAAACTATCACTGGAAGCGCTTTACTGGAAAGACGAAGGAAGAGGTACGAGACGCGATCTCGATGTATCAGGTCACCACGAAGGTATACAAAGAGTCCAAGACGTTAGGCGACTGCATGCAGCGTTACCTCGACAAAAAAGCGAAGACACTCAGCCCATCCACGATGCACGGCTACCTGTCATCACAGCGTACTTTCAAATCAAGCTACACAGCCTTTCTAAACACCCAAATAGACCGCTTAACCGCCCAAGACATACAAATGGTCGTCGATAGCATGAAACGCGAAAAATGCTCCGCAAAGACCGTGAAGAACCGTATCGGCCTGATAAGCGCAGTGATGACGGCAGAGGGCCTCCGCATGCCTCGCGTCGCGCTTCCTTCCGTCACCGTCACCGATCCGGTCCTACCTGACGAAGAGATGGTGAAGCAGATCTCCAAAGCCGCATCAGGCACACGGATGGAACTACCTTTCGCCCTGGCTATCCTCGGCCTACGTCGCGGAGAGATATGCGCAGTGACCGCAGAAGACCTTGACGGAAATACGCTCCACATCAGCAGAGCAGTCGCCGTGGACGATGACGGGTACACACACGTTAAGACACCGAAAACAGCACGATCCGACCGCCACATCGTACTGCCGGATTCCGTAGCAGATCTCTTACGGAAACAAGGCAAGGCATGGGAAAAGAATCCGAATGCGCTCACAAAAGCATTTCCGCATCTGCTTAACAAAGCGAAGATTCCACAAAGCCAACAATTCAGACTACATGACTGCCGTCACTTCTTCGCGTCTTATTGCCACGATGTTCTCAAGTTATCCGATGAGCAGATCATGAAACTAGGAGGATGGTCGACTGACTCAGTACTGAAGCGCAGATACCGCCGCGCGATTATGGATGTGTCTCAGGATGTGGCTGACAGCTTTGGCAAAATGATTGGTTGACATAATAAAAGTGGCAAAAAAAGTGGCAAAAACGGAGTCTCAAACTTGATATAACCCCCCTCAGATTTGATACGAATTGCACAAATATGGGCATGAAAAAAGCCGATAAACACTAGGAAATTAGTGCATATCGGCTATTTTCTTACTCTGGAGACGGTGGGAGTCGAACCCATGACCACCATCAATGTTTATAAGGGTGAAGGGCCATCGGTGGCAAAAAAAGTGGCAAATAGAATCACGCTTCGTACGTGAAGTGGATCTCCAGCCAGACCTCTCCGCAGACATATTTTCGGTATATAGGATGCATCGGATCCTCCGATCCCCAAGTGTCGGAAGACGGCCCGTCCATCAGGTCGTCGTTAAGATTCGTGTAATCTCTCCCGACGAAGTCATGAAGCTTGTCGAAATTGTCAAACCTTCCCCCATCGTAAAGCACGAAACTGTCGACCACGTTCCCGGCTCCGTCACTGACCTCTGCCGTCAGCTTATTAAACTGTGCCATATCGCACCTCCTCACATCTCAATTCCAAATTCAGACTCAAGCAGCTCCAAAAAGTTCTGGTCAAGTTCGACGTACCTTCTGAGGAAATCCTCAGGCGTACAGGGCGCGAGTTCCGCATGCACCTGTTCCCTTTTCTCATCGTCCATATACTGGGCGATCGCATCCATCAGTTCCACAGTTATTTCTCTCATTTCTTCTCTCCTTATATTAATTTCCTTACATCGATTTCTAATGCGTCTGCAATCTTTAGCGCCGTCTCGACGGCTACTCCACTGAACGGCCTTCTTCCTTGCTCAATGCCTTCCAGTGTGCGGATGCTGACTCCGCTTTGCTTTGACAATTCTTCTCGCGTCAGTCCAGCTTTCTGGCGCTCCTCTTTCAGTTTGTTTATATCCTTGCCTCCCTTCGATTCATTTGATGATTACAAGATACTACAATCAGCGTACCTTGTCAATACTAAATACGCATTTTGTAGTAGTATTTTTTCAAAATAAAAGCGGCCCCGAAAGGCCGCCTATAATCACTCAAAAAGTTTTCCGTAAGTGTCAGCGCCGACGATTCCGTCAGCCGTCAGGCCGCTTTCCTTCTGGAAATCCATCACCGCAGCTTCCATGCCGCCGCCATACTGAGCGTCCATGTCGCCGTTGTAATATCCCTTAGCGGCAAGAATAATCTGCACCACGTAAACGATGACATTGGTGTCTCCTTTCCGTATCTGCATCTTCTTGGCGACTTCTCTGCAACTGTCGCCGTAGTTGTGATTACTCAGAGTGAGGTTAGCGCCACACTGATGATTGGCGTAGTACTTCCACACCGCCAGACATGCGTCCCTCGTCTTCGTTTCGTACTTTCCATCTACGTCGAGCAACGCGCTACAAGACGCAAGAACAGCTGTCTGGAAGGCTTGGTCGATAAATCCTTGCCCACGCTTCACACTGTCCGTGTAGGGCTTTCTTGACGGTGTGTTATCGTACAAGGGTCTGCCGTATCCGGCTATCTTGGCATAATTCCGTGGGTAGGATTTCGCCCTGACACAGCCGCCGTTTTCCACTACGCCAGCCGCAGAGGATGTGTTTCCTTCGATAGTGTAAACCGTATCAGCCGTTACCTTCGTGACAATCCCTGTATGATAAATCCTTACGGAATTTTTAAAGAAGATCTGGTCGCCGCGCTTCGGCACACCATTGGCTTCTATCCACCGTCCAACCTGTTTGAAGCGGTTCGAGGAGTCAGGCGTATAGGCTGAAAAGCCGTTCAGCGACTTTCTCGCCTTCTCCACGCCGCCCACTACGGCATGGCAGAAGTCGACAAATGCGTCACACCATGCGTTGCCTTGCAGTCCTGAGAGACAGCCGTGCCTGTCAAGCCACGTCCAGAACCACGTAACATTCGCGGATCCTGGACTCCACTCCTTATCTTGCAGTTGGGCATCAGTGCCCAGTTTGCTCTTCTCAAGGTAGCCGATCCACTTCTCAGCTTCAGCAATGACTGTATCTGCTGTGTACATCGCAATCACCCCCTTGCTAAAGATTTGAAAGTAGCCACACCAGCGATGCCATCTACTTCAAGGTTTTTATCCTTCTGATACTGCTGCAGTGCCGCATCGAGTCCGTCACCGAATACGCCTGGAAATTCCACTCCTGACGGATCATATCCATTAAGGCAAAGGCCAATCTCTAATGCCGTCGCGTAATAGCCGCTATATCCCTTGCCGATAGGATGCTTCTGCATTGCGACTGTAGATTTCTTTCCTAAGATTCCGTCGACCTCCAGACCGCTGCCGAAGTCAGCATTCAAGGCTTGCTGAATTGCTTTGCGGTAAGTCAGCGCTGTCTCCGGCCCGTACTCACCATCAATGTCAATGTTGATACCTGTATACTCTGCCAATGCCTTCTGTCCTTCCTTGACGATGTCTCGCTCAGGTTCCGGCATCGCAATGTTATAAACGTGCAGTATGTCCATGCCGCTCCACGTCTCCGCAAACGGCTGACACGACTGGATCCTCGCCTGACTGCCCTCGTCAAATTTGGCGATCATTCCGTAGGCATAATCAGCTACGGAAACAAAGGTATGCACAGGCTTGCCGTCAGCGCCCTTCGTCAGGACGATACTTCCGTAGTGGATATCTGTCAGGGAGTCGCTCCTTGACCATCCGTGTGTCGTGAGATACTCGTCCATATTGAAGATGGTAATGCCGGATGTCGTAGTCGTGCTCGTAGGTTGATCAGTATAGCCAAGATCCCAGAGAGCCTTTGCCACGAGCCGATCACAGCTAATCACCTTGTCTGACGTGGGAGGCGTACCGTGACTGTCTCCGTAGGTGTAGTCGCCGGACCAGGCATCCTCATAGACCTTCCTGACAGCCTCGACAAACCTTTCCGCAGTCAGTGTCTGATCTTCTTCTTCCGCAGCATACTGCTCTATCCATTGATAACAGCAGACGTGCCTACTCCAGAAAATCTTATCCCCGACCTGGTTGTTGGAAGACGTGTCCTTTTGGTCGGCTACAAGCGCCGCCATGATCGTGTCGAGGTCATACTGCCCTTTGCATCTTTTGAAAATGCGGTCTGCCGCACTTTTTCCACCGAGGTGCCTTATTTCGCAGTACATCATCTGAGCCTTTACGGAATAGGTGTAGTCCTTCGCGCAGTCACTGATGAACTCCTTCATCAGTTCCGCAAACAGGATGTCTTGCTGACGATGGCCCTCTTCGGAGTCAATCATCTTGATGAGGATAGCCTTTTGGTCATCAAACGGTTTCCACTTGATTGCTACCCAATTGGCCTTCAACATCTCCCAAATTGACGGTTTGCACGTATCAATTTGCGAGAATCTCGTAAAATCAGCGTTATAAATGCGGAAAATAAGCTTTTCAGCTTCCGATCCGTAATTTTGCGCCCAACCTAACGTGATTGTATATTCGTTAGGCGTATTGGCGTACGGAGGCTCATAAGCATCGTATCTACGTTTTCCGTAGACCTGACCGCCGCTTTCGACCGCCCCAATGATGTTTGTCAGTACTCGGAGATTGTCATCATTCATCCGCTTCCTCCTCATATTCCGGCATGGGAACCTCGATGACTCCGTCCTTCAGAGCATAGACGGCAGATTCAATCAGCGTGTCAATCTGGTCATTAGTCATCTCAATTCCGTACCGCTGGAGGATTGCCCTTGCGGAATTGATAACACGTTCGTACCGATCACGTCCGGCATTCTCATATGTGATCGTCTGCTCTGCCGCTTGCACCAGGTGCTCCACGATCTGGTAGGCTAACTCATACTTCGTGCCGTCCAGCCTGGTCCTTAGCCACGGGATGAGGTAGCGCGAGACTACAGTCAGGATGACAAGGAATGCTACTTCAACCAGTCGAAAGATTAACTCATTCATGCTCATCTTCCTCCTTCTTTTTTAAATGAAGCTGATCAATCTCAGTCTTCATTTTTGTGATCATTCCGTTACCACCCAGTTCGTGGTAACAGTCATACATCTCCACGAAATTCTGGTAGGCGTATGACGGAATGGCGCCCAGTTCCATATACCTGTCGTGATACTCAATCAACTGAACCCTAAGCAGAAGCATGGTGCCTTTAGCATTTGCATCACGCGCCTTCTTCTGATTCTGGAGTAGCCAGACGATGTACCCAAGGACAATTGGCAATGCTATCGTATATGTCGTCAAAAATATCTCGCGCATTGGAATCACCTCCGTCATGCGATGTATTTGCTATACGCCTGATGTACTTCGCGGTCATCCATGCTGACGTACACAAATCAAATGCCTTTCTCACGGTCTCCATGAAGACCAAGCTTTCACTGCCAGTCCGCAGACCTCAGTGGGCAGTTGCAAGTTAGCTTATTAGTTAACTTGTTAGCTTATTAGTTAGCTTATTAGTTTCCTTGAATTGAGGGGGACGGCAGGACTCGAACCTGCGACACAATCTCCTCTAGCCAACTGAGTTACGTCCCCCAAATTCAAATTCAGCTGTTTTAAAGTTCTCCTTTAAAACAGTTATGCGATATAAAGCATATTTCGCCGTTCGCCCTGTAATGTGATCTGACTATCTGTCAATGACAGCATTTTATCACTTGATGCAATCCGGGGCGTATAGATGCCGTCAATCTTTAAGAAGTAATCACTACTGTTATCACTGAGTTTTACAACCGGGTTCCCGGTGAATCCGTTTAAGAATACATTCTCAATGACCGCGTTGTGACTCCCGCCATAGAACACAATCAGTCCCCAATTTGAATAATTGCAGGTTATCGGGTGCGTTACTTTAACATTCCGAATCACTGTATTAAGGCACTGCTCCCGCAGGTTCACAAGCATTGTGCGCTTTGCCTGTCCATAGTCATTTTGGACACCGGCCGGAGCCCCGGAATTCTCTACATACAAATCTTCAATATTCACATTCAGCGTGTTTTTCATGGTAACGAACATCAATGCCCCTTCCCAGCTTGTGATATTAGAAGGGACATACGGTTGAATAACAGCACAATGCAGGATATTGATATTTCTGCATCTACCATCAACCGAACTTTGCCCGGAATACTCGCTCTGAGGTCCGCAGGACATTGAAAACCCATACTGCGTATAATATGCGGTGCAATTTACAAAAGTAACATCATGCGCCGGGGGCGTGTTGTCGTGTCCCTTTGCCTGAAATCCGCATACCGCAAAGTATGTTTTACAATTTCGCACCTCAACGAATCTACTACCGTCATCAATTTCAAAACCGTTTGAAATGGCGGCTGAATAGGTGCCGTTCGCGTTGTTCGGGACGGTTGCAACACAGTTATCAATCAAAATATCATAGGAATCATGCGTTGTGATGCAATCATCATTTCTTTCGTTTTCGGCGGTGCAATTTCGGATAACAACCCGATAACATGGATATAAGGACTCATAAGTTATTCCCATGTTGTAGGAGTTTGCCCCCGCCCGAATATTGATATTGTGCTGAATTCCGTTTTTGGCGTAAACACCGTCTATGACAACATCATGCGCCGCCTGTATCTCAAGATTTGTTCCCGGCTCTCTGGTTATGCTCGTACCTTTTTCTGAATACGTCTTATTCCAGTTCACCAAATCCCGATACATCCAGTTCCCATCAACAACAAAATCCTTCAAAACAATGTCATGATCATATCCCGTGATAATCTCCGCAACCGTGGGATTCGTTGTTGACTCGTTTTTACAGAGTCTTGCGTTAATATCGCTTGCGTTACGGTTGCAGATGGTATTGTAAACGGCATCCATCGAGGGCGCGGCTTTGAAAATGGTATTATTGCCCTCTCCCATGATGACTGTATTTGAATTCACAACCATCTGAGACCCGAGAAGATATGTTCCAGCGGGAAAAAAGAATTTGCCGCCGTTTGCTATCAGGGTATTGATTGCGCTTGCAACATCGGTTGTTCCTGTATTATCAATCCCGTTTTTCGTCACATCAACAAATATACCGCCGCCGGATGAAATATTGAGTATGTTACCCAGATAATCATATAGATTCTGCAATTATGTCGCCCCCCTCAATATACGCCTGTAATTCTGCATCTGACAGCACGGAATCAAAAACCTTGAAATCGTGCATAACTCCAATTAAGTATTCCGTACCACTCACGGGCATCCTCGTTCCTATTGTAAGCGGGTTCGCAATAGTTCCCGCGCCCAAATCGCAAGAAGTGACGGGTGTAGTATATGGCTGTAATTCCACACCATTTACGGAAAGTCTTGCGTTCAATATCTGGTTTGTAGAATCGTATGTCATCACGCCCCGGACACGTCTTCCGATCATGTCATCCCTTGAAGCATACACCTGTTCAAAATTAAAACTTCCGCTCGGTTTGCAAGTGAGATTCATTCTCACCTTTCTTGCGTCATTCGGCTGTGAACCTGCATCGTAGAAATTCCAAAACATACCATTATAAGGTGAAGAAGACATTCGACACGCAAACGGCATACCACTCAATAAATTTATCGAACTGGCGTTGTAATAGTTTTTGTTGTCCGTGAAATCAAATGCGATAGTGAACGATCTGTCTTCACTGAGGAGCGCAACCTCGGAATCAATGTAGTTTGTTCCATCAAGTTCTACGGGTGTATTCGGCAACCTATAGATAAAAGGATTTGTGACAATAACCGCGAAACTCGTTCTACATCCCTGATATGATACAACGATTGTTTGCGTCCCCTCTGTCAGTTCTCCCGTGAGGGTGTACGCGGTAACAGCAACCCCGGCGGAGCCTTCGCTCTCGTAATATGTTACTGTCAGATACGGTCTCAAGGAGTCCAGCGTGTCACCCTGATATACATTATGCGTCCCCGGATTGAATACCGCTGTTATCTTCGGATATTCAACTCCGAACAATGCAGATACGAGGGATTCATAATATTCGTTTGCGCTCGGTGTAGTGTATGCAAGATTCTGTAAAACAGCCACAAGCGCGGATTTCGCGTCATTGCTGAATATGTGCGGCAAATCATCCTTTAAATCAGCTACGTCTGCCGCTCTAGCCGCCGCTTCAGCGTCAATCAACGCTCTGCCGCCGCTGTCTTTTATGTCATATTCAACGCCATTGACCCTGACTTTTGCAATGTCGCTCATGGCATCAACCTCCTGTACTCAAGATTAATGTCTCGCCAGTCACGCCCAGGTTGACAGTAAACTGGCTTGCCGATTCCGCAGCAGCTTCTGCCGCCGCTTGCGCAGTCTGCGCCGCCGTCACGACCTCAGCAGTCGTGATAACATTCCGTAAATCAACGACAGGGATGTCGTCAAATTCGAGTGTCGCCGTAATCGTCTGTGCCATCTTCCGTCACCTCAATTCGTCGCATCCTGTAGGATCTTTAGGTTCCCCAGGATGATGGTGTAGATGTCACTGCCGAGGCCGACCTGTAAGTCGTAAACGTACTCTCCAGCCGCTACATTTGCCGTGTCTGCCGGAGCCACCCTTACGCGATATACGCCAGTCGAAACCTTGCTGATTCCGCTGTTCAGTGTCTTGCTGAAGATGCTCGACGAGGAAGTGCCCTTCGTTTTGCACGTAAATGCGGCTGAGGAAAGATCCGTGTCAAGCCCTTCGAAGCGCACGTCAAATGCAAGCGTGTCGCCTCTGACCATTGTCAAATCCATAATCTTCGCCATATCAGCCTCCTGTGCTAAGGTTCAGCGTCTCAGCAAGCACGCTTAATCTTACGGAAAACTCTTCAGCCCTAGTCGCCGCCGCTTCTGCCGCAGTTGCCGATGCCGCCGCATCACTCGCTGATGTGGATGCATTCGATGCATATGTGGACGCATTGGTCGCCGCAGTAGCCGCATCAGTGGCAGATTGTT